>OCSG01001879.1_pt1 | contig 11953 bp, 8 predicted proteins | sample 1538831 | NCBI WGS metagenome assembly OCSG01 (sample SAMN04571729, study PRJEB22368) | human gut metagenome | biome: human gut; material: stool | host: Homo sapiens | place: Luxembourg | collected 2012-09-20 | reverse complement strand
AACATCAACATTTTTACAACAAACTCTCTGATAGGACAGATGCTTAAATTAAACCCTTTCCGTTTTGATCCGGGGATTCATATTCTTGAACACCTGGACAGACTGATAGAGATTTTTAATGCGTGCTGGGAAATGTATGCTGCTATGCCTGCTATTTTAAAAGACGCGGTAGAAAAAAGCTACATCGAAAAAGGCTGGGATCTTTTAAATTCCATTTATTTAGGTGAAGGAGAGCCTGTATATCCAACATTCAGTGATTTAATGCAGGTTTTACCTAAAGTAATCAATGAATCCAGTTATTCTGCTGATACCAAGGGGGATTATACTGGCGCTCTGGTAACCAGAGTAACATCACTGACTAATGGTATATCAGGCCAGATTTTCTGTGATTCCTATGATATTCCGGACAGCACATTTTTTGATGAAAATACAATAGTAGATTTAAGCCGTGTTGGTTCTACGGAAACAAAGTCATTGATCATGGGAATTCTTGTCCTGAAGCTTTCAGAATATCGAATGGCAAATGCAAATGAATCGAATTCAAAACTTAGACACATTACCGTGCTTGAAGAAGCCCATAACCTTCTGAAAAAAGTCGATTCCTCTACAGCAGGTGGAAATGTTGTGAAGAAATCTGTTGAAATGATCTGCAACAGTATTGCAGAAATGCGTACGTATGGGGAAGGATTTGTAATTGTTGACCAGTCTCCAACAGCAGTAGATATTGCTGCAATAAAAAATACGAATACAAAGATTATTATGCGTCTTCCAGAAAAGACAGACTGCCAGACAGCCGGGAATGCTGTCGGTCTTAACGATGAACAGATTGCTGAATTGTCCAAACTTCCAACAGGAATTGCAGTTGTAATGCAGAACAACTGGCTTGAAGCAGTTCTTACTCATATTGATGCATACTCAAACAAATACGAGAAAAAGATAAATCCGGTATTATTTGATGAATTAAGGACACTTCGAGGAAACGTAATTGAGGAACTGATGAACCAGTACATCAGAGATAAAGAAATCAGCCTTGAGCATATGTATGACGTTATTGAAAATACTGAGATTAGTTCATTGAAGAAAAAAGAAATGAAGTACTGTATGAAATATACGCTGTCCCGTCTCGAAAAAGGGAGAGATATTGAATTTTACAACTTCTCTTTTAAACATTTCCTGCACGAAAAATCTAATAAAAACTCTGGAATCAAAAATAAAGAAAAATGATCAGCCTGATGAGTATGAGATAAAAGAGTGGAAGAATAGATTTAGAAAAGAACTTGAAAAATATATTTCACTTCCTCCGGCATACAATAATTCAATTATTCCATATCTGGTTCATGCTCAGAATGTGGAGCAGAACGGGATTGATTATGTAGCTGTAGAACGCAAGCTCATAGAAAAAATGAATAAACCGTTTTAGATTATAATAAGCCGTTTATAAATTAAATGAATATCATGGAAGATATGCTGCTATAGAAATTTAGCGCAAATATCTGACTGATAAAATGAAAGGAAAATGAGAATATGATTAGTAGAATTATAGGGGAAGCAAAAGAAACTGCTAAATTTATAAGTAACAATCGAAAAATGTTTGACCCACGAAAAAACATTGATAAACAGACTATTCTTTATCTAATAGTAGGGATTTTGTGGTTTCTTCCAGTTTATGTAGATGATGGGAAAGCTTTCCATATGCATGTAACCGCAATGGGCAGTATCTTGCCTTCCAATTATCCTTTGCCAGGAATTTTGAAATGGGTATTATTTTTTGTTTTGTTGATTTTGTATCTTTTTGTTTTTATTTCTCCACTCTTATTGTACATAAATCACGTATTAGAAAAGCAGGAAAATTCAGGCCAATATGCAAAAAACAACGTGATTATTTGCCTTGTTTACATGGGCTTTTATCAATATATTCTTGCGATGAGGAAAAATACAACTATTATTACTGTTGTTGTAATAACTATTTTGATTTATTGTACTATTTTAAACTTTTCTATTGCAGAAAAAAGCGGTGTTATCATATGGAATAGCAAAACGGAAAAAGCAGATATTGATTTATATGAAAAAGGCAAAAAACCAGTTATTATCTTATCTCTTTTTTTAATAGTTGCATTTATTGTTTTGCCTGTATGTAGTTCTGAGGGAAAGGTAAGCGACTCGTTTTTTAGTCTATCTGGTCCGCCAGAATATGCTAAAACTAACATATCTTTACTTAAATTAGCTAAAGGGTTTGAATATACCTCTCGTTATGAAGATCTTTTTGAAATTACAGAAAGGACAGTGAGCCTATTTGGGATTCCAATTGTGTTTTCCCTATTGATTATGCTTATTGCGATTTTAATAATTCATTACCACAACACTCGGAAACAACGTCCAAACATGCACTTGTTAAATCTTAATGTGTTGTTGTCTGCTATTTATTTAACTTTATTATCATCTGAATTTATAGGATTGATCATCTATCATAGTTCTGATATGACAATCTATTTCTTCTCGATGTTGATAATGGTTATTGCCGCCGTGCTTTTAGTCAAGGAATGTAAAAAGATTGCATCTGTAGATTTTGCCCAGATTGAACCATTATCAAATGCAATCAAAGTTGCATCTGATAAAGTTACAGAAACTACTGAAGTAATTAATCAAAACTTCGGAGAAGACTTACGCGAAAAAAATGAAGCAAAGGAATCTTCTCAGAAGCCGAAACGAAGATTCTGCACTAATTGTGGCGCTGAAATCATGGAAGGAAGCAAATTCTGTACAGAATGTGGTATGCCGATAGAAAATGATGAAAACGAGTAATTATACGAGGAATATGACATGGGAATAGAAAATAATACGCGTGAGATAGAAGTACAAAACCAGGAACTCCAGCGTGCCAATAGAGAACAGATAGAACAGGCAAACCAGGAACACGAAGAGCTTGGTAAAGTTTTAGATGGATTAGACACACTGGATAATGAGGCGGAGCTTGATGAAATAAGCGGAAATGAAGACATAAGTGAACAGGATGATACAGCATCACAACTGGATAAAAATGATAAAATTGAAGACGAGCCTTCTGAACAGCTTGAAACTATAAACAACCCGGTTTATAATGAGGCAGAAAACAATGGTTTCAGTATTAACGATGTAAATCAGGCTGTTGATGCTAAAGAGGCATATGAAGCAGAAATTCGTGATATGAGCCAGGATGAATATCATGACCAGAAGGAACTCGACCAGCGTGTTGAGGAAAATGGTAGTGAGCCGAATATGATAGAGCCTTCGGTATTAGATAATGACTTACATCAAGGAGATGTATCGAATAAAGAAACAGACAATCGTTCTCGATTAAATGAGCCAGAACAGAATGCTGTCGATATGGAAAGGTCTACAGAAGAAACTTCAGGTAATGATGAGATAGAAGATTCACTTTCGGATGTATCAACAGTAGATGAATCAAACGTTCAAGAAGTTAAACTTTCAGAACTTCCAGATAACATTCAGGAATCATATCGCAAATACGAGTCAGACACAGAAAATCCAGAAGATGTAGAAGATACGTCGGATATCAGAGAAGAAAAGCTTGAAAGTAAGGAAGGTGAATTATGGGGTGAGCAGGGTAAAATGGCTAAAGATGAATTCGATTCAGCAGAAGCACCTGTAGAAAAAGATAAATATGGAAATGACTATAAACCACTATCTAGAGAAGAGGCGCAGGAATTATCAGATAAATTAAAATCTCAAATTGACAATGTGCCAAAAGGAGAAGGCGGTAACTATAGAGTTCCAGAACCTGAAAAAATAAAGGGCGTTAGTGTTAACGATAGAGGAGAGGCTAGAATAGTTGAAAATTGGCGAGATGGAACCGATGGAGCGAAGTCAGACACACGTCACATGGAAACTGTAAAAGCTACGGGTGAAGATGGAAAGCCGACGGTTATTGATAGAATAGGTGGCGAAAATGGCAATTATTTTGCACCTATGAATTCAGACGGAGAACCATATAGTCTTAAGGAACGTGCAACTGGTGATTATTTGCCAAATGAGAATATTCAAGATAATGACTCTTACCATCCTTATGAAGTTAAACAAGATTTTACTCGTGAAAATTTTGAAAAGGCAATAAATGATACTTATGATGATCCTGACGTCAGAGAAGATAAGATGGATGCATTGAATGCATATTATAACGATGCTACTAGTGATTCATATACAAATGGTCACGATGGAGAAAAATATTGTGATTGTACGCCAGACCAGGCAGATGGTGTTAAGACTGGAGAAATTGATCAGATGTTTTTACATGACGGTGATGAGTATGGAAAAGGAACTGATGGAGGTGGACAGCAATATATTACTCCGTTTAGTGCAAAAGAACTTCAAGAAATGGGTATGATAGAAGAAATTAGGAGGTAATAGAAAATGTCGGTTGTTGATTTAAAAGAACAGTTAAAGAAAGACGGCTTGTTAGAAGCACATGTTGGAATGAGTAAAAAGCAATTTGTGCAGGGGGAAATGGTATTTAAAAACAATAAGTGGGAAAATGCTGTTGATGTGTATGGAATATATTGTGGAGAGGATGGTCGTTTTTGTTTCTTTATTACGGACTCGGAACGAGGTATTCCAGAGTACTCTGCAGTATTTGCAACAGAAAATGATGCATGTGAAGCTTTGATTAAAAAGATATCACGAGCAGAGAGAATTTATCAAAAAAATAAGAACTAGCACAAACTATTAAAGAATGTTTTTAATTTATTTATATATTTTGTAATAAAAGCCCTAAACAAATCGGAAAAACGCATATTTGGGAACCAAGACCTTTAGAAAGGAAAATTCTGGAGGTCTATTTTTATACGTATTGAGCAAATGAAGAATGTTGATATCAGAACCGTGGATCCTGAGAGCTTGGGAAGCGTCAATTTTCTGACATATACTACTTGTATTAAAAAATGCGAGGTTATTAAAATGAGATTGCTTAACATTCCAAAAATGTATAAAGAAGAATTGTTGTATTCATATTTGCTCCGCCTGGCTGAGGCAAACGGATTTACAAACCCAAAAACCTTTTTCAATCATAGAGGGATTTTCCCTGATAAGGACGATACCAAACTCAGATTGGACTCCTTAGAAGATATCAGTTTTCTACTTCCGCGATTATCATCATATTATACCGATGCAGAAATTATTGCTGACCACACAGTGTTGCCAGCATATTTGCCATTTATGAGTAAGGTGAAGCAGTACCTGACTGTTAATGCGATGGTACGTAAGAAACATGACTATCCAAACATTGTAGGACATATTATGGCAGGATATATTGATGATGTTTATGTGTGTCCGGATTGTCTAAAAGAAGGATATTATTTAAGGCGTGGACATCATCTGTATGGTGTAAAAACATGTCATAAACACAGAAAGCCGCTTATGAAAATAATAAAAGACAGGAAAGGAATGGCTGAACGGTTCGAACCGGTTACCGGTTTTGATTTAGAAGAGCAGGTCAAATATGCTAAGTTTGCGGATGAACTGCTAAAGGCTAATATCAGCACGGATCTTTATACTGTAAGACAGGCATTAGGTGCAAAAGCGAAAGAAGAGCCTGATCTTGAGGATAGATATCTTTGTATTATGACGAAACTTGGTTTTGAAAATCCAGAGGCATTAGCTTCTCGCATGTATAAAGAATCTACAATGATGAGGAATATCATTCTGGGAGAACGTTTCAATATTCTTATGTGTTGCGCATACGCTCTGTTCGGAGACGTTGAATCTTTTCGGAAAGCAGTAGAAAAGCAGGGGAAGTATATCGTTCCAGAAGGATATACGATTGTCGATAAAAGAGGCGTGATTCTTGAACTGAAACATAAAGCGTGTGGAACAACATTTGCTGCAACTGCATACGGGATAGAATCTGGATGGTCATGTCCCTGTTGCATGGAAAAGAATGAAGGGGAAATCTTTGATAAGATGATCCGAATTTCATCAAACGGCAGGTTTACAACAAATGCAAAACTTACCGGATGGAAGGATGAAATGGAATTCTTTGATTACAGGAGGAGAGAAAGCTTTGTGAATACTCCGTATCAGGTACTGAAGATGGTTCCGGACGATATCAAAAACGGTACCTGCGAGACAACTCCGTTTGATGAGGTTGCAGCTAAGGTGAGAAGCTATGGTCCGTTTACACTTTCTTCCTATACAAGCGGCATTGAAGATGCAGTGATCACACATGACACCTGTGGGCATGAGTTTAGTGGACGCATCCATGCGTTTTACAAGGAGCCTAGATGTCCGGTATGCAAAATACGCAAGGATAAATGGCTGCTGCGTTTCGTGGAGGAAAGAACTTCCGGGCAATACAGCTTATTAGGCTTTCATAATAATGAAGCAGAATTATTAGATATGAGTACACGTGAAGTATTCAATATTGATAAGAAGAACCTTCTGAAAAGTCTGGGAAGTGGCGTATCAACAAACGCATTGCCAGTGACGAAGTATAACGAAGTGAGTCTGGATGGCTATGATTCTATGCATGCAAAGGTTGCAGTCTATCTTTTTACTCATTATCAGGAGAATGAGGATATCGACATCAGAAAGCAGCAGATTGAAAATATTGATATTGAGCAGCTGAAGATAATCTTTATGGTCCTGAAAAAGAGAGGATATCTTGTTTCAAGAAGAATAGGTATCTATAGATTGAATATCTCTTCGGAAAAGCTGAAGCAGAAAACGGCAAAATCTGTGATACGAGAGTATATCAGTGAAACATATAAAATTGGAGATACATTTACTCTTAAGGAACTTCTGGGAAAAGAAGATATCAAATACAGAGCATTTGTAAAAGCACTTGGTGTTATGAGAGATAACGGCGAAATCGATATAGTAAAGCCTGGTGTTTATAAGATAAAAGCATTTACAGTTGAATATTTCTGATACACATTCAGGGCTCTGTTTTTAGAAAATATATTTACAATTGTAGATTATGTTGTTATATTTATGTAAAAGAAAGGATTTAACGAGAATTAGAGTTGAAGGTTAACACTAGCTCTTTTTTAGGAGGTTCTTTATGTACTACGGAAATATAAAGAAAAACGATATTGCGAACGGTAAAGGGGTGCGTGTGACACTATTTGTATCGGGATGTACAAATCATTGTAAAAATTGTTTCCAGCCAGAAACATGGAACTTTGATTATGGTAAGCCTTATACAAAGGAAACAGAAGATGAGGTTATTGATGCTTTAAAACCAAGCCATATTTCAGGTTTGACATTACTTGGTGGAGAGCCTTTTGAGCCGGAGAATCAAAGAGAATTAGTTAAATTGCTTCGTCGTGTTCGTGACGAATTACCAGAAAAGAATATTTGGTCTTTTACAGGCTTTGTTTTAGATCAAGACTTGTTGGATGGTGGACGAAAACATTGTGAAGTAACGGATGAAATGTTGTCGTTATTGGATGTTTTAGTGGATGGTCCATTTAAAGAAGAAGAAAAAGATATCACATTGGCATTTCGTGGTTCAAGAAACCAAAGGCTTATTGATATGAAAAAATCTTTGAAAGAACAAGAGGTAATTGAATTGGAAGTTTAATCTTCCAATTTTTTTATCAATTGTTAAGAAAATTTGATATAATGAATCCATGAACTATAGTGTGATTGTTTTAGCTGCTGGAAGAGGCAGTCGAACGAATTTAGATTATAATAAAGTATTTTATACTTTTGAAAATGGACAAACTGTACTGAATAAGAGTCTGTCTGTTTTTTTATCAGATGAAGATTGTAAACAGGTCGTTTTAGTTTGTGCGGATTATGAAAAGGACTATGTTACTGAAAACTATTTATATGATTCTCGAATCCAAGTTGTAACAGGAGGACAAACACGACAAGATAGTGTATACAACGGATTACAAATCGTAGATCAAGATTATGTTATGATTCATGATGGGGCTAGACCTTTTGTTGAAAAAAAGTGGATTTTAGATTTGAAACATTCTTTAGAAACAGAGGATGCCTGTTTATTAATGGTACCTAGTGTGGATACGACAAAGATTGTTGTGGATGGTTATGTAAAGGAATCATTAGAAAGAAAGCTTGTATATCATGCACAGACACCGCAATGTTTTAAAACCGATTTAATTAAGGAGTGTCACCAACTTGCAAGGAATAAACAAGTGCAGGCAACAGACGATGCTCAGCTTGTAGAGTGGTTTTCTAAGGTGAGAGTAAAAGTGGTATTATCAAGTTTCACAAATAAAAAAATAACTTTGCCAGAAGATTTGAAAGGATAGGTATAAAGATGGAATATTCAGCGTTGGTATTTGATGATTGTAAAGAAGTAGAAGATACGTATGACAAATTATTAGAAACAATTGATTTGTTTGCGAATGATGAAAATTGTACGCAAATTGTTGTGAGCTGCAAGAGTGTATGGACATTAAGACTGGCTTCATCCCCTAAAAATAAGGTGATGCTTGTACAAAGACCAGATAAACCGTATGTAGCATTATTGAATGGCTTAAAGGCTGTTAAACAAGAAAATGTGACTGGTATTTCTACAAAACATACAAAAGAAAACGTAGATACATTATTAGATCATTTATCAAAATATCCGGCTATTAACTTTGATAAAGACTTGCAGGCATTTGATACAAGATTATTGATGTTCTGCCTACAAAAAGCTATTGAATCCAACTTGGCAATTACATCTTATGCCCAAGCTGTTGCGCTTGCGGATACACCACTAGAATCTATTGAATGATACGGCTATTGTCGTATCATTTTTAATAGAATCTTAATAATTTCATATTTTAAAAGGTAGTACAATAGATATATGCATAACTCAAATAATTTATCGAAAAGCTATAAAGAAATAATTAAACAACACGTGTTTACTTTATTTAATGGAATTAATGTTGTTCTAGCTATATTTGTATTCTTTACGGGATCTTATCGTAATATGCTCTTTATGATTACGGTCATTTTAAATATGGTGATTGGATTGTTCCAGGAAATTCGTTCAAAACATATGTTGGATAAGCTTTCTTTATTAAATCAGACAAAGATTCATGTGATTCGAAATAATACTGAACTGGAATTAAGCGTTGAAGAAGTGAAAGTCAACGATATTCTCGTATTATATGCTGGCGATGAAATCAGTTTTGATGGTCATATTATATCTGGAAATATTGAATGCGATGAATCCATGTTGACGGGTGAAAGTGATGCGGTATATAAACAAGAAAATTCTTCACTGCTTAGTGGAAGCTTTGTGATTTCAGGAAAATGTTGGATGCACGTAGACAAAGTAGGACAAGATACATATGCGTATTCGATTTTAAAACATGCTAAGCGTTTTAAACGTTATCCGAGTCAGTTAAGAGATTCAATTGATTGGATTATAAAATGGTGTACATATATTTTAATTCCATTGGGATGTGTTTTGTTCATTAAGCAGCTTATTAAAACAAATTATACAACCGCAACCTTAAATACTGTGGCTGCCGTTGTAGGCATGATTCCCGAAGGACTTGTCTTTTTAACTAGTGTTGCATTGGCAATCAGTGCTTATAAGCTTGGTAAACAAAAGGTTTTAGTACAGGAACTATATTGTATTGAAACCTTAGCTAGGACAGATACACTATGTTTAGATAAGACCGGTACATTGACTCAAGGAAAACTAAGTGTTTGTCATGTTGAAGAAATTGAAAATGTCGACGGAATTCTAGGCGATATGATGCAGGCTTTACCAGATGACAATGCGACAGCTATAGCGATAAGAAACTATTTTAAGGCAAGAAATTATAAGAAAGTTGTATCCTATTTGCCGTTTTCAAGTCAAAGAAAATATTCGAGCGTGACATTTGAAGATGGAGAATATAAATTAGGAGCGTATTCATATATTGCCAAAGAAATAGATTTGGATGTAGAAAAACATATTGAAGACTATACGTCTCAAGCTATGCGTGTAGTAGTTTTGATGAAAGATAATGCTGTTTTGGCTTATATTTGCCTTCGTGATGAATTAAGGCCAGATGCCAAAGATACTTTAAATTTCTTTAAAAAACAAGGCGTGGATATAAAAATTATTTCAGGAGATGATCCTAGAACAGTGGAAGCTTTAGCTAAAAAAGCAGGTTTTACATCAAAAAGTATTGATATGTCTACTATAAAGGATGTAGAAATGGTTGTAGATTCGTATTCGATTTTTGGACGTGTTACTCCAGAACAAAAAAAGGAACTTGTGTTAGCTTTAAAAAGAAGAAATAAAACTGTCGCAATGACGGGTGATGGTGTAAATGATGTTATGGCATTAAAGGAAGCGGATTGTTCTATTGCGATGGGTTCGGGTTCACAAGCATGTAAAAGTGTGGCGAGCCTAGTTTTATTAGAAAACCAAATGAATACATTACCTGTTATTTTATATCAAGGACGTTGTGTTATTAATAACATTCAAAGAACAGCCTCTTTATTTTTGGTGAAGACAATCTTCTCAATTGCACTTTCTTTATTAACACTTGTATGTTTAAAAAACTATCCGTTTAAACCTATTCAATTGACTTTGATTTCTGCCTTGGCAACTGGAATTCCTAGCTTTATATTAACGCTTGAACCAAACGGAAATATTGTAAAAGGAAATTTCTTAAGAAATGTCATATCTAAAGCATTGCCAGGAGCCATATGTGTAATTTGTAGTGTAATTGGTGTTTCAATCTTAGGCCATTTTGTTTATATTTCACCTAATGAATATTCAACAATGTGTACAATTCTTGCCGGAGTCAATGCACTTATGGTGTTGACACGAGTATGTGTGCCAATGACAATGCTAAGAAAAATATTGGTTACAATCATGTCAGTAATATTTGCCGTTTCCATCATTTTATGTAAGAACTTTTTCTATATTGTTCACTTACAATGGTATGAAATTATCTATGTGATTTTAAATGTATGTCTGATTCCTTTTATACTAACGCTTGTATCAAATTGGGTAAAAATAATTTTAAAAAAAATAAATCACAAAAAGAAAAAGTTTGGAAATTAATCCAAACTTTTTTCTATCCCCATACTTCTTCGGCAATTTCTTTAACCAATTTTACTTTAGCCCACTGTTGCTCTTCAGTTAATTTGTTTCCAATTTCACATGAGGCGAAACCACATTGTGGACTTAGACACAAATTTTCTAAAGGGACATATTGGCTTGCTTCTTTAATACGGGCAATTACAGTTTCTTTGTCTTCTAATTTGGCTGATTTTGTCGTAACCAAACCAAGTACGACTTTTTTATCGGGTGTAACCTCTTTTAATGGCTCAAAACCACCAGAACGAGCATCATCAAATTCTAAGAAATAGGCATGCACATTTTCTTTCGCAAATAATGTTTTTGCGACAGCATCATATGCACCACTAGATGCATATGTAGAGTGGAAGTTACCACGACATACGTGTGTGTTAATTGTAAGATCTTCAGGTTTTCCTTCAATCGCAAGATTGTTGATACGCAAGAATAATTCTTGAACTTTTAATAAACCTTCTTGATCTGTTTGGAAGAATAATGGCGCTTTTTCATCCACCAACATACCCCATGAACAATCATCGAATTGAATGCATCGACATCCTGCATCATATAATTGTTGAATGACAACTTTATATCCTTTCGCAATGTCTTGAACCAATTCTTCTGTATCTTCATAATATTTTTTAGTGTTTTCTAGTGCAAAAGGAAGAATCATTTGTTCCAAAAATTGTGCTGGAGCAGGAATGGTTTGTTTGGCAATTGTATTTTCGTCTTCGAATTGAGTTAAAAACTTGAAATGCTCTACAAAAGGATGTGTACCACTCACACCAACTTTTCCAGTGATATATGTATCATCAATCATAGCGGCTTCTCCATGGAAGGGAAGGCCTGTTTTCGTTGGTGTATGAGATACGCCATCAAATCCCCACATAAAGTCTAAGTGCCATGTAGCACGTCTGA
>OCSG01001871.1_pt1 | contig 12015 bp, 9 predicted proteins | sample 1538831 | NCBI WGS metagenome assembly OCSG01 (sample SAMN04571729, study PRJEB22368) | human gut metagenome | biome: human gut; material: stool | host: Homo sapiens | place: Luxembourg | collected 2012-09-20 | reverse complement strand
AAAGATGAAATGCTCGCTTTTAGGTATTTTAAAATGTTGTATGGGATTATAATATTTCTTTTAGTTTAGCGATTAATCCTAAATCTGCAGGTAGCCAATCTACTAAGTCTAATGTGTCTTTAGTAAGCCATTTTGCAGATTCGTGTTCTAATAGAGTTAAATTTCCTTCAAGAATTGTACAAATGAAACATTCCATGGATAGGTGGAAGGTTGGGTAGTCATATTCAACTGTATCAAAGTATTCTTCGACTTGAATGGTTGTATCTAATTCTTCTTTGATTTCACGAACAATGGCTTGTCTACTTGTTTCATTGGGTTCTACTTTTCCTCCAGGAAATTCCCATCCGTCTTTAAATTCGCCATAACCTCTTTGGGTGGCGAATATTTTATTTTCATCTTTAATAATGGCAGCTACTACGTGTATTGTTTTCAAAAAATCACTCCTCTACAATGTATCGATAAATGTCTTCTCTTACGGGTGTATCCAATTGCCATAAGATTTCGACGGCTGTTTTTTGCGTGTTGGGCATCACAAACTGTTTGGTCTTATCTATCTCTGCTTGCATATGGCCTAGATAATAGAATTCTTTGCTTGTTTTATCATCTTTGTTCTTTCGCACAAACAAATGAACTTCAATCCCTCTTTCTTTGGCGTACAAGAAGTTTTGTACGTCATCACTGCTTGTGGTTCTTCCGGATTTGGATATCGCAATCAATTGACTTTCATTGATAAAATGATCTTCATATTTGATGGTATCTTGAATGTCGCCTTGTCATAATTGATAAAGACAGGGAATGTTTTGGTTGTTTGATCATATTTGTATCCGCCAATATTTAATGGAACTTCATTGTGTTGCCAATTTAATAAGCGACAGGCATCTTCGTATGTATATTTTTGATAAAGAACAAAGTTTGTATCTTTATATGTATTCTTATAATGTTTATTATATTGATCCAATGCATATTCAATGATTTCTTTTGCCATGGATTTAAATTCGTTGTTTTCTAAACATGTCTTAAATGGTTTTGAAATCTTCTTGTCTTCAATAAAAATACAATCTTTAAACGTATTTTTTCCAGAACCAGTAGGGAATTCATTGGTGAAGATGTTTAATACATTTGTTTGTGATATGTCATTTGAGAAAGTATATTCTTGATCATTGATTAAATCTTTTAGTGTTTCAAGCTCTATCTTTCTTTTTCCATTGGCAAGTTTTGTACAAATAAACTTAATAAAGTTTTCTTCAAGTTCATTCAATCTGATCTTATAATCCTTTTCATATTTCTTTAAAAAGGCATAATAAGATCCTAGTGATTTGTTGTCGAAAATTCTTTGTACGTCAATTTCTCCATAGGTTTCAAAATCCATAAGAGTAGGGATTCTTCCAAGTTTATTCTTTAGATTTTTATAGCTATCCTTAATGAGCTTGATATCCGCAAAATTGGCGGTGTCAATCGACGCAAAAATTTGTTTCTTACTGATTTCATCAAAGTGAATCGTACTCGATCCTGGAATAATTCTTTCACCTTCAAGAACATATCGTCTTATATTGTCTTTGTTGTAAGAACGATCTCCAGATAGGGCGATTGGAATCATGAAGTTGTTTTTGTAGTTTCCAATGAAGTCTAGAATGACAACATATTCTTTGTCTTTTGATTTTCTTAGGCCTCGGCCTAATTGTTGGACAAAGACAATGGGCGATTGTGTAGGTCTTAATAGTACAACTTGATTGATTTCAGGAATGTCGACACCTTCATTAAAAATATCTACAGTTAAAATGTATTGTAGATAGTCACTTCTTGTATCGGATACTAAGCGATCAATCGCATCTTCTCTTTTTTCTTGAGAATCCTCTCCACTTAAAGCGATGGTTCGATACCCTCTTAGATTTAATCTTTCACTAAGGGCAGCCGCTTCTTTCTTGGAACTGCAAAACATGAGTCCTTTGACTCTTTCTCCACTATATCCATAGTAATTGGTTTGTTCGATAATGTAGTCAACTCTTTGGTTGGATGTTAAATAGTTGAAATCTGTAAAATCGGTTTCGTTTCCGTTTGTTAAAAAGTCAGTAATGCCAAAATAGTGGAATGGACATAATAAGTTTTCTTCTAGAGCTTGTTGAAGACGAATTTCATAGGCAATATTATGGTCGAAGGCTGCATATACATCAAAGTCATCGGTTCTTTCTGGGCTTGCGCTCATTCCTAGCCAAAACTTTGGTTTAAAGTAGTCCATGATTTCTTGATAGCTTTTAGCTCCAATGCGATGTGCCTCATCAATGATGATGGTATCGAATGTATCAGGGGCAAAACTTGAATACACTTCTTTTTTAGACATCGTTTGCATGGTTGCAAACAAGTAGTCTACATCTGTATCCTTGCTGTTTCCAGATAAAAGCCCAAATGTTTTTGTATTTTTAAATACATTTTTGTAGCTTTGAAGAGCTTGTTTGGCAATCTGCTCTCTATGCACTAAAAATAGGGCTTTCTTGGGATTCTGATCTTGTAAGGCAAAGGCTGAGGCATACGTTTTTCCTGTTCCTGTGGCTGAAATCAACAAACTCTTTGATTCATTCTCATTGCGAAGCTTTCTAAGATTGGAAATAAAGGCTTTCTGCATAGAATTTGGGATCAACTGTTTAGAAGGTAATTTAATGTCTTCTTTTTGTTTCACCTTTTTGTATTCTTCATAATGCACTCTATATGCACCAATAAATGCATTGTAGGAATATGTATTTGGATGATTCCATAATTCTTCAAATTCATCTAACATTTCAGAAACGAATTCTCCGGATTTTGTGGACACAATTTTTGTATTCCATTCTCGATTTGTAGTAAGTGCTGTATTTGTCATATTACTAGAACCTATAAGGATCTTATAGATTTCATCGGATTGAAAGATATATCCCTTGGTATGAAAACCATTCTTTGAGTCGGGTACTAGATACATTTTAAGTTCAATATTCGAAAATGTAGCGAGTTTATCTAAGGCTTTAGGATCACTAAATGCCAAATAGTCCGTTGTTAGAATCTTTCCATGGATGCCTTTATCTTCTAGAGTACGAAGCGTTTGAAGTAAGGGGGTAATTCCTCCCATGGTAATGAAGGCTACACTGATTAGAAAAGAGTCGCAGTGTAATAGTTCATCTTCAATGGTGCTTAGTACTTTTCTTCCATTCTTATAGTCGTTTGAAATAAATTGAGGTCGATATAATACGTTGGAAGATATATTTTTGTCTAAAAATGCGGTAGATAATCCGCTTTGTATATTTTGATAGTTCATACCTAACATTATACCAGCATTAAAATGAAATCATAGATCGAAAAGGCTATAATAACAGTATAAGACCAGAGGTATAGGGAATGGAAAATATTATAATTTCAAAAGAGTTTCTAGATTGGTATGACTATTATAATGAGTGTAAAGAAAAGTATTCAAGTTTAGTAAATGAAGTAGAGGATAAATTGATTCGTGGTAAATATAAAGATATTGAACTTCCTTTTTCAAATATGAATACGGCAAATTTAAATCGTGATATTTCAAGTCTTGAAAAGATTCGTGTACTCATGATGCAAGGAAGTACATCGCAATTGGAAGTTGAAGTTGAATTAGTGAAAGAGAAGATGTTAGAGTCTTTTTTAAATGTAAACTTTGGCATATTGTGCAATCCTTTGGCAAGTACTCTTTATCGTATGATTTTAGATTCGAGTATAGTAAAGAAACATGTAGAGACTATTACTAAACAATGCAAAGAAAATGATTTCTATACTTCTACATTTATTCCTGTCTATTTAAGACATTTTTATGCATCTATTTGCGAAGAGTGTATTAAGGGATATAGTTCGTATGAGTTTTTTCAATCTGTCGATTCTTTATTAAAGGAAGATAAGTTTGTAGAGGCTTGTAGTCTTTGTCCAATTTATGAAGAAATTTACATTCAGGCTAATAAAAAGGGCCTACTATCAAAAGAGTTAATACAGGTAATGCAGCAGTATGGTATGGATGTACCTGTTTCTGATAAGAGCAAAACAGAGGTGCCAAAGATATCTATAAAAAAAGAAAGAAAGAAATCTAAGAAATTAGATTTAGAAACTCGTAAGAAGATTGTGGGGGATGGCGTTAAGGAAATTCTTGAGATGGATGATTATGAATTAATTCATCGTTATGATGGTAAGTCAGAGGATGAAATTAAGACAATGTTAAAGAATGATCCTTGTTTTGATCCATCCTTAATGGATGAATCGATGTTTGAGTTTCTTAGCTTATTAACTTGTTTTAGTATTGAATTTGAGGATGCTTTTATTGATTGGTTAGCCGGTTTTATCCTTAGAAGATTATATGATATACATTTAAGGCTTTCGGTGAATATCCCACCAAAAGTTCAAACAACAAAGAAACAAAGTGATTATTCAAATCAGGAAAGAGTTTTGCCTGAAGCTGATCCTAGTGAAAATTATCAGGAAAAAAAGGTCATTCAACCAAATAATGAATCTAAGGGTAAGGGTGGAATTATTTTCTTGATTATTCTTGGACTATTATTTGGATATGGATATATTTCTTTGAAAAAAGAAGAAGCAGAATGGGAAGTGCAAATGGAACAGTATCGTCTTGAGAGTAGACGTCGTACTGAATGGAATGAGTTTAAGACAAGGGAAGAGGGACAAAACTCGAGTTCTTCATCTTCTTATGATGAGGGAAGTGATGATGCATATTCAGGTGATTATGATGAGGATCGTTATGATAACGATGAAAGTTACCGTGATGGTGTAGATGATATGTTGGATGAACTGGGAGAATAAAAAAGTATACAGTGAAAGAATGATTGAATATGTTTGTATACTTTAAAGTATACTACTCGTAAGTATACAAATACGAAAGATGTGATTTGATGTTAGGAAGAAAAGAAGAATTAAATCATTTGAATGAATTATATAATAGTGATTGTTTTGAATATTTAGTAATGTATGGTCGAAGAAGAGTTGGTAAAACAACGATTCTTCAGGAATTTGCCGAACATTCAAACGCAATCTTTTTTTCTGCTCTTGAAAAAAATGATGCGCTAAACTTAGAGGACTTTTCTAAAGTGATTCAATATCATTTTGATAAGAATTTTATTTGATTTCGGAAGGCTTTTGTCTTGTAGATAAGACAAAAATATATGAATATTGTCTTACAGACAAGACAATATGTTTATATAATGCGGTAAAAGAAAGAGTGCTGCGTATGAATCGAGATATTTTAAAACAGATAATAGTAGATCAAAAGGAGATGTATCTTTATAATCCTATTATTTCTAGAAATTATGATTTAGAAGATAATGTGAATTATTGTTTTGTGGGGGTTCGAAGAACGGGTAAATCGTATATGATGTATCAAAAGATTCATAAATTAATGAATGATGGAATTCCATTGCCGCAAATCATATATGTGAACTTCGAAGATGAGCATCTATTAGAGATTGGCATTGAATTTTCTGGCTCGAAAGGAAAAACATACTTATTTTTAGATGAGATTCAGAATGTTGGTGGTTGTTGTCAAATGAAAAGGAGATTGACTAAAATTGTCGATCTCCATTATTTCTTCATAGAAATATATTCATAGCTAGGTGTGAAGTGCTGACTATCCTGTAGCTTGTAGTATTCCATAAAAATGCGTGACATGATGTTTGGAATTTGTGTTTCTGCAGGATGAGATAGAATAATCAAATATTGCATAGCACTATAACGTGTACATACGTCCACCTTTCGAATGTTGTCTTGAATAGCTTCACCCATATGGTCAAGGGCTTCTTCGATTTCTTCAATATATGGAAGTGTATCTTGTACAGTTTCCATAGTAACCATGACTAGATAACAGTTCCATTGGTTTCGTGTCATCAATTGGTGTATGTATTCATATTGTCTTGTGAAATCGCGATATTCTAGGTGTAATGCGCCTGAATAGTTTCCACTTGTTTGTAGGGAGTTTGCGATTTGTTGCAAGTCTAAGCTTGTGTTGGCTGTGTTTCCATAATGGATTTGGTTGTACCAAGAATAGTTGTTCTTACCATTTTGTTTCACATAATACAAGGCTTTATCGGCTTTTGAATAGGCATCCGCAAACGTATCGTTTCGAGTGCACATGAGCATGCCTGCAGAAAGGGCTGCAAAATGGGTTTCACTATCGTCTTTGATGATTTCTTTGAATTGTTCAATCACATTTGAAACTGTATTTTCGGCTTGTTCTGTATTCGCTTGTGGTAAGAACAGAAGGAATTCATCCCCTCCCATACGACATGCAATCTTAGGTATTGAAATGTCTAACAATAGTTTTCCCAGGCTTTTTAGGGCTCTATCTCCAGCTTTATGTCCATAGACATCATTGATTTTTTTAAGATTATCCATATCCAAGAAGATTAGGCATCCATTTGTCTTTTGCATAGCGCTCGCAATGCGTTTTTGCCCTACATTACGAACAGGAAGGCCTGTAAGATAATCGATGTTCTTTGTTTCTTCCTGATCTTGCATGGTTGTCATAACATCGGAAATAAACTTATTGATTGTGTCTTCTTGGGATGGAAGTATTTCGTGTTCTAAGTGAAATAAAGATCCGTTGTCCATTAATTTCAAGAAGACTTTTGTGATTTCAGGATCAAATTGCGTACCCGCATTCATTTGGATTTCATGATAAATTCGTCCATGACTTAATGCGTTACGATAGATTCTTCTTGAATTCATGGCATCGTAACTGTCGGCTAACGCAATTATACGTGCTTGTATTGGAATTTCATTTCCTTTAAGTCCATCTGGATAGCCAGTACCATCATAATGTTCATGGTGACTTCTTGTGACTTCATCGATATGCGGAATGATCGTTATATCTTTTAAGATATCTTGTCCAATTGTAGTGTGTTGTTTGATTAAATTAAATTCTTCATTTGTTAATTTGCCAGGCTTATTTAAGATTTGGTCTGGAATACCAATCTTTCCAATGTCGTGTAAATAAGCACAGTTTTTAAGGTTTTGAATCTCTTCATTTGTCCAACCCATATTTTTCGCAATCAAGGCTGCATATTGGGCTACACGCCTTGAGTGTCCACGTGTATATTCATCTTTGGCTTCAATGGTAGTAGAAAGGGATTCCATCATTTGAAGTGTTATTTTTTTGTTTTCTTTCTTTTCAATTTCCAACTCCGTTTGATGACGATTTTCTTCTATGATATGAATCTTTTGGATGGTACGAATAATGTTAGTGAAGAGCAATATAATCATGCCTATGCCAATAAAGATACCTGAAATAGTTGCGACAAAATAAACAGATACAGATTCAATAGCAACACAGACTAGGACTAGAAAGAGTCCAATCAATAGAATGTAGTCGGATTTTATTTGTTTATTTTTGCGTATGTATTGCATCAAATGAATGAATATTAGGATAAACACAAAGACGAGTAGTAATTGTGCAACGGGCAATGTTTCAATGTAGTCTTTGACTTTTGTAAGATAGAGAATGGAAGAAACAATAAAGTTTAAAATTACGACATAACCAATATTTTGATAGAGTTTTTGGTGCTTGCCATTTTGAATGTTGTCCGCATAGAACAAGATGGGTAATGGACTCAGCATGATCATCACAAAACATAAAGCAGCTAACGCGGATGCGTTAGGAACTAGGATTTGTCGGATTTTGGATTCTCCAAGCATCCAGACAGAGCCCATGACCATACACCATCCAAAGTATTCCATGTCGAATGTTGTGTGGTAGACATGTTTTAGGGCTATGCCAAACAGGATGGATGTGATGCCGGTAAATAAGATAAAGAAGGCAATAAATGTGGATATTCCATAAGTATTGTATATATTTTGCCAAATTTCGGCTTTATTACCACAATACACCTCATTGACAATACCAGAATAATTTGAAGTGTAGGTTGTCAGTTCAATGCGTAATGTTTTTCCTGCATCTTTATAGGTTGTAGGACAAAAGATGTAGCGACTCGCTGAATTTTTACCAGCCATTCTTGTATCTTTTGTGGAATATTGTGTGCGCAATGAATTTCCTACATAGAACTGAATGTCCTGCAAAGAAGATCGAATCGCAAAAGACGTTTCATTATAGTCTTTAGGCAATGTTGTTGTCAGGACCATGGTATGGCCTGGTTTTACTTCATAGGTTCCGGGAACCTTTATTTTTTGTTTCGTACCATCCTCTTTATTCCAGTAAAAGGAACCGGAATAGATTATGGATTTGGACGGGTCGTTATAGTATTGTTCGTTAGCACCAAATAATTGCATGAAACAAAACCATCCTAAAATCGCAATCATTAAGATGTAAAAGAAGTATTTCATGGTTTGAAAGTTAGATTTTTGTGTATGCATATTTGGATTCCTTCCCTTATAGTTAGCATAGTATTTTTACATAAAAAGTGTCAATAAAAAGTTGTTGACAAACCTATAGAGTAGCTATAGAACGAAAATGTTCTAAATAGAACGATGAGGAGGGCGCATATGCACTTTTGGGATGAACATAAAACGATAACGAGATATTATGAGATGAAGGTTTCTGGAGTTTGCGAAAAATATCAGTTAAGACAGTTGGAGTATGACATATTAATGTTTATTTACAACAATCCTGCGTACAATACGGCTGCGGACATTGTTCGTATTCGTAAGTCTACAAAGTCTCATGTTTCGACTTCACTTAAAGTATTAGAAGATCGTGGTTTTATTGAGCGAAGAGTCGACAAAGATAATAAAAAGCATGTAACTATTCATTTACTACAATTGGCCAATGAAGTAATTGAAGATGGAATATGGGTGCAAAAGGAGTTTGCACAAGATATGTTTAAAGGTCTTAGTGAAGAAGAGATCAAAGTGTTTATGAGTGTATTTCAAAAGGTGTATGACAATGCAGAAAGGATGATTTCAAATGAGAAAAATGCCTGATTTAATGGAAGCAATTTTTGATGCTTGTTACTTGATTTTTGACTTAATTGCTGGAATCTTATTCTTTGTATATTCGAAAGGAAATCCATTGTTCATATTATATGGCGTACTAACATTAACGTTGTGTGGTGGAGATGCATTCCACTTGGTTCCTCGTATTAAAAGGGCTTTGTATGGTACAAATGATAAAATTAAAAGACAGCTTGGAATTGGATTACAGGTATCTTCAATCACTATGACCGTATTCTATATTATTTTATTGTTTATCTGGAAATTAACATTCCCAACATTACAAGCTCCGCTTTGGGTTGAGGCTATGATTTGGATTTCAGCTATTATTCGTATCGTCGTATGTTTCTTACCACAAAATAATTGGACTTCCGAAGAAGGAAATAGGAAGCTTTCTGTGATTCGTAATGCCGTGTTTGGCGTAACTGGAATTGGTGTGATTCTTCTTTATGCCATTTCAGGAAATATGTACGATTTACATATGAACCGTATGGTTGCAGCCATCATTATTTCTTTTGGTTGCTACATCCCAGTTACATTGTGGTCTAAGACAAAACCAAAGATTGGTTTATTGATGATTCCTAAGACTTGTGCTTATATGTGGGTCATTGTGATCGGATTGCAATTATTATTCTGATTAACAAAACTTGGTGCTTCATTGCACCTTTTTTATTTCCTAAAAGGAAAAATATCATTATAAATTGATATTCTACTGAATAAATTACCGAAAGAATTCGACATATTTCTGAATGATGGATATACTTATGGTAGTAGGATTGGTGGTGTTCATATGAAGACTTGCAAAGAAATGGCTTTAATTTGGAATATTAGTGTTCGTGCAGTTTCGAATTTGTGTAAATCGGGAAGGATTCCGGGTGCTGTTAAAAATGGAAAAAATTGGGAAATTCCAGATGAAGCAACAAAACCGGTAGATGGAAGAATTTCGTCTGGTGAATACTGTAAAAAATGGAAGAATCCAGATAGAAAACCTTTGCCTATTGGTATTTCAGACTATGTGCGTGTTCAATCGGATTATTATTATGTGGATAAAACAATGTTAATTAAGGAGTTTTTAGATCAAAAACCATTGGTTTCATTATTCACAAGACCAAGAAGATTTGGAAAAACATTAAATATGGATATGCTTAGAGTGTATTTTGAAAAGGTGGATGAGGATACGTCTAAATATTTTAAAGATAAGAATATTTGGAAGTGTGGGGAAAACTATCGAATGCATCAAGGTAAGTATCCAGTGATTTTTCTTACTTTTAAAGATGTAAAGTTTGATTCTTGGAAAGCCACTGTAGAGAAAATTAAATCTTTACTTCAAGAAGAATATGGAAGGCATCAAGAATTGTTGAGTAGTGAAAAAATATCGGATTATGAGAAGGTGTATTTTAATAAAGTATTAAGTGCAACAGAAAATGAAGTGGAATTGTCTTTTTCACTTGAAAAGTTATCTAAGATGCTTGCGACGCATTATGATCAAGCTCCAATTATTATTATTATTGATGAATATGATACTCCAATTCAGGAAGGGTATTCTAAGGATTTTTATGATGAAATCATTGGCTTTATGAGAAATTTCTTTTCTGGTGCTTTTAAGGATAATAAAAATCTTTCTTATGGCTTTTTAACCGGAATTTTGAGAATTGCTCAAGAAAGTATTTTTAGTGGATTAAATAATTTAACTGTGAATTCAGCGATGGATGAAGCATATGATCGTTATTTCGGATTTACAAATGAAGAAGTAAGTAAAATGTTAGAGTATTATGGAGTTGCTGAAAAAGAGAGTGAACTTCAAGAATGGTATGATGGATATTTGTTCGGGAATGAAGAAATCTATAATCCGTGGTCTGTTATTAATTATATTTCGAAGGGGTGTGTTCCACAGGCATATTGGGTGAATACTGGAAAGAATGAGATTCTCGAAGATGTTTTAAAAGTGGCGGATAAGGATATAACAGAAAAGCTTTATTCTTTAATTTGCGGGGATAAAGTTTTGGCAAGAATTGATCAAAATGTTGTTTATCGTTCACTTACAGATGATCCAGCTAATATCTATAGTTTATTATTGGTAGCTGGGTATTTGAAAACAACGATTAAAGAATTGCAGGCGGATGGATCTTATTTGTGTCAAGTATCGATTCCCAATAAAGAGATAGCTTCCGTTTATAAAAGTGAGGTTTTGGCACATTTGATGCAGATTGGTGCAGTTTCAAGAACGATTGCAGATAAGATTGCGGAGAGTTTGTTCTTAAATGATTATGTAAAACTAGAAAAAGCTATTTCGGAATATATGAATAAAGCAATTAGCTTTTATGATACGGCTAGTGAATCTTTCTATCATGGATTGATTTTAGGATTGATTTCGATGATGGATAATCAGTACAAAATAAAGTCGAATAGAGAGTCTGGCAAAGGAAGGTTTGACATTGGCTTAATACCTAGAGATGATAAGTATCCTGGAATGATTATGGAGCTAAAGTGGAAAAAGAATCTTGATGATCATGAATTAACACTTTTGGCAAATGAAGCTCTTTGTCAGATTCATAATATGGAATATGATTCTGAAATGAAGGGTGAAGGAATCAAAAAGATATTGAGATTTGGAATTGCGTTTTCTGGAAAGAGTGTTTGTGTTAAAATAAATTAGAACAGTCAGATTGATGATTCCTAAGGCTTGTGCTTATATGTGGGTCATTGTGATGGGATTGCAATTATTATTTTAGAATTTCTTCAAGAGAACGCCTACTCGACGTTCTCTTTCTATATGAATTTTAGAGTATCTAATTCAATGAAAATAAGACGTTTTAGATGAAATAGGAACAATCGCAACAAATTTATTGGAATTAATAATGTTTTCACATTGGACCTTTATAATAGGAATTGGCTACTGGATGTAGTAACGGTGAACCCTCTGAATTTAAAATGATATTTGCTTGAGTTCTCGGCAGATCCTTCAATTTTTTTGTAAGAGGAGAAGATGTCTATGTATATATATCTATATATTGATGTTGCCATGGTATTATTGGCACTAGTAGAAATACTAAGAATTACATTAATTATCATAGAAAAATG
>OCSG01001859.1_pt1 | contig 12100 bp, 11 predicted proteins | sample 1538831 | NCBI WGS metagenome assembly OCSG01 (sample SAMN04571729, study PRJEB22368) | human gut metagenome | biome: human gut; material: stool | host: Homo sapiens | place: Luxembourg | collected 2012-09-20 | reverse complement strand
TAGGCAAACGCCCAACTTCTTGATTTTCAATCAAAGCCCAATTTAGAGCGAGTTAATACTATAAACATCACACTCAGCACCCAATTCTCGGAAACCACGAACTGTCGCCTTGATATGATTGGTGTATGCTGTGTTGGGATAGAAGTTCCAAACTACCACGAGTATTTTCATGTTACACACAATTTCAAGATGAAAAACTGCTTAATACATATTTTTTAGTTTTCAGATATTAAAGAATAAATCTCAGACATAATCTTAACATTGTTATACTCGAACACACTAAGATTCTTTTTTATCCCATCATACATTTTATGGTCGGCTATCAATTCGTCTAAGACATTAGGCATCATTTCTAAAGGAGTGATAATGCCATCTTTACGATCTTCTATAAATTCAAGAGCTGACCCAAAGTTTGTGCTTACAATTGGCACCCCAAGCACTTTAGCTTCATTGACCACATAAGGACAGGCCTCTGAAAGTGATACGCAAACTAAAATATCCGCATTAGCTATATATGGATAGGGATTTGACTTTTCTCCAAGTGGTATAACTTGAGTTTGAACTCCATACTCTTCAATATTGGCTAGAAGCAATTTATATTCTTCTTGATTGCCAACAGCAGGACCAACAATATACCATTTTATCTTGTTGGCATTTTTCATTTCGCTGACAATTCTAGGTATTTCAGAAAAACGCTTCACAGGATCCACACGTCCAACTGAAACGACATTTATAGTATTTCGCTCATATTGGGGTGTTTGCATTTGCTCTGACATTTCTTTTATGAAACTAGAGTCAAGCACATTATAGATATAATGAGTATTTGAAGCCAAATCTGGATACACATTTACAAATGACCTGCGCGTATAATCTGACACACATACAACTTTTTCAAAACGTTTATATATATGATACTCATTTTTTTTAACTATTTCAAGATATTTCTGATAGTCACAGTGTATCCATGCTATTTTATTTGGATGTAACGCCTCAGAAACGAATTTCGTTGGCAAACCTTCGCTATAAGCAATAACTGCTTGATAATTTCCTCTTTTAAGCAATCGATTTACGACATACTTCATAGCGAATGATATAAGATGCCCTCCAGATAATCGGTTCAAAACCTTACCCACATAGCCTATTAGCTTTTTAAAGCCATGAAGTGTGTAATAATTAGGGCAAATGGCACTTAATAAATAATTAGAGCCTAACACTTTACAATTTTTTAATTCGCCCCTATATACACCTTCTGGAATTATGGCAAATACATCAAAGTCATATTTATTTGTATCAAGACAATTGAATGTGTTTTGAAGTGCTCTACATATACCTCCCGTACCAAATGAAGATACAACGTATAAAACTCGCTCTTTCATATAATATTCTGAAACTATATAGATTTTTTATTCATAATCATTTTTGAGAGAATAGAAATAGCAAACAACATTATACAGCCCAATGCTAACATTCTAACCACATACAAAAGTTCCACCCGAGCTGCAAAAATTGAGTTTCCCGAAAATATCAAATACATGAGAAAAACATACTTACTCTTTTGGCTAGATAGATAAGAACAAAAACGTCCCATTAAAAACATTATCACAACAACACCAACAAAGCCAAAAGTATAATAAATGTCCCCTATAATATTTGTTCCAAGACCAGATCCTGTATCAAAAACGCCAGTATAATATCTTGATGATGGCAATGCAAAGCTATTAAAATCAACAAAATTACCAACGATGGATTGCAAATAGGGAACAAAACTTAAAGCTTGTGGAATATAATTACTTCCCCCTGTGACACCATTGCGATTAACTTCTTCCACAAAGAATCCCAAAGAAGCGTTTGCGGCATTAAAATCTCTAAAATAATAAAGTGTGCTTACATCACTCTCAATATCACCACCGGACCGTGTCATACCGATAACAATCATAACAACAAACCCTACTAGCAATATGGAGAAAAACATTTTTGCTGATATTTTTTGCACATATACACTATAACATATTAACAAAGGTATTATAATCTGCATAGCTTGAGAGCGATATCCTGACAAAAGAAGAAAAGCCACAACAAGTATGGTGTTGATAAAAAACATTTTGTTAAGCTTTAGCACATTTAACAATACATTTGCCGATTTTGAGAAATGAACTGATGAAAATGATGCAAATGCAGCCACGATATACGCAAGAATCCAATAAAGCAATATACCTATATTCGCATCCTCTCTTTCGATATCTCCTGTATACATCAGTAATACATTCATTCCACCAGTTGCAATAAAAAAAACAAATACAAACAAGCAGGCCCAATTGGCCAAACTTGCCATTTCTGATTGCATGCGTATTGTGTTTTTGGGGACATTAGATGGATTTAGCATGTTCGTTTTTACAGGCACCAATCCACTCAGATAACAATGATAGCCAATCATTGCTAAAGCAACTCCTTTTACTAAGGATTTTGGATTACTCGAAAATGCGAAGAAAGCATAACCAGTCCCTTCCTTGACTATAAAATAAGTCAAAAAACAAGCAAACGCAAATGTCAAAGCAAAAAGGGATTCAAAACAAACAATGTTTTTTTGTTTTCGAAAGTATATAGTATTTGACACAACATATATACCTATTGTTATCAATGTATATGATAATCCAAAATCAACATTGATGAGATCAAAAAATATCAAGCCATATATTATGGCAACCATAAAATTTAACACTATCATTCTTTAACAATTATATGAGTCACGACATAATGTGACGTATAGATTATTTTACTATCCGTTTTTTAATTATTAAGCAAAGCTTAACTCTTTGTTCTTTTGACAAAAGAAGCCAATAAAATAACAATATACAGGTTATTACCGACACACCTCCAACAAGGAAGAATCTAAAGATTCCTTGAGATATACATTGCAAGATAATGAATGGAATGGGAAAAGAAAAAAGGATGAGTAATACACAGGGCACTAAAACTTGACACAAATAATCATTATACTTATAAGCATATATACGATGAAGTAAACACATACTTATGGGTTGGTTGATTACTGATATCGTAACACATACAACAAATACAACTGTAGGATTTGCACCTAATTTAAGAGCGTACCATGAAACTGGTAATATGAGTAAAACCACAGCACTTCTTACCAATTGATACAATTTCAGTTTTCCAACAGCCTGAACAACTTGCGACAATGGGGTATTCAAACTATTTACCAGCATATCAACTAACACCAATCTGGTAAAAATAGATGTATATTGCGGCACATTTCCATCAAGCCATACATTGAGTACATAATCAATTTCTAATAAGACAGGCAATGCCAGTATATACAGTAATCCAAAAGATATCTTAGACATGGCAAACATCAAAGCGCTGGTTCTCCTATATTCGCCCCGTGCATATGATTCAACCAGTTGTGGACGAAAAGCCGTCACTATATTAGTTGAAAAGCCCTGTATTGCTGCCATTATTTGTGCTGCAACCCCTCTCGCTGCATTCACTACAGGCCCAAAGAAACCGTTTAGTAAAACATTCACCCCCTGTCCTTTCATTGTAAATGCAAACATATCCAATAGATTCCATAAAGAAAAACTCAACATAGGACGAAAGAAACGCTTATCGCCATGAAAATTTACAAGCAAACTCGGTATTTTTTTCCTTACATAGGTATAATAACATACCACATCTATAAAACTAACGAAAGCAATGAGACCACCATAATAGACTAATTTATCAAAACTCACATAGGGTAATGAAATGACAACAACAAGCCGAAACAATACATCTACCACACCAACCATTGCATAGAAATTCATTCGCTCATATGCCATAACGGCAGCACTATATGGAACCTGCATTATAACAAGAAACAATGATATTGCGGAAAACTGGAAAATGCAATTCGTGGCAAACAACCTCTCCTCGGGTACAACCATAACAATATTAACATACCAAACACCGAACGACTCCAACAAAACCAAGGTAGCAACGCCTATAATTAGCTGAATAACTAACGCTGAATTATAAACAGCTGATTGCGATTGAAGGTTGCCATTTCCTTTTTCGAAATTATAAAATCTTTGAATTCCTATACTCATACTGGTATTCAAGAATGAAAACAAAGATACAAATCCTGCAACAACATTGTAGATACCATAATCCATCACTCCTAATGTCTTTAATACAGCACGAGTGATGTATAGATTGGCAAAAAGCACAAAAAGCATACGCAAATAAAGAAAAGCGGTATTCTGTGCAATACGAGTATTTTTGTTATTTTTTTGTTGCATTTCAATTTTAGATAAACTGCCAATACAGCATACCCACTTTCTTCAGCGGATAAATTGTATCAGCGAATTAGAATATTTTTTTTACAAGCCATTACATTGAACCTATTAGGCCATAAAGCGAGCCCTCTTATTGTCTTTTAAGTGTTCCAAAATGTCATAACGCCTTATTTTTAATTTGCTTTTGCTAAATCCAAACAAATTGCTATCGGAAACAGGTCATCGTAGTCCATACTAGCAGATTTCACGGCCTTGAGAACCTTGAAGAACTACTGCTCTATTGTATCGGAGTTAACTGAATCCGCTCAAGTCTTTTCTTCAAAGTCCAATGTTCAAAAACAAAACCGTCAATGCGTTTTGCGTCTTCTGCGGAATACCAACTAACTTCCCATTTTGTCTCAGAAGAAGTTTGTTTAAAGAACCAATCCAGATAGTCTATATCAACAGGTGAAAATGAATTATCATCGTTCAAAGCTAATTATCATCGGAAGCAGTCTCTCGTAGTCCGTCCTACCAAACTTCAGAGCCTTGAGTAAAGCCTTGAAATATTGCCTGACCAAGACTCCGACTTGCTTGCAAGTTTGAATAGAGGTATTATACATTGCCGATTTCAATACTCCTTGACCACTTCCGACTCCAGAGAACGACCTGGCTGCTGGCTTTTACTTCCACTGCAAAGATCAGAACGAAGGAGAGCTAGTTCATCCTCCAAGTCTTTGCGCACCTTGGCATTCTTCTTTCGCTCAGCTTCTAACTGTAGATTTTTCTCGTTAGTATCGGCCAACAGAGTCTCAGCAGTTTCCAGCCTTCTCTTCGTATCGGCAAGCTCCCGTTTGGTTTCTTGTAATTGCTGAAGCACAACATCCAGCTTTTGGGAATAGGTGGCACCTAACGCCATATTCTCATCATTGTGAGCTTGCTGTTGAAGACGAGACAAACGAACCTCATCCGTCAAATCTTTAATATTGGCGGTAAGGTGGCTTATCTCCTCATTCTTAGACTGAACCTGCGAATACAAGAAGTTACAAAAGTTATGTAGTTCTTCTCCTGTCATACCATGGGACGGTTCATATTGTCAGCTTCTTGAGACACGCATAAGAATTACTTGCATGAATCACCTAGCTTAAACAAAAGGAAAACTCATACTTCTTATTAAATCCTCCAGTGCAACCTCTCATCACATTTCGTTCTTCTGATTTGTTATGCCAAATGGTATGTGTACCGCTGGAACATTATCAAGATTCTGAAGATGCTTCATTTGGTCATCAAAGAAGATATGAGGTTTCATTATCTTCAAGATTCGGGATTTATCCATGCCGCCAAGAAAGAACAACTGATCTACCTCAATATTCCATTCCTTTAGAGTTGTCAAAACTCTTTCATGAGCAGGAGCATTTCTAGCCGTTACAATGGCCGTTTGGAGAATTGGCACATAAGACGTATCATTCTGTGCCTTTTTCCTTTCCATCGCCTGAAAAGTCGATATGCGTTTCAAAAGCGGCTCCAAAGGCCCATTAGACAAAGGCTTATGAGCATTTTCTGCTTCATGCTCCATATAATTGTCCATTCCTTTTGTTTGATAGAATTTTTCCGACTCATCATCTGCAAGAACACTATCAAAGTCAAAAGCTAATCGAAATTCAGCATCATCCTCATCATCAACAATTGTCTGGTTTAACACTGTTCCTGCTGCATGTCCCGCCATCAGAGCAGCCTCAGTATCTGCAGAATTAGAAGTAAGGAACAATGTAGAATTGTATGCTGGAAGATACTGAAAATTTGGTTTCCCAGAGGTAAACACAAATCTTGTAATATCTAATCCCCATTTTTGTATTGAACGCATTGCCCTATTACCTGCCGCTGGACTATTCTTCGAAAAAAGGACAACCTCTATAGGTTTTTCTTCTGGAAAAGACTCATTCAATGATAAAAGCCTCTTGATAAATGGATATGCTACACCTTTTTCCAATGTATTGTCGATATTTGCTTCTTGATATTTCTTGTACGCATCAACGCCTTCCTCTTGAAAGACTCTATCGCTTTCTTGCATATCAAACAATGCACTTGATGTTACGCACACCACAAACTTTTTTTCTATCGGATACGCCATATTTTATTTGTGTACAATACTGCATTTGGTACTACCACTGTCTGCTCTTTTATTTGAAGCTAATAATAGTATAGAATCATTGTTTCAGAACTACCTGAACAACAGCTAATCTTATATGTATTAAAACTTACGCCACACCATCTTGTTCACAATACCGACGTAGCTCTGTACGATCTTCACGACCTTGGTACTGACAATTTCATCCACATAGTCGGGAACGGGGATGCCATGTTGCCCGCCACGGCATAGCTCGACGGCGGTGTCAACGGCCTGGAGCAAGGACTTCTCGTCGATACCAGCAATGATGAAGTCACCCTTGTCGATGGCCTCGGGTCGCTCAGTAGAGGTACGGATGCAGATGGCGGGGAAGGGGTGGCCGATGCTGGTGAAGAAAGAGGATTCCTCGGGAAGGGTGCCGCTATCGCTGACGACGGCAAAAGCGTTCATCTGAAGGCAGTTGTAGTCGTGGAAGCCGAGGGGCTCATGCTGAATGACACGGGGGTCAAGCTGGAAGCCTGAAGCGGCAAGACGATTGCGTGAACGAGGATGACAACTATAGAGAATGGGCATGTCGTACTTCTCCGCCATCTTGTTGATAGCAGTGAAGAGGGAGAGGAAGTTCTTCTCCGTGTCGATATTTTCCTCACGGTGAGCGGACAGGAGAATGTACTTGCCTTTCTCCAGACCGAGGCGCTGGTGGACGTCGCTGGTCTCGATATCGGCGAGGTTGTTGTGGAGGACTTCCGCCATGGGGGACCCTGTGACATAGGTGCGCTCCTTGGGCAGGCCGCAGTCGGCGAGGTATCTTCTTGCGTGCTCAGAGTAGGCCATATTCACGTCGGAGATGATATCGACGATACGGCGGTTGGTTTCCTCTGGCAGACACTCGTCCTTGCAGCGGTTGCCGGCCTCCATGTGGAAAATGGGGATATGGAGTCGCTTGGCTCCGATAACGCTGAGGCAGCTGTTGGTGTCGCCAAGGACCAGTACACCGTCGGGCTTGGTCTGGGCAAAGAGCTTGTAGGAGCAGTTGATGATGTTGCCGCAGGTAGCGCCAAGGTCGTCACCGACGGCATCCATATAGACCTCGGGCTCTGCGAGCTTCAGATCCTTGAAGAAGATACCGTTGAGGTTGTAATCGTAGTTCTGGCCTGTGTGGGCGAGAATCACGTCGAAGTACTGGCGGCACTTGTTGATGACAGCGGCGAGACGGATAATCTCGGGGCGCGTGCCGACAACGATGATCAACTTTAATTTGCCGTTGTCTTTAAACTTAATATCTGAATAATCGAATTTTGGTTGCTTTTCCATAAATGTATTTGTTGGTACGAACACGAATAATACGAATAACACGAAAGCTTAAGCATATTCGTTACATACGTACTCTTCGGGGGTGTTTTTATACGAGAATTATTTTACTTTTCGCTCGAATTCCAAACCGTCCGCGTTTCCGAAGTTTAAAAGGAGTCCAAGTTTATACCCTGTAGCTTTTAGGTAATTGAAGACTTGACTTCTGTGTGTATCATCTAAATGTGCCACAGCTTTTAACTCAACTATAATATTGCCATAACATACGAAATCGGCTCGGTATGTTTGCTTCAATACGACTCCATTGTAGGAGATGCTTAACTCTTTCTCTCTTTCATACGGAATATTGCGTTTAGCTAACTCTAACTCAAGAGCTTCTTGATATACCGCTTCAAGAAAGCCAGGACCAAGCGTGTTGTAAACGTGCATGGCAGCGCCTGTTATATTGTAGCTTTCTTGCTTGTGATAAATCATATTCGTTCGATTTGAGCAATTCGTGTTCCGAATAACCTTTATATGCGTTCGTTATTTTTCGACTTTGTCAAAGTAGGTATCGGGGCTGTTCGGATCGAATATCTCGTTGCAGTACATGACGGTGACGAGGTCTTCGGTATCGGAGAGGTTGATGATGTTGTGGGTGTAACCGGGGAGCATGATGACACTTTGGATTTTGTCACCACTCACCTCGTAGTTGAGGACTTCGTCGGTGCCTTCCTTGCGGAGCTGGATGAGGCCGTGGCCCGAAACGACGATGAACTGTTCCCACTTGGTGTTGTGCCAATGCTCGCCCTTGGTGATGCCGGGCTTGGAGATGTTGATGCTTACCTGTCCGCAATTGAGGGTGTGGACGAGTTCGGTGAATGAGCCGCGGGCATCGACGTTCATCTTCAGATCGAAGATGGCCTTTTCCTTGGGAAGGTATGACAGGAAGGTGCTGTACAGGCGCTTGGCGAAGGAGTCGGCGGGGATCTCGGGGATGAGTAGGGTCTTGGGCATGTCCGCAAACTGGTGGAGCAGATCCACGATTTCGCCGAGGGTCGCCTTGTGGGTGACGGGGCAATAGCAGTAGCGGCCTACCTTTTCGAACACAGATTTACCAGATTGAACAGATTTTTCACTATCCGTGTTATCTGTGATATCCGTGTTCGTTTCATTCATGGGGATGACTTCCAGACCGTTAAACTCGCAATGGTGCTCCTCACCCTTCAAGGCGTGGATCATCTCCTCGACAAGGTCGTCGATGTAGAGCAGTTCGAGTTCTACTGAGGGGTCGTTGACCGTAATGGGGAGGTCATTGGCGATGTTGTTGCAGAAAGTGGCTACGGCGGAATTGTAGTTGGGGCGGCACCATTTGCCGTAGAGATTGGGGAAACGATACACCAATACTTTGGCACCTGTTTCCTTGCCATACTCTAAGAACAGGTCCTCGCCAGCCTTCTTGCTGCGACCATATTCGCTGTTGCCGAAGCGGCCTGTCAAGGAGGCTTGCTGGGAACTGGAGAGCATCACGGGGCAAGTGTTCTTATGAGCCTTCAGCGTGTCGAGCAAGGTGGAGGCGAAGCCGAAGTTACCCTTCATGAACTCGTCATTGTCCTTGGGGCGGTTGACGCCAGCGAGGTTGAACACGAAGTCGCACTCCTTGCACCATGTGTCGAGTTGCTCGGGGGTGGAATCGAGGTCGTATTCGAAGACTTCCTCGATCGCCAAGTCACCGTAGCAACGGGCCTTGCCGTCTTTGATATTATTGAGTTGGGCGCAAAGGTTCTTGCCGACGAAGCCTTTGGCACCAGTTACTAAAATTCTCATACTATTATATTTGAACTCGAAATTCGAACACAGATTACACAGATAGTACAGATGTTATTTGAACACGAATAACTCTAATAACACGAATGTTATCTGTTTAATCTGTTCTATCTGTGTTCGTACTATTATTCGTTTAATTCGTGTGATTCGTGTTCGTCTTAGAAACTACAGATGATATTTGAACACGAATTACTCTAATAACACGAATATTATCTGTTTAATCAGGTCTATCTGCGTTCATACTTAATACTACTTATTTATTCGTTAAATTCGTGTGATTCGTGTTCGTACTTAATACTACTTATTTATTCGTGTTCGTTTACTGCACGAAGTTGCCCTCGCCTTTCAATTCCTTCTGAATATACTCCAAGGAGGCGATTTTTGCCTTGGTTTCCTCAAGGTTCAGGCGGTAGGTGTTGTCGGAGTTGAACTCTTCGATCTCGGAACGCTTGGTGTCGCCCTCCTTGAAGAACTTGTCGTAGTTCAGACCGCGGTTGTCAGCGGGTACACGGTAGAAGTTGCCCATGTCCTCAGCCTTGGCGCACTCCTCCTTGGTGAGCAAAGTCTCATACATCTTCTCTCCGTGGCGGATACCGATCACTTTGATTTCCTCCTTCTTTCCTCCGAAGAGCTCGCAAACGGCCTCAGCCTGGGTCTGGATCGTGCAAGCGGGGGCTTTCTGTACGAGGATATCGCCGTTGTGTCCGTGCTCGAAAGCAAAGAGGACGAGATCAACGGCCTCCTCCAGCGACATGATGAAGCGGGTCATCTTGGGCTCGGTCAGCGTGATGGGATTACCATTGCGAATCTGGTCTATCCACAAGGGAATGACAGAACCACGGGAGCACATGACGTTGCCATAGCGGGTGCAGCAAATCTTGGTTTTGCCTGAGTAGCGACTCTTAGCAACGGCGATTTTCTCCTCCACGGCCTTGGTGATACCCATGGCGTTGATGGGATAGGCGGCCTTATCGGTGGAGAGACAGATAACGGCACCGACTCCTGCCTCAATGGCAGCAGTCAGGACATTGTCCGTGCCGATGACATTGGTCTTGACGGCCTCCATCGGGAAGAACTCACAGCTCGGGACCTGCTTCAATGCTGCGGCATGGAAGATGTAATCCACACCAGGCATGGCATTGCGGCACGACTGCAAGTTGCGTACGTCACCGATAAAAAACTTGATCTTGTTTGCCACGTCAGGGTATTTCACCTGGTACTCGTGGCGCATATCGTCCTGCTTCTTCTCATCGCGGGAGAAGATGCGGATTTCTCCGATATCTGTACGGAGGAAGCGGTTCAACACTGCGTTACCGAAGGATCCTGTTCCACCGGTTATCATTAGAGTTTTTCCTGCAAAAATGCTCATAATATTCTTTGTTTATTTCTTTTCTGTGTCGTAATACTTTGCGTACCATTCAGCAAAGCGTCTCAATCCTTCCCTCAGACTTGTATTCGGCTTGAAGCCAAAGTCCTGCTCTAAGGGAGTAGTGTCGGCATAGGTCACGGGGACATCTCCAGGCTGCATCGGAACGAGTTCCTTATGGGCCCCAAAATCGTAGTCTTTGGGCAGCACGCCTGCGCGCACCAATTCTTCCTGGAGAATCGTGACGAAGTCGAGGAGATTCTCGGGGGAGTTGTTGCCGATGTTATACACTTTGTAAGGCGGAATGGGAAGACCGTCCTCGCCGTTCTGCTTTTCGGGGGCATGCTGCATAATGCGGACCACTCCTTCCACAATGTCATCGACATAAGTAAAATCGCGCTTGCAGTTGCCGTAGTTAAAAATCTTGATGGTCTCGCCCTTGACCAGTTTGTTGGTGAAACCAAAGTAGGCCATGTCGGGACGTCCAGCAGGACCATAGACGGTAAAGAAGCGGAGGCCCGTTGACGGGATGTTATAGAGTTTGCTATAGGCGTGCGCCATCAGTTCGTTGCTCTTCTTCGTGGCGGCATAGAGGGATACGGGGTTGTCCACCTTGTCATCGGTGGAGTACGGAACCTTCTTGTTGCTGCCATAGACCGAGGAGGAAGAGGCATAGACCAAATGCTCGACCTCATGGTGACGGCAGGCCTCCAGGATATTATAGAAGCCGATAAGGTTGCTCTGAATGTAAGCGTCGGGATTGGTGATGCTGTAGCGAACTCCAGCCTGAGCAGCGAGGTTCACGACTACGGCAATCTTGTTTTCCGTGAAGATTTTCTCTACTGCGTCTTTGTCTGCGATGGAGGCGTGGACAAAAGTCCAGTCACCATGCAAGGCTTCGATTTCTTTCAGACGCTCATACTTGATGTTGACATCGTAGTAGTCGGTTATAGAATCGATACCAATGGCCTTGATGTTCTTGACATCGTGGAAGAGTCGCTTGACGAGGTTGCTGCCGATAAAGCCAGCAGCGCCCGTCACAAGGACGGTCTTCCCTTCGAGATTTATATTATATTTTACCATGTTTTCTGTTTATGGTATATCACCAATACAGCGTCACCACTATTTTTCAAGCAGTTACGCATATATGTTTTTTACAAAAAATTCTTCTATAATCTGCTGAATAGCTTAAAATGAGCGATTTATAAGTGTTCA
>OCSG01001854.1_pt1 | contig 12116 bp, 10 predicted proteins | sample 1538831 | NCBI WGS metagenome assembly OCSG01 (sample SAMN04571729, study PRJEB22368) | human gut metagenome | biome: human gut; material: stool | host: Homo sapiens | place: Luxembourg | collected 2012-09-20 | reverse complement strand
AAGTTTTTTCTTATTAGTCAATGCATTAATAAAGCTTGATTTTCCAACATTACTACGTCCAACGACTACAACTTCTGGTAAATCAGATTCTGGCCATTGTTCTTTTTCAACAGCACTTATCACAAATTCACTGATCATACTATTTTACCAATGCGTTATGTAACACTTGTGAGACATTTGAACAAGGAATAAAAGTAACTGCATCTTTTACTTCTTGAGGAACATCATCTAAGTCTTTTACATTTTCTTTTGGAATCAAGATCGTATCAATTCCAGAACGATGTGCTGCCAATGATTTCTCTTTCAATCCACCAATAGGAAGAACATTTCCTCTTAGCGTAACTTCACCAGTCATAGCTAAATTCGCCTTAACTGGAATATTAGAGAAACAAGATACCAATGCCGTTGTCATTGTAACACCAGCACTCGGTCCATCTTTAGGAACCGCACCTTCTGGTACGTGAATATGTACATCATTTTCTTCAAACAATTTAGGATCAATTTTGAATTCATTTGCATGCGTACGAACATAGTCTAGCGCAATACTAGCACTTTCCTTCATGACATCACCTAATTGTCCAGTAAGAACAAGTCTTCCTTTTCCTGTAAAGCGAGTTGCCTCAATTTGAAGGATATCCCCACCAAAACTTGTATAGGCAAGTCCTGTTACAGTTCCAACTTGATCTTTCTTTTCTTTTTTACCATAATCAACTTTTTCATTACCCAACCACTCATGAACTAATTTTTTAGTCAATTTAATGCTACGTTTGTTGTTTTTTAAGATAGCCAATACTGTTTTACGGCAAATTGTCGCAATTGTACGCTCTAAAGAACGAACTCCTGCTTCACGAGTATAGTAACGAATTAAATATAGTAACATATCATCATCAATTTTTAACTGAGACGCTTTTAAACCATTTAATCCTAATTGTTTAGGAACTAAGTGATCCTTGGCAATATGAACCTTTTCTGCATCTGTATAGCTTGATAATTCGATAATTTCCAAACGATCTCTTAATGCAGGTGGAATATTCTCTAAATAGTTTGCGGTTGCGATGAATAATACTTTTGATAAATCATAAGGCTCTTCAATATAGTGATCTGAGAATACTGAATTTTGTTCAGGATCCAATACTTCAAGCATTGCACTTGATGGATCTCCCTTATAATCACTTGCCATTTTATCAATTTCATCAATCAAGAACACTGGATTCGTAACGCCTGCCTTTTTCATACCTTGAATGATACGTCCAGGTAAAGCTCCTAAATATGTTCTTCTGTGACCACGAATCTCTGCTTCATCGCGAACACCACCAAGTGACATTTTCACAAATTTACGATCTAAAGCTCTCGCAACACTTTTTGCCAAAGACGTTTTACCAACTCCTGGAGGACCTACCAAACAAATAATTGGTGCATTCAATGAATTTGTCATTTGTTTAACAGCCAAATACTCTAGAATACGTTCTTTTACTTTTTCTAGACCATAGTGATCTGCGTTTAAAATAGCTTCAGCTTCATTTAAATCTTCATTGTCCTTCGTTTCTTGCCACCAAGGAAGATCCATTAACCAATCAATATAAGATTTAATAACACCTGTTTCTCCACTTGCCATAGGTAGCATTTCATAACGACTCACTTCATCCGATACCTTTTTCTTAATGTAGTCTGGGTATGGATTTTCAGCTAAACGCTTACGAATCTTAGCCGCATCTTCATCTTGGGCAACTGTATCCCCTAATTCTTCACGAATGACATTCATCTTTTCACGAAGATAGTAATCTTTTTGTCCTTGATCAATTCTTTCTTTGACAGTTTCGTTGATTTGTTGTTCAACTTCACTCATCTTTTCCTCTTTAGCCATATCTTGAAGCAACATCATTAGACGATCATTTACCCCTAATGTTTCAAGATACTGTTGTTTTCTTTCAATATCCAAAGGCAATCCTTGAACAGCTTTATCACTTAAGAATTCACCGCCCATACCCTTTGAAATTTCCATAACAATTTCTTTAGTCACAAAACGATCTTGACCTTGCATACGATCAAGCTCATCTGCGATCATACGAATCAAAGCTTCTTCTTCAACAGCATCCTGTTTTTCACTTTCAAGAATTTCAACTTCGGCTAAATCACTTAGGCTTCCATTGATCCAATTATTTAGCTTAACACGTTTAATCCCACGAAACTTTACACGTAAAAAGTTATCAAAACGACGAATATGACGAACTTCACATAAAGTTCCTACAGAATATATATCTTCTTTTCCAGGATTTTCTTGTTCAAGTTCTTTTTGAGAAAATAAACAAATCTTTTTATCATAATTATCCTGTGCATTTTCAACAGCATGTACAGAAGTATCTCTTCCTACATCAATCACAATTTCTTGATTTGGATATAGGACGACTCCTCTTGTACAAACTAAAGGATAGGTATTTAATTCCATACGAAAACCTCCTTATATTAAATATGGAAAAAGACGCTAAGCGTCTTTTTTCTTTAACATTATACTACTTTACAGAAGTTTTAATGAAGTCTAATGCTTTTTGATTTGCTAAATCTGCTTTAATACTTTCTGGAGAAATCAATGATTTGATTTTTTCTACTTCCATGTTATACATTTCAGACATTGTAGTAAATTCTTTTTCTACGTCTTCATCACTAGCTTCAATGCTTTCAGCTTTAACGATAGCTTCTAATACTAACTGAGTTTTAACACGAGCAGCAGCTTCTGGACTCATTTGAGCACGGATTGCTTCTTCAGTTTGGTGAGTAGCTTCTAAGAATTGTTTAGCAGTGAATCCAGATTGTTGCATACGACCTTCGAATTCTTTGTACATACGATCAACTTCAGCATCGATCATTACTGCAGGGATTTCAACATTAGCGTTGTCACAAACTTTTCCTAACAATTCATTTGTGAAGTTTTCTTCAGCTTCTCTTTCTTTTTGAGCAGTTAAATCAGTTTTTACTTTTTCTTTGTAAGCATCTACTGTTTCAACATTTTCAATTTTTAATTTTTTGATTAATTCATCATTTAATTCAGGAAGATCTTTATATTTTACTTCGTGAACTGTGCAGTGGAAAGTTGCAGGTTGACCAGCAAGTTCAGCTGCTTGGTAGTTTTCAGGGAAAGTAACTTCAACGTCTTTTTCTTCACCTTTCTTAACTCCAACTAATTGTTCTTCAAAACCTGGAATGAATGATCCTGAACCAAGTTCTAATGGATAGTTTTCTCCAGATCCACCTTCAAATGCTACACCATCTTTTGTTCCAACGAAATCGATAACCACTTGATCACCTAATTGAGCAGCATCGTCATCTTCACGAACAACCCAGTCAGCATAACGATCTTGAACACGTTTAACTTCGTTTTCAACATCTTCTTCTGTAACTTCTACATCCGCTTTTTTGATATCTAATCCTTTGTATTCACCTAAAGTTACTTCAGGAAGTACTGTACATGTAAATACTAATACGGCTTTTTCATCATCAGCTTCTTTAACATCTAAAGTAGGACGAGCTACTAAATCGATGTTGTGTTCTTTGATTCCTTCTGATAATGCTTCATTAGCTACTTCTTCACTAGCCATATCATATAATGCTTTTGAAGAAAGTTGTTTTTTAACTAAAGCATCAGGAATTTGTCCTTGACGGAATCCTTTCAAATTCATGTGAGATTTAGCATAGTTTAATGCTTTTTTCTGTGCTTTTTTCCAAGCTTCACCTTCTACTGTTACTTCTAATTCACCAGTAGAATTTTCTTTCAAAGTCCAAGTACTAGTCATTGTTTTCTCCTCGCTTTTCAATGGATAACTCAATATCCTCAATTCTTTCAAGACCTTGTTTTTTGACAAAACCAGGCCATTCATCGGATTTCTGCATTGCATCATACACAAGTCTACAAATACCTTTCGCAAGCTGGTAAGGATCTTTGTCTTCTTGATCGAATGGTCTTTCATATAAAACTAACTGCATCAAAAGTGACATACAAAATTGAATCATAGTAGGATCCTCATTTGTAAACCAACTTTCGAATAATGAGCTAGCCTCATTGATTGACTGATCTTGCTCCATAGGTAAAATAGCACTTGGTATAAACGTAATGTTCAACCCGGATTTTATCAAATCAAACGGATCATCAATTTTCTGCTCCATTAAAGCTTCAATCAATGTACCCTTATATTCATCAGGTAAATCTGAATCTAGTAATTCCTGAACTTCATCATGACACATTCTTAGATTCATGTTTTCTAAAATAGAAATCGCATAGATTTTTTGTTCTAGAGTACCATGAACATAATCCTGTAACTTGCTGAAATCCATACTCTTACTCTTTTGTTCCAAATAAGGTTTACATTCAGACTTATAATATTCCAATAACTCCAATGCATCTTCTGGAACATAAGGCATGTTCAGTTCCTGACAAATCAATTCGTACGCCTGGGCATAACTTTTTTCATCTATCTCTTTTTTTATTTCTTCGATTAAAGAATGATAATATGCGTTCACTTATACCTCCATGCGAAACATTAGTATTCTACCATAAATATCGATAATAATCAATTCTACGCATTTCTAAAATACAGAATCCGTAGAATGTCATTTAAAGAAAAAAACTCTCCTTTTACAGAGAATTTGTTTTCCTACTTTTTTCTAATTCATTTAACTTCTTGAATTCAGCTAAAATACAAATAACCGATACTACAAAGGCTACAAAATCCGCAATGGGAGCCGCGTATAAGATTCCATTCAATCCAAAAAATTTAGGTAAGATCAAAACAAGCGGAATCAAGAACAACACCTGTCTTGTCATCGACAAAAACATTCCTAAATATGCTTTTTTAATGGACGAAAAGAAGCTAGACGATAACATCTGTACTCCATCAACACATACTAGCATTAGATAGATTCGCATAAACATTGTCGCAAATTCAAAATAGTTCGCATCCCCTGATCCAAATATTGATAATACAGTACTTGTGCAGAATTGAAATAAGGCCCAACCAATAAATGAAACAACCAAATTTGCACTTATCGCAAGCTTGAACGTCTTTTTAACACGCTCATATTTTTGCGCTCCATAATTAAATCCAATGATTGGCTGCATACCTTGCGAAATACCAATAATAATAGCTAATAATATCGCATTGGTTTTCATCACAATGCCACATGCAGCTAAAGGAATATCACTACCGAACTTAGTAAACTGTCCATAATACGTCAATGAATTATTTAATACGATTTGCACAAACAAAATCGCGATCTGATTTAGTGAAGCACTCATTCCAATGGTTGCCATTTCCTTTGTATCCTTCAAAGAAATACGTAAACTCTTTTTATTAAATTCAATATGTTGAAAACTCTTAATATACCAGGCAGCAATAAAAAACGAAATCACTTGACCAGCTACTGTGGCAATGGCAGCTCCAGCGACACCCATATGAAATACAAAAATAAACAAAGGATCTAATATTGTATTCACAATAGCTCCCACAACCATGCATGTCATTGAATATTTTGGTGACCCGTCTGCACGAATCAAGTTACTAATCACATTTGTCGTAATCAAGAATGGAACACCCAAAGTTGTAATTCGTGTATATTCAAGTGCCAAAGGCATAATTGTACTCGTAGCCCCAAACGATTTTAATAGTGGTTCAAGAAATACAAGCACTAAAACAACATAGATTACTGAGCAAAGTACAGACATACTAATACCATTACCCGCTATACCACTTGATCGTTCTGGCTTCTTTTCACCTAGATATAAACTAAATAAACTTGCTGAACCAATCCCAATCAACAATGCAATCGCAAGTGCAATTGTTGTTAATGGAAACGCCACATTAGTTGCAGCATTTCCTAGAAAACCAACACCTTGACCGATAAAGATTTGATCTACAATGTTGTATAGTGACGATACAAGCATTGAGATAATACTTGGTATCGCAAACTTTTTTAATAATGATGACTCTTTTTCATACCCTAATGGATTTTGCATACTAATTCAATTCCCTCTTTCTAAACTGTGCAATTAAATGCTTATTTCCCATTGAATGCTCACGAATGACATTTAACTCATTTCCCCTTTTATCAAACCAACCAACAAATTCATAACCTGGCTTTGTTGCCGGCAACAAATGAATCGTATCCGAAAAATACGTATATGACTTTGGATTTCTTCGACTACTTAGTCCACCATTTAAATCATACGTAATCTTATATTGACTTACTTGCCAATGAGCATATAAAGTACAAGACTCATGAATGGGTTCATCCAAGTTATAACGCCAACGATAATCACAATCCCAGAACCATCCATCAAAGGTATATCCAACTCGAACTGGTGGCTTTAAATCCCCCAATAAACCATGTTCATCCGTACATATATCCATATAATTGGCTCCACCACACGTTTCAAAGTGGATAACTGGACATTCTTTATAAATAGCTGTCAATATAACAGGTTCATGAATGCCTGCTGGTAAACTTGTTATAATTTCACCATTCAACTGCCAACCTACAAACATAACGCCCTTCTTAAATGCTGGATACAACAATAATTCTTCCGATTCAATGCATGTATATCTTGGATTACGACGCGACATAACTCCGCCGTCCACATCATATTCAATGGGATACCAAATAGGAATCCATTTATCATATAAAGTCACAGAATGAGGAAGCACCCCACCTGGATTTAATCTTTTTGTACACTCTTTATCTATATACCAACCAACAAATTGGTAACCTTCTCTTTTTTCACTCATCAAATATCACCTGCCCATTATTTTATCACAAATAAAAAAAACACCCAAGACTCCGTTAGTTAGACGGAGAGGAGTGTTTTCAGAACACATCTGCAAGTAGTAGTCTTGTAGTAGTTCTATGCATATAATAATCCTTTTTATAAACCATTGTGTTAACACAAACACACAAAACAGATAAAATTTTCTATTGATAATTCAATCAACATGATTATAATGAAGTCTAAATTATAGATAAATTAGAATTAGTCACAATAAAAAGCGTAATTATCAATATTGTATATCAGAAAGAAGGGGAAACAGAGTGGTGAACAGACAAATATTAAAAAAAGAACATATCATTACAGATAGATTGACGTTAGGGCCATATCGTAAAGAAGACAGAGAGCGTCTCAAAGAAATGATGCAAAATCCAAAGATTACAGCAACGTTTATGGTGCCTGATTATTGTGAAGAAGTACAGTTTTATGCGTTAGCTGACAAATTGATCGAATTCAGTCAGATTAATGATACAATCCATCTAGAATATGGCATTTATCTGGATGGTTATATGATTGGGTTTGTCAATGATTGTGGTTATGATGATGAAGCTATTGAATTGGGATATGTCATTGACCCAGCTTTTCAAGGGCGAGGATTTGCAACGGAAGCAGTGAATGCAGTAATAAACGAATTACGTGAGATGGGCTTTAAAAAGGTCGTGGCGGACTTTTTTGAAGAAAATATAGGCAGTAGAAAAGTGATGGAAAAGTGTGGCATGCATCTAAACGGAAACTCAGATTATGCGGAATACCGCGGAAAGAAATTTAAGTGCTATGAGTGTGAAATGGAGCTCTAAAGAATTAGCGAGTTCCTAAGCACATTTGGTAATATATGTTGGTAAGAAGCAAAGTAAGATAAATTCCAGTTGATATTTCACTTATTTTAGGAAATTTAATAACTGTTATATTTGATTATCAAATTCCTCACAAACCCTTGAAAATACTAAGTTTGTAGCAAGTGAACTTTCCCTTACTCTTTCCCTTGTGTTACATTTTCCCATTGCTTTTCATGAACCTTAATATGGGAAAAATTAAGGGAAAGAAAATTTCATAACACAATATAACATATAACAATAACGACATGGTGAACTGATTGAAATGTTTTCGATATTTAACTCTATAACTGATTATCAAAAGAAAATGGAGATAAGATACGATGAGAACAATTTATGCAGAATACAACATAAATCACGATAGTATTGATGTTTACACAAGTGCCGGATATATGCTTCGCATTGATTGCTGGGAAGCTGAAAAAAATTTAAAAACCACATATGGATCAGAATGTGCGCTTACTTCATTGGCTGTGGATGAGCCTTTGGAATATGCAAGATTATATCTTGATGGCAATTTACAGATGTGGGTGGATGCAGAAGATTCACTTGAATTATAGGCAATTTAAACAAAAGTTTATATCTGATTTTCGATTATCCATATGAACACTTTACTTTCAAGCATTTTGAGAAATATAGAAAAACGCTAATTTTACCACTAATAAATGAGCCTTGATATGACACTAAAAACAATATGGGAGATAGCACAATATCTGTGTATCTCCCGTTTTTCATTTTTGTAATATAATTACTTCACTCTAATTTTTATATTTTCTTATTTTTCAATAATCATAGGACTTATTTCTAAATCTGCCATAGACTGCTTTGTTTGGTATGGCTTTCGGGATATGATTACACACATCATAGTGTGGATAGTAATAGAGCATAAAACATGTAGAGTAAGGTTGCTACAACTCATATTGCCATATATAATAACTAATGACATCGAAAATTAAAGAAATTGATTAGAAATAGATTTTTGTTTGATAATCTTAAATCAGATATTCACAATGGAGGCATATTTATGGCGCAGAGTATTTTAATTGTAGACGATGAAAAAGAAATTGTATCAATGCTGTATTGCTATTTCAGCAAACTTGGATATACGGTATATACTGCAACAGCAGGAAATGCTGCATTAAAAGAAGTAGAAAAAAAACCTGACATTATTTTGTTAGATGTCAATATGCCAGATATAGATGGATTTACTGTTTGCGAAAGGATACGGGATTATGTTTCATGCCCTATAATTTTTTTAACAGCACGCATTGAAGATAGTGATAAAATAAAAGGATTTTCTATTGGCGCAGACGACTATGTAATAAAACCATTTTCTGTTGATGAATTAGAAGCTCGCATTGCAGCACATCTTCGCAGAGAAAAAAGACACAATATATCTTCAAAGGTGCAATTTGATGAAGATATGGTTATAGATTATTCCTCACGTATTGTGTTTTATCATAATAAGGATATGGCTTTTACCAAAAAGGAATTTGATATAATATCTTTCCTTTCGCAAAACAAAGGAATTGTTTTTGACCGGGAAACTATTTATGAAAAAGTTTGGGGATTAGACGGCATTGGTGATAATACAGTTGTTACAGAACATATCAGACGTATTAGGGCAAAATTTTTATCTTTAGGCGATAGACCTTACATTGAAACTGTTTGGGGGTGCGGATATAGATGGAAAAATTAAAGAGAAGCAGATTGTTCAATCGGTTAAATAGCATGAGTATTAGAATGACCTTTGTTCTTTATGCTTTGTTTTCGTTGTTGATTGGAATAATTATTTGTATACTTTTAATTTCAATGGTTGACAGATACAGAATAAATTTAAACTATAAGTATGAAAATCTGTCAACGAGGTATGATATACCGGAAAATGGCTCATTTACCGCCACTTATAGTAATGACCAAACAAAATACACAATATTTGACACGAAAGGAAACGAGATATGCAAGTTCAATGTTGATTATCAAAAAGAACGCCCAGTACACGAATATGTCTATCCGAACCATGTTTCATATATCGAAGTTTTACCTAATTTTACAAACCGGGATAGGCTTATTGACAGTGCTTTAGGTTCATTAAATATTGCAATTATTCCTATCGTATTATCTATTAGTATGATATGTTGTGTAACATTTTTTTATAAAAAAAAATTATCGAAACCTATTAAGCTATTAACTAATGCGTATCATAAAATTGAAGCAAATGACTTAGATTTTACGTTATCATATCCATTAAATGATGAAATGGGGAAACTTTGTCATGCCTTTGAAAAAATGAAAGACTGTTTGTCGAAAAATAATGAAACTATGTTTCGACAATTTGCTGAACAGCGCCGTCTAAATGCTGCTTTTTCGCATGACTTACGCACTCCTTTGACTTTACTAAAGGGTCATGCTACTATGCTGCTTTCCTTTATTCCCAAAGGCTTAGTATCACAACAAGAAATATTAGATGAAATATCAGTAATGTCAAAAAATATTTCACGTCTTGAAAAATATGTAAATGCTATGACGAACTTATACAGGTTAGAGGATATTGATATTCCACGACAACAGATTACATTTCATTCACTTATTGATAATTTTAATAACACAGCAGAAGCACTTTGTTATGACAAACATTTTTCAATTACTACAAGCGGTAATAATATAACCTTGTTTATCAATTTAGATACAGTCATGCAGATTTATGAAAACTTACTCTCTAATAGTATTAGATACGCAAAAAGTGATATTGCTATTAGCGTAGTAATAGAGAATGATAATTTAGTTATATCTGTTTCAGACGATGGTTGCGGGTTTAAAAATATTGATATTGAAAAGGCGACATTACCATTTTATAAATCATCGAAAGATATAGCTACTGAACATTTGGGGTTAGGGCTGAATATTAGTAAGATTTTAAGTGAAAGACATGGCGGAAATATCCAAATTGCTAATAATAAAGCAGGGGGAGCATGTGTTACAGTGAAAATAAATTGCAATGAAAGTTGATTGAAAATAGACATTTTATTGCTATTATAAATTTAAAAGAAAGGAGATAAGGACAAATGAAAAAAATAATATGTATGTTTCTAACCTTATTGTTATTGGTGTGTATTGTTGGGTGTAGTCAAGCAAAGGACAGTGATAATCATGTAGTACAAGATTATTCCGAAGAATATGAGGTTTCTCCTTATGGAAGTGAAGAAGCGCTTGACACTTTGGGCGATTTGAAGATTTCAATGAGTACAGAAAAGGATTTAGACTTAAAGCACCTTTCATTTCTAATAGAAAATACTTCTGATAAAGAATACCAATATTCACCAGATTATTTTGAAATAGAAGCTGAACAATCCGGCACTTGGTATCAACTTAAACAGCTTGATGACCCCTCAAAGAGCAATGAAAAGGATTGCTTTATTAAGCCTAACGAACGATTAACATTAGAAATTGATGTTAAAAGTTTTTATGGAGAATTGCCTGCTGGACACTATCGTTTGATTAAACAATTTGCGTTCTTTGAAAGTGAAAGAGATTGGGATTACGATACATATAATTTATCTTGCGAATTTACGATAAGGTAAAAATTCTCTACTTCATAAGCATGAAAAAAAACCGCTTATGAAGTAGAAAGTTCTCATGCCATTTTAACGGCGGTTTTGAAATAACAATCAAAACCGCCGTTTTCTTTTGTAAAAATGAGAATACGGAGGGTGTGTTAAAGTCGCCCTTTTTCAAGGATACGGTGGTATCAAGGAGGTATTGCCATGTCCTTTTTTATGTACCATGTGGAGCATATTTATGTCTAGGAAGAAATACAGTAAAGCATTCAAACTAAGGCTTTTAAAAAAGCATAATGAAACAGGCATATCCTACTAGAAATTGGAAAAGGATAATATAATAGCAGGGGACGATGTGTGTTTTTATCCCCTGCTTTTATACGTTTTTTATCATATTTTGATCAATATAGCTTGGTATTTAACTGATTTTTCAAATAACATCTAAGTCCAACATATACTCCTTGCGAAAGTACAAAAAGCAATAGAAGATTTACTGACAGTGTTTTTTTGATGGATTCTCCAAAATAAATGATGACAGCAGCACTTGTCAGTATCATCAGTAGAGTAATAAAATCCCAACAGTTTTTCTTATATAATTCTATAACCTTTATTTCTATCAGTATCACCAGTATCCCTGTTCCTGCTACGCATATTCCGACAACCAATATCAGCAATAACCAATATATGATTTCGGCTATAAACGCATTTGGAATTTTGGTACTAATCTGTGCCGCAGAATGTCCGGCAGCAATCGTCCATCCGATAAAAGTTTGTATGAATGACGCTGCATCATGGAAGAATGATTTACAATCGGAAAGGAACACATCTGACTGTACTGCCTGAAAAAGAGTGGTTGTCAGCGAATACCATGCAAGAAGGAACAAGGTTGTTTGGAACATTACCGTTTTTGCTTTA
>OCSG01001850.1_pt1 | contig 12135 bp, 8 predicted proteins | sample 1538831 | NCBI WGS metagenome assembly OCSG01 (sample SAMN04571729, study PRJEB22368) | human gut metagenome | biome: human gut; material: stool | host: Homo sapiens | place: Luxembourg | collected 2012-09-20 | reverse complement strand
TTTCTGATAGTTCAGACCATAAGACCTGCTCTGTCCTCTTGTATCAGAAGTGTTATATAAATCAATGGTTTCCTTTCCAAGTGTCTCCGAAATTTCTTTCAGAGTGGTACTTTCCTTTCCACCAAGAAACAGCATGGTATCGCAGTTGCCTGTGATAGTTTCCGCTGCATCCTTGTAAATGGTCTTGAGCTGTGATTGTGACTGTAAAATAATGGATGCAGAAATTTCTCTGCTTCGGATCGTTGCGATCAGCTTATCGAACTTCGGAATCTGACCGATATTTGCGAACTCGTCACAGAGGATTCTCACATGATAGGGCAGTCTTCCATGATGAACATCATCGGCTCTGTCACATAACAGATTGAAAAGCTGACTGTACATCATAGCGACCACAAAGTTAAAAGTATCATCCGTATCAGAAATTACAATAAACAATGCAGTTCTTTGATCTCCGATCATATCCAGCTCCATCTCATCATAAGACATAAGCTCCCGCAGTTCCGCAATATCAAAGGGTGCGAGTCTGGCACCACAACTGATTAAAATACTTTTTGCTGTCTTTCCTGCAGCCAGCTTGTATTTTTTATACTGCCTTACTGCAAAATGATTCGGCTCGTCTCTTTCCAGCTCCTCAAATAACAGATCCACTGCATTTTTAAACTCTTCATCTTCTTCCCTGGTTTCACTGGCATTGATAAATTCCAGCAGGGTTGAAAAATTCTGTTCTTCCTCCGGTGCTTCATAGTAGATATAACCAATCAAAGCACAATACAGCAGACGTTCCGCTTTTGTCCAGAAATCCTCGGAAGATTTTTCTCCCTCTCCTTTGGTATTTACCATGATCGTATTTACCAGTTTCAGAATATCTTTTTCCGAACGAATGTAATGAAACGGATTATAGTGCATACTTTTGGCAAAGTTGATGGTATTCAGCACCTTGATTTTGTAAGGAGCCATTACCACTCTGCCATTTTTATCACGCAGGATTTTCCCATTTTTATCTTTCTTCGGTGTCCCTCGTGCTAACATCTTACCACATTCTACGATAATTGTCCCCTTGGGATCAGTAACCACAAAGCTCACATTATCCGGCATCTGCATAAGCTGCGGTTTCACATAAAATCGTGTCTTACCACTACCGGAGCCTCCGATTACTATGACATTCTTGTTTCTGGCATACTTCGGTTTCTTCGGTCTGCTGTTCATGGTCAGGCGTTCTGTCTGTGTCAACAGGATATTATTCTCAAAAACCGGATCAATAAAAGGAGCTATATCCTTTTCATTTCCCCATCTGGCAGAACCATATTCCTCCCCTTGGCGAAACTTCTTTCCATTCTTTCCTTTGAAATATACCACTGCCCACACACTGACTGCAGCAATAGTTCCCGCAGCCAGACTTTTCGGTTGTATACTCGGCAACAACTTTTTAAACGCTAACGGATAGTTCATAAGAAGAACCATCAGCCTGTCCACCACTGTACTGCCTCTGCAATATTGATACAGCCAGGTGCATTTATTTACCACATAAAATACAACCACATACGGAATATGCAACAGAACCTTTTTTATCACTTCTGCATTCGGGGGACGCACCTGAAATCCTTTCAGTTTTTTCTTTATATTTTTTATCCCACTCATAAGGTCGGCTCCTTCTGTTTTTCTTTCGATTTTTCCCGTTCTCTCTGTTTATCCTGGCTGCGGGCTGCGATTGCCTGCTGTAATTTCTTACGGACAGACGGTTTCTTTGTTTTATTCAATGTCTTTCCGGTAAATTCCCGAAATGCCGCTGTCATCACATCCACATCCCTTGCCTTGAAGAAAACAAAATATCTCGGTGGAACTACGGACTTATCACGTTTCAGGCTAAAATCAATGCCATACTTTTTTGCCACTTTTTCAAAAGCCTTAATATTGTTATCCGTAATCTCAATGTTGGAAAGCTGAACATTCTGCTGTGCCAGCTTCTTTAAACTCTGCTTCCCATGATAATCTTTATCTGGCGGTCCTTTTACCTGCTGTTTTCTTGCTTTCTCTGCTTTTTCTTTCTCTATTGCTGCCAGAAAACGCATCATTGCCTGTTTCAATAAGCGAACTGTCACTTTTCCGCCAGTGATACACAGGGACACTGTTTTTTCATTCACTTCTTCCTGCATCAATCTGTTCCTTTCTATGGTTTTCCAACAGACGGTCTTCCTTTGCTCCTACCCGGATACAGCAGTACAGAACAAAGTTGAATGCTAATACCAGAAGAATCCCTGCAATAATCAATAACGTTCTCATTTTATACCCCTTTCATCATTCAAAAGGGCATCTACGACTTTGCTGCCCATAAATGCCCCTCCATTAACTTTTATTTTCTTTTTTTTGCAATCCAGACTGCTGATACACTGCCTGCCATGCCTGCAATCGCAAGCAAAATCCAAATCAGCATGTGTGTATTATCTCCGGTTTTCGGTGTATCTGTTACCTGTGTAGACGGTGTTTCCGGTGTTGGTGTTTCTTCCGGTTTTACCTCATCTTTCATCACTACTTTCTGGATCTCTCCGGTATCCTCCACTGTAAATTTCACATCTTCCGCTACCAGATATCCATCAGGGGCAGACTCTTCACGAAGTGTATACTCCCCAATCGGAAGCATTTCTATGTAGTGTGGTTTTTCCTCAGAAGTCCAGCTCTCTACTGTCTTACCGTCTTTGTCAAGAATGGTCAGTTTTGCTCCTGGCAGTTCCTTACCGGAAATATCTGTTTTGGAAATTTCTACCTTGGTCACATCATCTTTCATTTCGATTTTCTGTGGCTTTGCAGTGTCTTCAACGGTAAACGTGATGCTTTCTGCTGTCACATAACCATCTGCCGGTTTTGTTTCTGTCAGAGTATATTTCTGTCCGACTACCAGTTCTTTGATGATATGAGCTTCTTTACCGGAAGTCCAGGAATCTACAACTTTACCGCTTTCATCAGTTACCTGTAACTTAGCTCCTTCCAGTTCTTTTCCGTCTGTCAGGGAAGTCTTAGTGATCTCGATTACAGTCGGCTCGTCCTCAAAAGTAAAGGCATAAGATACTTTTTCCTTTTCTGCACCCTCGTACTCAAACGTGAACTCCTGTATTTCATCCGTTGTTGCAAATCCAGATGCCGGTGATGTTTCTTTGATATAATACGCAAAGCCAATCGGTAAATCTGCCGTAAAAGTCAGCTTGCCTTCTTTGTCCGTTGCCAGTTCCTCAATCACAGTATCTGCTTTCAGAATTACTTTTCCGTCTGCTCCTGTAATATCCTCTTTGGCACAGAGGGCAAATACCGCACCTTCCAGTACATGATCAGAATCTTTCTCTTTTTTCACAACTTCCACTTCTGCTTTCTGGCGGTTATTCTGCCAGTCAGCAGAATAAGTAACTTCTGCAGTATCCTGATCCCGGTATGTCAGATCAATCTCTCTCGCTTCATCATCCAGTACAAAACCGTCCACTGTAGCTTTTTCTTTTACATAGTATTTACCCAGCGGAAGTCCCGATACCTTTGCAATACCAGTATCGTCCGTTGTAATGGTTGCCACCAGCTCGTCTTTTTTATAATAATCTTCACCTTCTCCGTCAGCAGATTTCACGTCCTCTAAAGCAAATACTTCAAAAGTAACATCTTTCAGGCTGCCTGTTACATACTGGAATAAATGGCTGATCCATCCTCCAACGGAATCCAGTGCAGTTACTTTATCCAGAAATTCTCCCTGTTTATTGATGATAATCGTTCCTGTCGGCACATCATCTTTCATTTCAACTTTCTGGATTTCCCCGGTATCTTCAATCGTAAAGGTAATCTCTTCTGCCTTGAGGTATCCATAAGGAGCCATCTCTTCCCTGAGAATATAGGTTTCCCCTACAGTAAGTCGTTCAATCAGATGCTGCTCGCCTTTTACAGATTTCCATGTATCAACTACATTTCCATCTTTGTCCAGAACAGTAAGTGTCGCACCTGACAATTCCACGCCAGTAGTTAAATCAGACTTGGAAACTACAACCTTTGTAGGCTGGTTCTTAAATACAGAAGATAACTGTACTACCTTAACATCCTGTCCCTGATATTCTGCTTTTACTTCCAGAACTTCATCAGAAGATACATAACCATCTGGTGCTGCAAGTTCTTTGATATAATATTCACCAAATGGAAGATTCTGTGTAAATACAGCCTTTCCATCTTCTCCGGAAACAGCTTTTCCAAGCAGTGTGTCTGCTTTTACAATTACAGCTCCATGAGCTTTCATATCATTCTTTGCATAAAGTCCAAACTCTGCTCCTGCAACGGCTGCTTCTGTATCAGCATCCTGTTTTACCACAGAAATTTCTACTTTCTGACGGTCATTTTCAAAGATAGCTGTCTGTTCAATGACTGGTGTTTCCTGATCTTTGTAAGAAAAAGTAATGATCTGTGCTTCACTGTTTAAAGCAAAGCCATCCGGTGCTGTCTTTTCAACAATCTTATAACTTCCAAGCGGCAGATTTTTCAGGACCGCTTTCCCATCTTTATCCGTTGTAACCGTTTTTACCAGTATTCCAGCAGCATATTCCAGAATACGGTTTCCATTATCATCTTTCTGGAAATCTGCAGTATAGATGTCCTCGGCAGCGTAAATCTCAAACTCTGCCCCTTCCAGATTTTCTGTCTGATATGTAAAATCATCCTTGAATCCGTCCAGAACTTCGCCCTTTTTCACGATAGTCAGTTCACCCTTAACAGGATGGTTCTCATAAACTGCTTCAATGATCACATCCCCGGAAGTTCCATCCATCTGGTATGCAGTATTGGAATCTACTGTTACCTCATAGTAATTTTCATTCAAAGTATATCCATAAGGTGCATTTACTTCCTCAATGCGATAATGTCCGATTTTAAGATTCTGCGGAAGAATCAAATATCCCTGCTCATCTGTAAAATAGGATTTATGTTTTACCGTAGTCGGATAAGTCGTTACCTGCTCCACATATTTCTCAGTGTCCATGTTGAAAATCTTGAACTCTGTATTCTTCTGAAGCACTGCCTTTTTCGTCTCATCATCCTGTTTGATGATTTTCAGTTTCGCTTCAAACTCGTCATCCAGAAGCACTCTCCATGTCTGTGGCTGGTTCGGGTTGTTCTCAGTGATACGCACTGTAAAATCATCTACCGGAGTGTAATTATGAGGTGTCGTGGTTTCACGCACAATATAAGTTCCATAAGGAATCGCAATACTGCAGGCATAACCTTTTTCATCTGTAAAGATTTCTGTTGCTCCGTTTTCCCCGATCACTACCGGTTTTGCAGAATCAAAATCATAGCTTCCATCCTCTTTTACTTTCAGGGAAGATACCAGATAAGCGGTAAATCCTGCCCCTTTCAGTAAGTCGGCATCGGTCTTTCCGTTGTTCGCTGCTTTAATGATCTGGAATGGCTGTTTCATCACCTGCTCCAGAGACAGGCAATCACGTTTTACTTCTGCTACAAGGTCACCCTCGTAATTGCAGACCAGATCATGTTCTTCCTCATCTGCCAGATAACCGGTTGGAGGAGTGATCTCTTTTACATAGTAATTGCCAAGATATAATCCATCCACAGAAGCCTGTCCATTCTTATCTGTCGTAAGAGTGGCAACCTGTTCTCCTGCTTTATAGACCACACCAGTCGCACCGTCTGGATGCACAATGTCCTCACGGGCATAAAGTCCGTACACTGCTTTTTCCAAAGTGGCATCGCCCTGTGGAACTGCCTTTTTGGTTTCTTTATCCTGCTTCTGCAGAGAAATCTTAGCTGTCACACGTTCATTTTTGAATGTATGCTTAAATGTCTGTTTTGCCTCTTTATCATTTGTATATGAGAGAGCAAACGTATAAACATCTTCTGTATTTCTCACATAACCTTCCGGAGCCTGCACTTCCTTCACATCATAAGAAAATCCAAGTGGCAGATTTGCTGTAAACTTTGCTGTACCGTCTGCTCCTGTTGTCGCTTTCTGGATCAGCGTACCTTTCTTCACAACAACTGCACCATCCGCATTGGTAATATCACTTGCAGCATAAAGTCCAAAGATTCCTCCATCCAGAGGATTTTCTGTATCTTCATCCTGTTTTGTAACAATCACTTCTGCTTTCTGTCTGTCGTTCGTAAAAGTTGTCTCGGAAAAAACAACATCCACATTTTGTCCGGCATAAGAAAGAGTCACCTTCTTCTCCTCTCCAGCATTATAAAATCCTGTCGGAGCCTGCTTTTCCTTTACAACATATGTACCAAGATGCAGATTTTTCAGAACGATGGCTCCATTCATATCTGTTGTCAGATTTTCTTTTATCAGATCACCCTTGCTGTAAACTTTTGTACCATAAGCAGTTTTAATATCTGCTCCGGCATACACATCGTAAACAGCACCTTTCTGTCTGCGTTTCTCATATTTAAATGTTGTGCCGTTCTCTGCCACATCTGCACCAACCAATACCTCACCTTCTTTATAAACGGTAAGCTGTCCCAGCTGTTCTTCATCTGGAACTGTAACGGTTGTGGTCTTGCTGACTTCCAGTTTCACATTGTAAGCGGTTGCATTGACACGGTATCCGCTTGGAGCTGTAATCTCTTTCAGATATACGGTATCCTGTGTCTTAACAATCTGTACAGACGCTTCACCATTTGCATCTGTTGCCGGTAACTTTGTGATCAGCTTCGTACAATTAGCATCGCTGTATAAGCCAAACACTCCCCCGGCCAGCTTCGCATTCGCCTTGGCATCTTTCTTAATCACCTTAACACTTGCGTACTGTACCCAGGTTACTTTAAAGTCCACATATTTCTCATCATCCACACCTTCACCAAATACCAGTGCTAAATCCTGTGAACCTGACCCTGTGCTGATCTTATACGCAGAATAGTCTTTGGTTACGCTTCCTTTCATCGTAGCTGACCAGCTTCCTGCAACATCCTGCACCTGTGTCAATGGTGCTGATAAATAAAACTTCGTTCCACCAATGATCTCTACGGCTTCCCCGGCTTTACTTGTCTTTCCGGTTGTTACATTATGAAGCTTCACGCCACTTGGAAGTTTCATCGTGATACTCTGTAGTTTGTCTGCCTTAAATGTAATCTCCTTTGTTCTCTGACTGTTGCCATCTACATAAGCAGTTACATTTGCATCTGAAAAACTCATATCGACATCCGGAATCTCTGGCTGTGAAATACAGTAGTTATACAGTTTCATAGCAAGTGTTTTTGCTTTGCTGCTTGCTCCGGAAAAAGCGGAATCTCCACCATTTGCATAAGATGCAGCAAGATGAACCAGAATAAATCTGGCACCAGCACTTAAATTGCCATAACCGTTCTCTTCTGTAAAGAATCCTTCATCACCTGCCGCCTTCGTTCCATAATAGCAAACCTTAGCCAGCTTTTTCCCATCACTCAGTTTTGTAATATCGTATGTTCCGGTTCCAGGACTGGATTTCTCCGGCTGGATACAATAAGCGGTTGCAGAAACATTTCCAAACTTCACGGTGTACTTATACGTCAGATAGCTTCCATACCCATAATCCGAATACTGATAGCAGGCTCCTCTGGTCACAGTTACCTTCTTTGTGCTTCGGGTTGATGCTTCCCTTGCCATGAAAGTAACCGCTTCCCCTTCTTCCATTGAATAAAGGTCAATACCATTATCCTCTGCCTGATCCATTACTTCAGAGACAGTTAATCCAGACTCTTCATCTGTTGTAACTTCTTCTGTCAGATCTGTTACTATTTCCGTCTGCCCTTCTGCATCGGCATCTTCTTCCGCATTACCAGAATCTTCTGTCTCGCCAGCATTTCCTTCACCGGCGGTATTTTCAGAAGTATTTGGTTCTGTCAGCTGTTCCGTTTCCGGCTCTTTTACGGTTACATTTCGGCTGATACGATAAGAAGGATTTCCACTGACCGGCTCTACCTTATAAACTGCTTTATAGGTATCTGCCTGGTATGTGTCAAAATCATCTCCTGCTTCATTCTTCGCTTCATACAGCTCTACTTTCACTTTGGCATCATTGATTCCTTCAATACCGGAAAAATCCACCTTAATGTCAAAATCAGAACCATAATCAATGCTGTAATCATTGGCAGTTAAAATCTCATCCTCCGCCAGCTTATCTTTCACCGCTTCCAGTTCCGGATACTGTGCTTCAAAAGAAGAAGCTGCCTTTTCCGGTTCTACTGCATAAGCAGTCATTGGCTGTGCCACAGCACTTGCAATCGTAATAACAGATAATACTCCAGACATTACTCTTTTCAATGTCCCTTTCATTCTCAATACCTCACTTTGCTTTATTTTTTCTGTTACCGGTTTACAGGCTTTCACCTGTCTGATACAATCAAATCATAGGCATCACCCCGTTTTAAATTATTTGTGCCAAAATCATTACTGATGACAGCACAGTCATACGCCGGAACCTGCAAAAGCAAAAGCTCCGACGCATGGTCTACTGTCATCGCCCGGCGAACCGGGCATAACAAAAATAAGGATTGAGCATTTCCGATCAGAAGAGAACTTCCACTGGCCGCAAAATGCGTAGCTGAGCTTTCATCCTCTCCTGACCTTTTATTCAGTTATCAAGGTACGGCGGATTGGGATTAAATCATTTAGAAATGTTGTCTTGAATGACTTTGCCCTCTTTCCACTAATCACAGGCGGCAGAGGGCAAAAGGTCAGAAAAATTTCAAAAAAATTTTTTAGAATATAAATGCTATTTAGAATTGAAAATTAACTTACAGGGAAACCGCTTTACACATGCAGCTTCCCCTTCTCATTTTACTTATCTTTTTTTGCCATCTTCATCATAATTCTTCTCTATTTTATTAAGAGCATATTTCAATATTTCTGTTACGGCATTTCTCTTTACTCCATTTTCCTTTGCAATCTGTTTATGTGTTTTCTGATTCCAGTAAAATTCCTGAACTACTTTTTTCTGCTTATCACTAAGTACACTCATCATCTCTTCTGCAATCTGCTGACGGTTCACACGTTCTTCTACATCCATCAATTCATCTTCCATTCCTTCAAAATCCTCAGAAATGCCATTAAACGAAATGCAGCGTCCCCGATCACGGGTAGCCAGATTATGTGCCAGCCGATCCTCACCAATCAGCATCAGACGCAGATACCATTCTTCCTTTTCAAAAAAGCTTTCCTCTAATTCACAGAAATACTTCTTCTCACGAAGTCCTGTCTCTGGATTCCAGGTATTATACTTCTCATCTTCCTTTCTCTTCTTTTCTGTCACAGAAGAATAACCATAACCAAGTTCCAGATTTACCGGGAATACCGTTGCTCTGTTTCCGATGCCATAAACCGCATATCCTGACTGATATACAATAATATGTACCTCATTCACTCCTGCTCCTGTTATTTTATGAGCAACTACCGGTGATTCCCCTGTACGAAGCTGCTTCGGTGTAGGAAGTTTTTCTCCTCTCTTTGGTGTGTCGATCAGTTCTTTCAGTGTTCTTAATGTCAGCATAATTGCCACCTTTCCCGCAGGAACCGGTGACAAAAAGAAAGGCAGCTAAGCTAAATAGACCCCGGTTCCGCTAATTTTTTTTATTAGCGGAACCGAAGCTCCAGCCTGCTGCCTTCTGTATGGAAAAACCTGCTGCACAATCACCGTGCTAAGATTCAACCAGCATTATTTACTTCTATTTACTACTGATGCGGTATCCGTCTTGTTCTCTTTTTCTTTCTGACGGATTTCCTTTAATACATCTGAATAATCACCAAAGGCATCGTAGGGACACCTGCGGCGAAACTCCAATTCTTCCTGAGTCATGTTCTGTCCTCCTTATTTCAGCACCTCGCTGTTGATGATTTGATTATAAAATAAACATCTTTGTTTTTCCCCGGCAGATGTGTGGAAATCCTCATACTTCTCCCCACATCTGTGGAAATAAAATTTTGTACAAAAAAAGCACCTACTCATTTTTATAAGTAAGTGCTAAACCTAAATTTTTAAAGACTTGCCAGATTATCAAGCATGGATTCCACCATTGATAATGCAAACTGCTTTTTATTCTTATCTAATCTTTGTATCTGGAAGAACAAAGACACTATTTTACTATCGGGTTCTGGTACTTCTAGATCTTTAAGTAATTCATATGGACTTGCTTTTAAAGCATTTACAGTTTTTGCAAAGGTATGTACATCCATCGTATTCTCTGCATTTTCATACCGGGATACTGCATTAGAGCTTTTTCCAATCTTTAGTCCAAGCTCTTCCTGCGAAAAACCACTTTTCCTACGTTTCTCACTTAGAGAATTGCCAAACGCAATTCTTTCATCCATGTTTTTTTCTTTCGTAGACATGCAGTACCCCCTTTCTTTTATATTTTGGGAAATAAAAAAGCCTGAAATAAACAGTAATCTCCTTACATACTAAAAATGTGCATAGTAAAACCCAAGTTCCAACTATGTAAAATCATCCTCAAGTATGTATATTGTACTGTTTATTCCAGGCTAAATATTTGTAGTCTTATAGAAATAAACTTTTCCTTATGTAAATTATTTATTTTTCTTAACATACTGAGTTTATCACAAGAAATTATTTCTGTCTACTTTAATTATCCATTTTCTGGTATAAAAACGCAAAAAACCGACAAAACACTATGCTTAATCGCTATGTTGATAATATATAGGTATACTATCCCCATAAACTTCCTGCATATGTTTTGCCGGGTTCCTGATGTTTCTGTGCCATCTCCAACACGTTCAGCAAACTCTTGAATATCCGTGCTGTATGTGAAGATTCCTGCTGTCTAATATTACAGATTCACAGATATTCTCATTCCTGCATATTAAATTGTATCACTATACTTTACTCTTCTCATTCTTCCGTATCCCGGAGAACTCCTACCAGATGTGACATATACATCTCCAGACGGTCAACTTCTTCCTTTGACCGCTTCTTGCTCATATCAATGCCAACGACAACTCCTACATCCGCAAATGCAGTCAGATCTCGATGGCATCTCTGACAACGTACTTCTGAATAAGTAAAAATGCTTTTCTGGTTTACTTTGCCGCATACCGGGCATGTAACAAATAATGGTTCTTTGCTCATCAATAATCCTCCAAGTAATATCTACACAAACTATCACTCAAACGGATAAGGGAAATGAAAACCGTTGATGAGTTAATAGCAGGCGATTCCGTAGCACCGAAGCCATGCCACCTGCTATATGATCTTCCCCTGGGATTGGCTCTGACAATCTCATCGCAACCTACACCTGCTACTGTTCATGTCATCTACTCCAATGACTTAATCACATGAACAGCAACACCCTGAACAGTACAATTCTGTGTATAAATATCCGGGTACTTCGGATTCTCCGGATGCAACCGTACACACCTTCTTTCTGTATCAAGGAAAAACCGCTTTAATGTGGATTCATTATCTACAAGTGCTACAACAATGTCTCCATCCGAAGCTGCATTCTGCTTCCGGATCACAATCATATCTCCACTGTTGATACCTGCTCCGATCATAGAATCTCCACTGGCCCGCAAGATAAAGAACTCACCCTCTCCAAATAATGAAACAGGAAGAGAAACATATTCCTCAATATACTCTTCCTCCAGCTGCGGCATACCACAGGATACTGACCCAAGCACTGCCGCTGGCTTCGTAAGTAGAGATATTTTATTCGTTCTCTCAGTAACAATCTCCCCATTGCGGTAGCTTAACATTCCTCTGTCATTCATAGCAACAAGGTACTTGTATACTGTACTCTTGACTATACCGAGCGCATCTGCGATTTCGCTGGTATAAGGTGAACGATGATTCAGCAACTGAAACTGTTCTGCATAATCCATAATCTGCTTCATCAATTCTTCGCTTTTATGCCGCATCTTTTCACCTTACCTTTCTATCGGAAACGTTGCGTTTCTGATAGAAATAATTATACCGAACAAATTTTCGTAAGTCAATATGTTTTTTCAATTTTCCGAACATATTTTCTTTTATTCATCCTCAAATTCCATTTCATTCATTTCTGGGTTAAATGTATTTTTAAATTCTACCTTGCAAGAGTAAATTCTATACCTGTAGAATTTACTTCTGCATGGATTTTTCCTTCTTCTTTTTATAAAATACTACTGCAGATGAT
>OCSG01001831.1_pt1 | contig 12246 bp, 12 predicted proteins | sample 1538831 | NCBI WGS metagenome assembly OCSG01 (sample SAMN04571729, study PRJEB22368) | human gut metagenome | biome: human gut; material: stool | host: Homo sapiens | place: Luxembourg | collected 2012-09-20 | reverse complement strand
ACGATGCCTCGTATGCGTATGCGAGCATCGGCTCGCGTCTGGCCTTCCGCGGCAAAATCGTGATGGCGCAGAGCGTGGCGGCGTATAAGGCGTTGACCGAGGTAGCGTAAAGCGAAGCGCGAAAAAGCGGGAGCGAAGCGACAAAACGAAAAGAACGGGGTTCGGATAGTGTCCGGACTCCGTTCTTGCGATATATGAATACCGGCGTAAGCCGGTCGAAATTTTTGAGGGTGGGGGAGCGCCCCAGCGGTACGTTTCGTTTTAAGAAATTATGCGGTTCGTTCTGAAAAGGCGAAACGCTTCGTTTTGCGGATTATACTACAGACTTTCAGTTATGGTCGTGCATATAACTTATCCACAATGTCATGGCAAAGGTTACTTTACGACAAACTAAATCTTTGTCCGTACCTCTGATTAAAATAAGTACGGCAGGGAAAAATTTTTACGTGTTAGAAGAAAGTTACAAATTTGGTATTAGCCCTATCTTTTAAAGATAAGCTAATGCCTTTAAAACAGATTTTCGATGAATAAAATATTAATATTATTAATACTCTTTTCATTTGTGTGTTCAAATGGCTTAGCACAAGATGTCATAGTCAAAAAAGATGGCTCTACTATACTTTCAAAGGTTTTAGAGGTCAATACCTCCGAAATAAAGTATAAGAAATACTCCAATTTAGATGGACCAACATACACAATTCTCAAGACCGAATTATTGTCTATCAATTATAAAAATGGAGAAAGTGAGAAATTTACATCGGAATCAGTCGGCAATGAATCCAACATAATGCCATCTGTACATAATGAAAGACTCAATCAAGAATGGTTGGACTTCACAAACAAGAGAACAGCCATATATAAAGAAGCACAAGAGAACAAAAAAGCCAAATGGCAATACCGAATATTGAAGTTTCATCATGATTCTAAAGTAGCAGACAACAATGTTTTTATAACTTGTAGCGTAGGAAACGGCTATTATGAAAAGTTTAGTGGCCGTAAAGCTCTTCTTTCAGACATTACATTTAAACTTGAAAATCAGTCTGATAATGTTGTGTACTTAGATTTAGGAAACTGCTTTTTCAAAGATGTAAATAAAACAGAAAGCTATTACAAGAATACAGCAACGCACACTTCTAAAGACAAAAATGTAGGAGTTTCTGTTAACGCAGGAACTATTACTGGCGTCTTAGGAGTTGGAGGCGTTGTTGGTAATATAGCAAATGGTATTAATGTTGGAGGAAACAATGGTTCTTCTACAGGAGTCACAGTTTTTAGTCAAAGGATTATAGCATTAGCTCCTCATTCTTCTTACAGTTTTGAAGATATGAATTTGTACAGAAGTGAAAATGATAGTAAATATGTAAAGGACGAACAGTATACCGTGGGAAGCAGTGTTTCATTTCATGAACCGCAAAATATAAATGACTGTCCTTGGAATTTAGTCTTAACATATTCCGCAGAAGAAGATTTTAAAACAAAGAACGTAATGAACGTTGGAATCTATGTCTCAGAGAGCATCACTTTTCCTCGTGCAAGACGGAAATGGAACAGTTCCTCAATAGATACAATAAAAACAGATAGATACATAAAGTATGGAGAATTAGAACCTGTACACTACATATACAGAACTGAATAGCAAACATAAAGGTACACCCTAAACCCCCACCCATTCTCCATATTGAGAGAGGATGGGGGTGTAGGTTATCGACTTAGCCCTTTGCCCGAGTCATATCCCGTAATCCGTGTCTTCGAGAAATGGATGAAAGAAACATATCCTATGGTCCTGCCGAAAAGTAAAATCGGCCAATCAATAGGATATGCCTCCGCATATCGAGCAGCGATAGTGTACTCTCTTATAGGCACCTGCAAGAATGCCGGCATAGAACCGCGTGTGTGGATGGAGGATGTCCTTAAACAGATACCATACTATCTGCGTGAAGATCGCGACCTCGCGGAACTCCTTCCAAGAGCCTGGGCATTGAGAAACCAACTTGGACAAAATTGCTGCGAATAGTGGCAAAATCGAGACTAATCGCAACTAATCGAACAAAATCGCAACACGTGCGTCACCGGTGGCTTACAATTAGTTATAAAATGAAGCGTGGAAACGTGGCCAAAAAAAGGCTGCGTTTCCACGCTACTGTTCAAAAGGTATCTGATTATCAATGAGTTACAAAATAGCTCGTGGCCGCGTGTCGCCGGTGTCCATTTTCTCCAATCCAGATTTCAAGAATTCTATGAACCCGTCGACGTCCAGATTATAGCCGCGAATCGGCATGAGCTGGGCGCCGTCTGGTGAAAGAAGGACGTAATTCGGCTGGGCATTGACACCGAAACGATTGCGGACTACGTATGAATTGATACGGCCCATATCTTTCAGGACTTTGCCGTTTTCAGCTTTAACCCATTCGGACTCAGGTAGTTTTGTCTTGTCGTCCGTGTAGAGGGCCACGAGGATATAATCGTTGCGGAGGATTTCCAGCACACGCGGATCGCTCCATACACGCTGCTCCATTTCGCGGCAATTCACACATCCGTGACCGGTAATGTCTACGAAAACAGGCTTGCCGGTCTCTTTGGCTGCTGCAAGTCCCTCATCCAGATTGAAATAGCCGGAGAGACCCAGAGGCATTTCCAGACCATATTTATTCTCATTGACCTGAGACACAGGGCCGGCCGAAGGCATTGAACCGCTGCGCGTGTTCCATACGACGAAGTCCTGGCTCTCGATCGGAGGGAGGTAGCCGGCGAGCGCCTTGAGAGGAGCGCCGAACATTCCCGGGATGAGGTAGGCGACGAAGGTGAAGTCAATGATTACCAGCGCCAAACGGAAGACACCGATGTGTTTTACCTCGCTGTCGGCCTCGAAACGGATCTTGCCGAGAAGGTAAAGTCCTAGCAATGTGAACACTACAATCCAGATGGCGAGGTAGATTTCCCTGTCGAGAAGTCCCCAGTGGTACGTCTGGTCAGCCACGCTCAGGAACTTGAAGCCGAGCGCCACCTCGATGAAGCCGAGCACGACCTTTACGGAATTCAGCCAACTGCCGCTCTTGAGTTTCTTCAGGAGGGACGGGAACATTGCGAAGATGGTGAAAGGCAATGCGAAGGCTACAGAGAATGCCAGCATTGTCACCATCGGCGTCCAGAACTCGCCCTGGGTGGACTTGATGAGGACGGAACCGACGATCGGACCGGTGCAGGAGAATGATACCAGCACGAGGGTCAATGCCATGAAGAAGATGCCTGCAAGGCCGCCCTTGTCCGAATTCTTGTCGCTCTTGTTCACAAATGATGACGGAAGTGTGATTTCGAACGCGCCGAAGAACGATGCCGCGAACACCATGAATACTATGAAGAAGATGATGTTAGGAAGCCAATGCGTTGCCAGCCAGTTGAATATGTCTGCCGTAACGGTCGCACCGCCGAAGAGGTAGGTGATGCCGATGATGGCGGAGATAGGCACGGTGTAGAGCAGGACGATGAACAGGCCGTACATGAATGCCTTGAAACGTCCGGCTGCCGGGGTGGATGAACCTTTCATGAAGAAGGAGATGGTCATCGGCACCATAGGGAAGACGCATGGGGTCAACAGCATTGCGAAGCCCCAGAGAATGGCCTCCAGGATGAGCCCCCAGATGGAACCGCCTGCTTTCTGCGATTCTTCCGTAACAGGGTCGCCGATCGTGGAACTGTGGTCGGCATCCTCCGTGGCAGCAGCCGTCGCCGGAGCGCGCAGCTTCAGCGAGAACTCCCAGTCCTCTGGCATTCCGCAATTCTCCTCCTCGCAGCTGGATGACGTGATCACGCCTTCCAACTTGCCAGCTGATTCGGTGAGACGGACCTTCTGACCGAGCTTGATGGTGTCGAAAAATACATTGTCACCATGATAATCGCTCGTCGGAAGCAGCTCATACATAGGACCTTCCATGGTGCATCCGTCAGTGACGGTGTACTTAACCTCGGTCGGTGACGCCTTATGGGACACGCCGTAGGTATGCCATCCATGCTTGATGGAGCCCTCGAAAATAATCTCTGTCAGACCGTCAGCAGTGTCGCCCTGACGGACCTTCCATGTGACTGTCGGCTCGAAGTTCTGAGCCAAAACAGGCATCGCTCCCATAATGAGAGAAACGATGCCTGCAATGAATTTCATCAATGAGTTGCTGATCATAATTCTGTATGTCTTGGGGGGCATTGCCCCGAATGATTACTTGGCGTAAGCCACTGACCTGGTTTCCCTTATGACGGTAATCTTCACCTGTCCAGGGTAGGTCATCTCGTTCTGGATCTTCAGAGCGATATCAGCGGAAAGCTTGTTCGCCTGCTCGTCGCTTACCTCCTCGGCTCCTACTATCACGCGGAGTTCGCGGCCTGCCTGGATGGCGTAGCTCTTGGTTACTCCAGGATATGCGGCAGCCAAGTCCTCCATGCCCTTCAGACGCTTGATATACGACTCGATGACCTCACGACGTGCTCCCGGACGTGCACCGGAAATCGCGTCACCGACCATGACGATAGGAGAAATGAGCGAAGTCATCTCGGTCTCCTCGTGGTGGGCACCGATTGCATTGCAAATTTCAGGCCTCTCCTTGTACTGCTCTGCCAGCTTCATACCGAGAAGTGCGTGTGGAAGTTCCGGATCATCCTCGGAAACCTTTCCGATATCGTGGAGCAATCCGGCTCTCTTCGCGACCTTAGGATTCAATCCGAGCTCGGAAGCCATTAATGCACAGATGTTTGCAACCTCGCGGGAGTGCTGGAGAAGGTTCTGTCCGTAAGAAGAACGATACTTCATTCGGCCGATAAGTTTCACCAGTTCAATGTTCATTCCATGAATGCCGAGGTCAATGCAGGTTCTCTTACCAGTCTCCAGAATCTCGTCTTCAAGCTGCTTCTGGACCTTCGCCACGACCTCTTCGATGCGTGCCGGATGGATTCGTCCGTCCACAACCAGCTGGTGCAATGCAAGTCTTGCGACCTCGCGTCTTACCGGGTCGAAAGCAGAGAGAAGAATAGCGTCCGGTGTATCGTCCACGACGATTTCCACGCCTGTGGCAGCCTCCAGAGCCCTGATGTTACGACCCTCACGTCCGATGATACGGCCCTTGATTTCGTCGTTCTCGATAGGGAATGTGGTAACTGCATTCTCGATGGCTGTTTCAGTAGCCGTTCTCTGTATAGTGGTGATTACTATGCGTTTGGCCTCCTTGGCTGCATTGAGTCTGGCATCATCCATGGTATCATTGATATAAGCCTGCGCCTCGCTGCGCGCCTCTGCCTTCATGTTCTCCATCAGCAGGTTCTTCGCCTCCGTGGCAGTCATGCCCGCGATGCTCTCGATCTGTTTGTTCGCCTCCTGGCTAAGCGCCTCATACTCAGCTGCTTTTCTCTCCAATGCGTCTTTCTGCGACATGAGACTCGCCTTGGTATTGTCCAGATCCTTCATCTTCTTCTGGAGCTCATTGTTCTGCTGGTTGAGGTTGTTCTCCTTCTGTTTCAGCCTGTTCTCCGTATCCTTGATCTGGGCGTTCTTGTCGTTCACGAACTTCTCGTGCTCGCTCTTCAGCTGGAGGAACTTTTCCTTTGCCTGCAGGATTTTCTCCTTCTTCAGGTTCTCAGCTTCGAGCTCGGCTTTCTCCAGGATGCTGTCCTTCCTGCCCTTCATCACTATTCTGTGAACCATTATGTAGACGGCGATGCCGAAAGCGGCTGCCACCAATGCTGTTGTAATCAAAATGACAATGTTCATAATATATATGTTGTTTTTGTTCTTTCAATGCTGCCCGGACACAAATGACCGGACATGTCGTTCCAATGTCTAGAAGCGTCATGTCCGGATAGTGTCCTATAATAAAAAGCCGTCAGCCGGTCTGTCAGAAAAATCTTAAATGATAAGATTTGAGCTCCGTGCCGGTTCAGTAATCCTACGTTCCGCCTAGACGGAATCCCACTTAGGTACTTAGGCCTGCGCATCCCCGGCTCGAGATAACCCGGTTCCGTAGAACGTGTTGTTTTCAGCGAGTGGTGGCTGGCGGCTGATTATCAATATTTTCAAGATAAGTATCTGTCTGTTTCTCAAGCATTTCCACTTCCTTGCCCATAGCCTCGATCTTTCTCATCAATGACAGCCTTCCCCTGCTTTCGGTCAATGCCACGAATGACAGCAGTTCAGCAAGCTCCTTTCCCGGATACTTGTCCGTATAGATTGAGAGCATCTTGTTCACGGACGCAGCGGCCAGTCTGTATATCTCCTCGTCTTCCGGGGAATTCGCAGACAGCTCGTACTTCTTTCCGCTGATGCTTATCGTAATCTTCTGCCCCATAGCTATTTTTCCAATAAGGAGATGCATCTGTCTATCTCCGTGATCAACCTGTCAATCTTCTCCTTCGCGGCATCTCCGCTCCCTGCAGGCGCTGTAAAAGCCTCGGTCAGCTTGAGATTATCTACTTGTCTTTCCAAATCCGCAATCTGCTTCTTATATGAATCAATCTCCTCATCCCGCTGCCGCAGTTCGAGGACAAGCCTCTCTTTCTGCTGTCTCTCGCCCTCATAAAGGGCAATGAGTCTTTCGATATTTTTTCTTATATCTTCAAGCATCTGCGATGAGTCCTTTTTTCATATATCGCAAAATTAACTAAATTTTTGTACAAAATACCTACCCTGTTGATGAAAAAGTAGTAGAAAATCAATATTTTTGCCAAAGACAAGCAGATAAATCACGATGGTTAAAGACAATAACAAGAATTCCGGTCTTCTTGGCCGTTATGTATGGCTGGTGGAGGTGATAGGCAGAAACAGGAAGATTACCTTCGATGCGATAAACAAGATATGGTTGGAATCCCCGTTGAACCCCATGAAGGAACCCTTGCCGAAAAAGACGTTCCAGAATCATTGCGCGAAGATCAAGGAAATCTTCGGCGTCGACATATTGTGTGACAGGAAGGCGAATTACAGTTATTATCTGGACAATATGAAGGATCTCAAGAGGGGAGACTTCCGCCGTTGGCTGTTCGGTTCCATTTCAGTGAACAACATGATGAACGAGTACCCGTTTCTACGTGACCGCGTGGTTTTCGACAGGACTCCTGAAACAGGAAAGTGCATGGTTCCTCTGCTGGAAAGTATGAAAACCAGCCTTATGGTGCGGTTTGAATACCATAGTTATCGGGACAACGAAATCCATATCTTCAAAGTTGCCCCATATTGTCTGAAAGTTTTCAGGTTTGACTGGTACCTTCTCGGAAAAGTCTCACCGGTCGGGCGTCTTCAGATATTCAGCATGGACCGCATCTCGAATCTGGAGATAACCTGTCCTGTTTTCCACTTGCCCGTGAATTTCAACGGCGAAAAATTCTTCGAGAACTATTATGGCGCGATGGTTACGGATGTCCCTAAAGTACAGAAAATCATATTGAAAGCGCGGGACGGGCACCAGGAATATCTGCGTGTGCGCCCGATGCACCATTCGCAGCGGGAAATCGAAATTCACCCTGATTGGTCCCTTTTCCAATACGAACTATGCCCGGCCGCCGATTTCATCGAGGCGATTCTTTCCCAGGGCAATGCCGTAGAAGTCCTGGAACCGCAGTCATTGCGCGAGCAGGTGGTTCTCAATCTTAAAAAAGCATTGAGCAGATACACGGAATAGGGTATTGCGAGTTTGTCGGGTTTTTCGTACTTTTGTGGATATGCGTAAATGTCTGGGCATACTTGTGGTCATTATCCTGTCGATTTTCTGCTGGAATTTCGACGAGGAGAATGAGCCTGTCATTGAGACTCCCGAATGCGGATTTCTGGCGCAGAAGGATTGCTCTGAAGGCGGCTACAATGACTGGAACCTTCCGGAGATTTCTTCTTCGCAGGTCCTTTTTTCTGCCGGACGTATTTCGACACCTGGAGCCAAGGTCCGTACTACGGGCGGGCATTCCGGTGCTGACCGCTCGTCGTTCCTGAAGTCGGGAAAGATTTCCAGCGTCCACCAGGCCGTGGCATTTACCGAAAATACCGGTCTTTATCCTTCCGGTTACACTTCTTTTTCACATCATCTTATCAGTCTGAGGAAAATGCGGCTTTAGCGGCTGCCTCTATGAGTGTTGTCCTGAATAGGGGCAACTGTATCATTTTCAGCTGTTTGTCCAAAGTCAAGCGGCCGCCTTTGGATAATGTCAATTGGCCGTAAATCCTTAGAATACAATAAATTATGGAAAAAGAATTTGTACGCGTACGTTCGATGCGCGATGTTATAATCTCTGCGGCAATGACTGTAATCGGCATTGTCCTCATCATTCTCCCGACCTCTGTTTCGGTCAATATCTTCGGAACCTGTCTTGCCGTTCCCGGCGTGCTGATGCTGCTCTTTTTGAAGACGGATTATCGCGACATCGAGACCGGGCTGCGCTTCCGCCGTGTCATAAAGTATTATCCTGCAAGCCGTAAGGCCGAAATCATGGCAGCATTGAAATCAGACCTTTCGAAGGTGGCTTGGAATGAGAAAGGCACAGCCGACGGCCTTATGCTGGACATTTATGTCGGACATGGCTGCAACAAGGTGTTCATCAGGGTTTCTGAATTCATTCCGTACAATTATGAGCCATGCAGCGACTGGTTCGAATATGATGTCGCACAGGTCGCTCAAATGATTGCCAAGTAAGGAAATTCTCCGAAATCTTACTAACTTTGCGCGCTTATCCGCGGGACCGGCTTCCGGATCCTGGGGGTAGGCGCGAGTGTGTAAAGCTATGAAGAAAGTAAGGGAAATTCTAAAAATCGGCATTCCGATAATGCTCGGCCAGGCTTGTGTGATTATTCTGGCCTTCGCGGACAACATAATGATAGGGTGGCACAGCGTGGAAGAACTGGCTGCATCATCATTCGTCAACAATGTATTGAACCTGTTCATCCTCACGGAGCTGGGATTCGCTTCCGGACTGACACCTGTAATCGGAGCCTTTCACGGTACCGGCAATCTGAGAGGTGTGGGCGTGAGCATGAAGAACGGCCTGCTGGTCAATGGTATGATAGGCATTGTCAGTATCGTTCTGCTGGCCGTCATCTACGCATTTCTGGGGCATTTCGGCCAGAAGCCGGAGCTTATGCCGCTCATCCGCCCGTATTATATAATCATCGGAATTTCTACGCTTTTCGCGCTCGGTTTCAATGTCCTCAAACAGTTCACCGACGGCATCTGCCAGCCGGTAGTGTCAATGATTTTCCTCATGTTCGGCAATGTCCTGAATATCTTCGGCAACTGGGTGTTGATTTACGGAAAGTTGGGCTGCCCGGAGCTTGGACTCTTCGGCGCCGGAATCAGTACGTTCATTTCCAGGGCATTGATGCTGATACTTTTCGTCCTTTACATCTGGAAGGCTGAGAAATTCAAGGATTATATCGCGGCTTTCAGGTCAGCGCTTTTCTCCCGCGTGAAGATGAAGCATATTTTCAATATGGGTTATCCCGTGGCAATCCAGATGGGCCTGGAGTCTTCGACTTTCTCATTCGCAGCCATCATGGCAGGCTGGCTGGGTGTCATGGAACTTGCTGCACATCAGGTGGTTATCACTATTTCGCAGCTTTTCTTCCTCATGATGCAGGGCCTCTCGTTCGCGATTTCCATATTGGTGGCCAATTCCTACGGCAAGAAAGATTATCGCGGGGTGAAGGAGTATGTGAGGAAAGGCTATCTCATGATGCTGACCGTATCTGCCTCATTGTCAGTGCTTCTATACGTGTTCCGCTATCCTGCGGCCGGTATCTTCACTGATTCGCCCGAGGTGGCGTCCATGGCGGTGTCCCTCTTCTTTTTCCTCTTCGCCTACCAGTTCGGCGATGCCCTCCAGCTCTGCTTCGCCAATGTCCTCCGCGGTCTCCAAGACGTAAAACCGATCATGTACGCCGCTTTCGTAAGTTACTATGTGATAGCGATTCCAGTGGCATATTACCTGGGTTTCCACGCTCACTTCGGCCTCCAAGGCATCTGGACAGGCTTCCCCGTAGGCCTGACACTGGCCGGCATCTTCTTCTTCACCTGCTACCGCCGCGACATCAGGCGTCTGGAGAGGGGGTAGTATCTTTTTGTGAACTCTTTTGCGAACTGAATTTTCTCATTGCCACATCTTGCAAATCTGAATCCGTTTCCAGAAGAAGTGCCAGATGTAGTAGAACGGGGCGGCGAGAGCGTCGCTTTCGTAGTGGCTCAGCAGGTGGAGATTGCGCCTGGTGATTTCGATGAGCTTTCTGGCCTTGGATGTCGGGCGGCGGAACCTGGTGTCGCCATGCCCGAAATTTCCTCCCTCCATTATCTCGCAGAGCAGAAAATGTCCTTCCGCCTCATCGGCTTTCCAAAGCGACGGAATTTCCGGCAATGCGAACACCGTCCGGAGCACCCACATTGTCGCGGAAGCGAAACGGGTCATCCCCATTGCCTCGACATCCTGCATCAAGCGGCTGTCTTGACTGGCATCGCGATGCAGGATCGCGAAATAGATGTCCATTATCTGTCGCAGTCCGATTCCGCCGGAAATGAGGTGTCTGAACGCATGATGCAGCAGATAAAACAGGTGTATGTAGTCGGACGGGCAGACGATTTCCCCACAAGGCAATTCCGCTTTTCCGGCGAAAAACTCTTCTTCATGACTTTTCCAGAACTTCTGTATCTTTCTGTTTTTGAACGGATTATGCGATATGCTCAACCGATAGTGCAGCTCCACCTCGGTGTCATTGAAAATCTCCGGATGCGCATGCACGTAATCCCAGCCGCCATCGTCAATGCCCTTCTTCTTCAGGTATTCCAATGTCTTTTCGCGTCCGCATTCGACGTATACGTCAATGTCCCCGGCCTGTCGCAGCCCTCGCAAATCCTCGCGATAAAGAGCCGCTACGCTCTGCCCCTTGAAAGTAGTCAGGCGTATCCCGTCCCGGTCGAACATTTCTTGCAGCTCGACGCAATGCCGGTTCATGATTTCATTGCGTTTTTGTATGCTTGCCGCGGCGCCTAACCATTTCATTTTCAGCTTGGTCGGTAACTTTACAGCCTGCTCCGGATGCCTGCTGCATATCCTCTGCACGCCCGCGAAGCACACTCCCGGCAATGTCTGTTTCTGCGCATCCTTATACATTGCCACCCACTCTTCCGCCGACGGCACCACCGGCCCGAACCCGTCAGCCGTGCCTATCGCGTTTTGTATCAGTTTGAAAAACAAATTGTCTGTCATTGTCCAATACGAACTGTTTGAAGTTTTCAAGCACAACCCAAATGCCTGCATCAACTTTCCCTTCATGTCTAATTATTCCTGCCTTCTGCAGTATGGCGAAGTCTCGTTCGACAGTGCGTTGGGTTACCGGCAAAGTTTCCGCCATTTGTGTCCGACACGTTTCCGCCATTTACACTGGAAGAGTCTACGGCAAGTTCACCCGCGAGCGACTCTCCGTATTTTGTGTTCGGACTTCCGCATTGCAAATGTACGCTTTTTTCGATACAATTCTCTCCATTTCACAAACTCACGACAAATGTAAACTTCTCTTTTTTCGCGATGAAAATTCTGAACAAGTTGGCAGATGCCGATGTGGTTGTTGGCAGCTGTAACCTCCTTAATGATAGGTGATTATGACGTTTTGTGCTCAATCCGGTCCCTGCCAACTCTCATGAAAAAATAGGGGAGTTGGCACGCTGCTGATACTGCAACACGCTGTTAACCAATCATTTCCGAAATATTGGGCCTGCCAACTTGTTCGAAAAAGCTTGTTCATCAGAATTTCACTATTTTAACGCCGCAAGGTATTCCTCGTGCAGATGATAATGCTTCTTTGCGGATCATCCACCCGATCGAGTCGCAGTCAAGTCATACTTTTGACAAAAGCTCATCCATCTGTCTGGAGCATTTTGAATGACAGCGGTCGCTAAGATTGCCTTAGTAGCAATATTCTGAACAGAAAAAGAAACATTACTTCTTTTATTGTTCCAATTATTGCTATATTTGCAGCATGAAGAGAGAATTAAGTGAAATAGGAACCATTCCAGTAACAACTTCAATCATTGAATCGTTATACCCGGAACTGAAGTCAGCTGATAAGAAAGTTACTTGGCTTGAGAAGCAAGAATTTATCATCAGACTGAAGCGGGGACTTTATGTGGCTAACCCCAAACATTCAGGAAAGACGCTATCGAGTGAGTTGATTGCCAATCATATCTATACACCTTCGTATATTTCAATGTCTACTGCACTACGATATTATGGACTTATCCC
>OCSG01001821.1_pt1 | contig 12339 bp, 11 predicted proteins | sample 1538831 | NCBI WGS metagenome assembly OCSG01 (sample SAMN04571729, study PRJEB22368) | human gut metagenome | biome: human gut; material: stool | host: Homo sapiens | place: Luxembourg | collected 2012-09-20 | reverse complement strand
CACGTCCTCCAGCATATCCGCTGCCGAGGGGAAGCGCTGCGCCGGGTTTTTCTCCATGGCGTGCATCGTAATCTCTTCGAGGCCCTTCGGAATGGACGGGTTGATGCGCGAGGGCGGTGTGGGCTCTGCCTGCATCTGCATGATGGCGACGGAGACCGCGTTATCCGCAACGAACGGCAGCTGACCCGTGAGCATTTCATACAGCATGACGCCTACGGAATAAATATCGGCCTTATCGTTGATATAACCGCCGCGCGCCTGCTCCGGCGCGATATAGTGCACAGAGCCGATGGCCTTGTCGGTCATGGTCTGCGTTTCTGCCTGCGAGAAGCGTGCGATGCCGAAATCCGTCACCTTAATGGTGCCGTCCTCGAGCAGCATGATGTTCTGCGGCTTGATGTCTCTGTGAATGATGCCCTTTTCGTGGGCGTGCTGCAAAGCACGGAGGATCTGCACCGTAAAGTACAGCGCCTCTCTCCATTTGATCTCGCCCTGCTGCTCAATATACTGCTTCAAGGTGATGCCATCGATATACTCCATGACGATGTACTGAATGCGGTCACCAAAGCTGACATCATAGACCTTGACGATATTTGGGTGCGAAAGCACCGCAATGGCTTTCGATTCATTGCGGAAACGGCGTAGAAAATCGCTGTTGCCCGCAAGCTCTTCCTTTAAAATTTTAATGGCAACCCAACGCTTTTCAATGTTGTCATACGCCTTGTACACATACGCCATACCGCCTACGCCGAGAAGCTCGTGGATCTCATAGCGGCCGTCTAAACGTTTACCAATATATTTATCCATTCTTTTTCATCCTTTCTCAGCGGTTCTCGATCACCGCGACGGTCACATTATCGCTGCCGCCCTTGCTGTTTGCATAGCGGATCAGCTCATCGGCGAGCTCTTCTCCCTGATAGTTGCTGATGAAAAGCAGCAGCGTGTCGCGCTCTAAGTAATTGCTCAGGCCGTCTGTGCAGGAAAGCGCCAGATCGCCGGGCTCGAATTTATAGCAGCCGTAATCGCACTCCACCTCGGGGTGCACGCCCACAACGCGCGTGATGAGGTTGCGCTGCGGGTGCACGCGCGCCTCGTCCTCCGTGATGGCGCCGCTTTCCACAAGCTGCTGCACAAAGGAATGGTCGGTCGTAACCTGTTTTACGCCAAGCGCTGTCTTTAAGTAGCAGCGGCTGTCGCCTGCGTGGGCAATGTGCAGCACGCCGCCCGCCGCAATGCTGACGACAACCGTAGTGCCCATACCGTTTAAGGCCGGGTCTTCCTGCGCGCGGTGCAGCACCGCCGCGTTCGCGTCATTGATTGCATGCAGCATTATGTCGCGCACTGCGTCTTCTTCCATATCCGGCGTGTAGTTTTCCGTGATCGCTTTGCAGATGGCGTCGCAGGCAACACTGCTTGCAATGTTGCCGCCGTTTACGCCGCCCATACCGTCGCAAACCACGGTCCACGCGCTGCCGTCCGAAAAAGTGCCACAGCGGCAGATGTCCTGGTTAGAGCTGCGCACCTGTCCGATATCCGTTTTGCATACCGCGTACATTAGACTGTACCTCCCTGTTCATTGCGTCGACGGAGCTGTCCGCAGGACGCTTCTATATCCGATCCGAGCGTGCGCCGGACGGTAGCGGTGATGCCTCGTTTTTCGAGGATCGCCGTGAATTTTCTGAGTCTCTCCTCCCCGCTTTTGCGGTAGCCCGTGCCGGTGACGTCATTTACCGGAATGAGGTTCACGTGGGCGATGATGCCACGCAGGCGGGATGCAAGCTCGTTTGCGCAGACATCGCTGTCGTTCACACCGCTGATCATAGCGTATTCAAAGGAGATGCGACGGCCCGTTACGTCGGAATAATAGCGGCAGGCTTTTAAGAGCTGCTCCACGTTCCACTTGCGGTTGACCGGCATGGTGCGGCTTCTGATCTCGTCGTTCGGCGCATGCAGCGAAACGGAAAGCGTCAGCTGCAGCTTGCGGTCGGCAAGATCGTAAATTTTTTCGACAAGCCCGCAAGTTGAAAGCGAAATATGCCGCATACCTATATTAAGCCCGTTTTCTGACGAAACAAGCTCCAAAAATCTTAAAACATTCTTATAATTGTCAAGCGGCTCGCCCATGCCCATCAAAACGACATTCGAGATGCGCTCGCCGATGTCCTTCTGCGCCGTTTGGATTTCCGAAATCATCTCGCTCGGCAAAAGATCGCGCGAAAAGCCGCTTTTGCCCGTGGCACAGAACGTGCAGCCCATTTTGCAGCCCACCTGTGTGGAAATGCAAATGGAGTAGCCGTGTTTATATTTCATGAGGACGGATTCAATCATCTCACCGTCGTTCAAGCGGAAAAGATACTTTTTGGTGCCGTCTATTTTGGAAACGCGCCGAATGGCGATCTCCGTATTTCGTATTTCAAAGCTTTCTTTTAAAGCGACGCGCAGATCTTTGGAAAGGTCCGTCATCTCGTCAAACGAGGTCGCGCCGCGCTGATGTAGCCAGCGGTATACCTGTGCTGCGCGGAATTTTTGCAAGCCGCGCAAGGCAAAGTCCTCCTGCAGCTCCGAAAGCAGCATGGATTTAATATCGGTCAACGCTTCGTCTCCTTCCCTGTTTCTATTTTTCTGCGCATGGCGGCGGCGAAAAAGCCGTCTCCGCCGTGGTCCATGGGCATCATGGTGCGCATGAATTTCGGTTCGTTCACCGTGTGGGATATGCCCTCCGTTTCGGGCAGATCATACGGTTCAAACTCCGGATGGCACTTTAAAAATTCGGTCACCACCGCGCCGTTTTCCGCATTGCGCAACGTGCACGTGGAATAAAACAGTATACCGCCCGGACGTACAAGCTGTGCGGAATGCTCCAAAATTTTGAGCTGCAACGCAGGCAACTCTTTAAAGCTCTCCTGCTTTTTGTAGCGGATTTCCGGCTTGCGTCGAATAACCCCGAGTCCGGAGCACGGCACATCGCACAGCACGCGGTCGTACTGCTTTTCACACACACCGGTCGCGGCATCGCGCACGGCGGCGTGAATGAGGCTCAAGCCTAATCTCTCCGCGCCTTTTTTGATGAGGTTCACGCGGCCTTTGTATAAATCGAACGCATCGAGCACGCCTGTGTTTTCCATGTATTCCGCAAGCGTGAAGCTCTTGCCGCCCGGCGCTGCACAGACATCCGCAAGCCGCTCTCCGGGCTGCGGTGAAACAAACGCACACAAAAGCTGCGAAGAAAGATCCTGCACATGGAATTTGCCTTCCGCAAAGCCCGGCAAACCGGTAACATCGCCCGTGCCGTGCACGCAAAGGGCGTTTTGGAGCACCGCTTTCTCCGCGGTGTTTTCCGGCAGCGATTGTATCAAATCGTCCACCGTGGTCTTTAGCGGATTTATGCGGATATACGTTTCCGCCCGCTCGGACATAGCCTTTAACAAATCTATGCAAACGGTCTCGCCGTAATCCTTTTTAAAGCTCTCGATGATCGGCTGCGGAATGTTATAGCGAACGCTGAGATCATCTTCGGAAATGATTACCTCATGCCAACCACGCGCAAAGCTGCGCAGAACACCGTTCACGAAGTTTTTATACTGCCCACGCCGATATTCTGCCGCGCACAAAACGGCTTCGTTCACGGCGGCGGAATCCGGCACACGGTCAAGGTACATCATTTGATACACGGCGATACGCAAGATGTTGAGCACCGTGCCGTCCAGCTTCTGCTTCGGTTTTGCGAGGAACTTGCGAATATAAAAATCGAGCGTCAGACGCTTTTCCAAAACGCCATAGAAAATGGTAGAGGCCAGCGCCGCGTCGCGCGGAGAAAGCTCCGCCGCGCGAATGGCTTTATCGATGACGATGTTCGAGTAGCCCTCGTTTTCCGTCACCTCGGAAAGCGCCGTAAGCGCCGTTTTTCGGGAAGAAGTCGCCATATTACTGAACCTTCGCCTTTGCTTCTATCGCGTGACCGCGCAGATAATCGCTGCCGCGCATACGCTTGCCGTTTTCCGGCTGAATTTCAATAAGCTGCACGGCATTTTCGCCGCAGCAAACAGCCATTTCGCCGCCGATCACCGCAATTTCTCCCGGTTCGCCTTTGCCGACAACGACTTTCGTCCTGTGCAGCTTCATGCGCTTGCCCTCTAGCGTGAAAAACGCGGACGGCCACGGGTTCAAACCGCGCACAAGGTCGTGCACGCGCTCGGCGGGCTGTGTCCAGTCGATTGCGCCCATCTCCTTACGGATCATCGGCGCGTGGATTGCTTCCGCATCGTTCTGCGGCTGCGGGGTGATGGTGTCGAGCTTATCAATGGTATCGACGAGCAGCTCAGCCCCGAGCACCATCAGGCGGTCGAAAAGCTCGCCTGCAGTCTCGTCTTCACCAATAGGCGTTTCCGCTTTCGCCAGCATGTCGCCGGTGTCTATGCCATCTGCCATCTGCATGATGGTCACACCGGTGATTTTATCGCCGTTCAGCACCGCCCACTGGATCGGCGCGGCGCCGCGGTACTTCGGCAGCAAAGAGCCGTGCACGTTGATGCACCCGCGCGGCGGGATGTTCAGCACACGCGGCGGCAGAATCTTTCCATACGCCGCAACAACGATGAGCTCCGGCGCAAGCGCCTTCAAATACGCTATTTCGTCTTCATTATTTTTAAATGTCGTCGGCTGACGCACTTCAATGTTGTGTGCCATTGCCGTTTCTTTTACGGGCGGCGGCAGCAGCTTGTGCCCCCTGCCCTTCGGCTTATCCGGCTGGGTATAGACCGCTAAAATCTCATGGCCGCGCTCCAGAAGCGCGTTAAGGCTCGGTACGGCAAAATCCGGTGTGCCCATGAATACGATGCGCATGGAAATTCCTCCTTTTCCTCTAAATTCTGTCTTAGCTTTCCAACTCGTCCGGCTCCAGCATGCGGCTGGCGCGCGTGACAAAGCATACGCCGTTCAGGTGGTCAATTTCATGGCAGAACGCGCGGGCCAGCAGCTCTGTGCCGCTGATTTCAAACGTTTTGCCGTTTCTGTCCTGTGCGCGGACGGTGACGTTCATCGGGCTTGACCATGCCAAACTCACCTGGGAACGAGAGGCAGCCCTCTGCGCCGTCCTGCTCGCCGGAGGTTTTGATGATTTCCGGGTTGATAAGCTCAATGCGACCCTCGCCGACATCGATAACGACGATGCGGCGCAGCAAACCGACCTGCGGTGCAGCAAGGCCGACGCCGTTTGCGGCCTCCATCGTCTCGTACATATCGTCAAGCAGCGTACAAAGCTTCTCGTCGAATTTTTCGACCGGGCGGCACATTTTGGTCAGCACGTCGTCGCCCTTTTTCACAATATTTCTAAGCGCCATTTGCGGCACTCCTTTCCTGTGAATTCAAATTTCTGTTACAAAATCGCATCGGGGTTCGGGTCTGCGTACGCGGTGACGCTCAAAAAGCGCTTATCGCTTGAAAACGCGCTCAAAAGCATCGCAATGGCATCCCGAAACGCCTTGGAATTCTTGTATTTCATGATAATCTTATATCGGTATTTGCCGCCCATACGTGACACGGATGCCGCAGAGGCGCGTAATAAACGCAGTGGCAAGTTGGGATAGTCCCGGCGGAACGTCTCTGCAAGCAGCGCGGAGAAATGCTCCGCTGCCGCACGCACGGTGTCTTCCTTTTCGCCCACAAAGCCGATTTGCAAAAGATCCGCAAACGGCGGATACAGCATGGCCCTTCTGAAACGAATTTCCGTTTCAAAAAAGCTTTCGTAATCCTGCGCGGCGGCAAGGTGCAGGTACGGGTTTTCCGGCACATGCGTTTGAATGAGCGCCGTGCCGCGGTAGCGCCCGCGCCCTGCACGCCCCACGACCTGTGTAAGCAAGTCGAATGTGCGCTCGTTGCTGCGGTAATCATCGCTGTATAAGGACTGATCTGCCGAAAGTACGCCGACAAGCGTGACGTTCTCGAAATCAAGCCCCTTTGCAACCATCTGCGTGCCGATCATGATGTCATACTCGCCGTTTGCAAATGCGTTGAGCTTCTTTTCAAGTGCGTATTTGTTCGCGGTGGTATCGGTATCCACGCGCAGAATGCGCGCCTCCGGGAACGCCTCCCGCAGCTGATCCTCCGCCTTCTGCGTGCCGCCGCCGGAAAAGGTCAGCTCACCGCCGCACGCCTTACAGCGCACGTAAGCAGGTTCGGAATGGCCGCAGTAGTGGCACATCAGGCGGTTATTCGCCGCGTGGTATGTCATGGAAATGGAGCAGTTCGGGCACGCGGCGACCGTTTTGCAGTCCTTGCACACGGCATACGTGTGGTAGCCGCGGCGGTTGAGCAGCAAAATGGACTGCCTGCCCGCGCGGATATTTTCGGAGACCGCACGCGCCAGCGCCATGCTGATCATCGGCTTGCCGCGGTAGAGATCTTCGTTGTTCATATCGACAAGCTGCACCGTAGGCACAACGGCATCGCCGTAGCGGTGGTGCAGCGCGTGGTAGCGGTACTTGCCGCTTTGCGCCATGTAGTAGGACTCAACAGACGGCGTAGCGGAGCATAAAAGGCAGTAAGCGCGGTTATAATTCACGCGAAACTTCGCGATGTCCCGTGCGTGGTAGCGCGGCGTGCTCTCCGATTTATACGTACTCTCCTGCTCCTCGTCCATGACGATGAGCCCGAGATTCTGCACAGGCGCGAACACGGCAGAACGCGTGCCGACGACAATTTTCGCCCTGCCGGTGCGCACGCGCTTCCACTCATCCATGCGCTCGCCAGCGGAAAGCCCGCTGTGGAAAACCGCAACGGTATCGCCGAACGCCGCCGTAAACACGGCAAGCGTCTGCGGGGTAAGAGAAATCTCCGGCACCGTGACGATGACGCCCTTGCCAACAGTAAGCACATGGCGAATGACATGCAGGAACACGGCGGTTTTACCGGAGCCCGTCACACCGTAGAGCAGACCGACCATCGGTTCTGCCGCATCGCATTCGCGCAGAATGTCCTTTGCCACATTCATCTGCTCTGCCGAAAGCGTCTGCGGCAGCCTGATGTCTGCCATTTCCTGCTTTGGGCGTCGGAAGCGCTCAACTTCAAAAATCTCCGCTGCGCCCTTATCGGCAAGCGTGCGGATGATACCCGCACTCACGCCGGTATAGTAGCTCAGCTCGCGCACGGTTACGGTGCCGATGGCGCACAGCGTATCGAACGCGCTTTGCTGCTTCGGAGTCAGCTTGCCGGAAAAATCCGGCACGGCACAGACCATGCGCGCAGTGGCATCCGCCGCATTGCGGGACGCCGCGTTTTCGCGTATAACCGTGCCGTTTTCGAGCAGCGAAAGCAGATCGCTGCTTTTTTCTTCTATGCCGAGCCTTTCGGTGAGTTCTGCGCCGGTAAGTCCGTTTTTTGCCGCCGTCAGCGCCACGATAATCTGCCACGCGGTATCCGTGAACGCTTCGCGGTCATAGTTTTTGAACGCGGCATTCATGCGATAGCGGTTTACGAGCTTATAGCCGATGCCGGCGGGAATCATGACCTTTACGGCATCGTACAGTGTGCAGAAGCAGCGGCTTTTCATCCATGGGATGAGCGCCAGCATTTCGTCATCCAAAAGCGGCTCTTTGTCCAAAACAGACGCGATGGCTTTCAGCTTTTGCCCTGCGCCGCTTTCATACGACGTAGAGAGCACCATGGCGACGCGCGTGCGGTTGCCTGCACCGAACGGCACAGTAACGCGTACGCCCGGACGTACCGCCGTTTCCAATGCCTGCGGCACACTATACGTAAACGGCTTATCAAACCGATATGTGGTATTCTCCAAGGCCAACTGCGCCAGCAAAGCAAAAACTCCCTTTACGGTAAATTAGCCGTCAATCTCGTCCGGCTCGATGATCTTATACTTCTCATCGACGAAGTCCTGCACGGCCAAATCAACCGGCTTTTCAACGATGATTTCATTGTTGTCTTCCGCTTCCTGTGTAATTTCTCTTGCGCGCTTTGCAACGGCGATAACAACGGAATAATAGCTCTTGTGCGGGGTTTTAATGATGTTACAGGACGGTTTAAGCATGGTTCAGGATCCTTTCTGCTATATCTTTTTCGCGGGAAACACGCAGCTTCTCCGCGGCTAAAATGGCTTCTATATCAAGCACGGCCTGTTCGACCGTGTCGTTGATGACGGCGTAATCGTAATCTTTTACGCAGCGGATCTCGTCTGCCGCGGCAGCGAGGCGCTTCTCTATAACTTCTTCTGTTTCGGTGCCTCTGCCGCGCAGACGCTTTTCAAGCACCTTTAAGGACGGCGGCAGGATGAAAAGGCTCACGCAGTCCGGCGCGACTTTTTTAATCTGTCTGCCGCCCTGCACCTCAATCTCAAGCACGACATCGCGTCCTTCCTCAAGCCACTTTTCAACCGGCGCTTTCGGCGTGCCGTAGAAGTTGTCGCAATATTCTGCATATTCGAGCATCGCATGGTTTTCGATGTTCGTTTTGAACTCGTCTTTTGTGATGAAGTAATAGTGCACGCCGTGTTCCTCCCCCGGGCGCGGGGCGCGCGTGGTGGCGGAAACGGACATTTTAAGATTCTCATTGCGGCGGAACAATTCTTTTAAAATGGTCCCCTTGCCGCCGCCGGAAGGCGATGAAACGACAACAAGCAGTCCTCTTTTTTTCATCGGAAACATTCCTTTCTTTTCCGTTATTTATACATTCTGGGCTTCCGCTTCAACGGGGTCTTCTGCTTTTTCGCCGGTGTTAAAGCGGTTTGCAACGGTCTCCAGCTGCAAAGCGGAAAGCACCACATGGTCACTGTCCATGATGATGACGGTGCGCGTTTTTCTGCCGCACGTGGCATCGATCAAGGCGCCGCGTTCCCTTGAATCCTGCACGATGCGCTTAATCGGAGCGGATTCCGGACTGACAATGGCGATCATGCGCTCTGCGGAAATCATGTTGCCAAAGCCGATGTTCACAAGCTGCATAATAAACGCTCCTTACTCGATGTTCTGGATCTGCTCGCGGATCTTTTCAATCTCGGCCTTGATATCCACCACCATGTAGGCGATCTTGGAATCGCTGGCCTTCGAGCCGATCGTATTCGCTTCGCGGTTCATTTCCTGTACAAGAAAATCCATTTTTCGACCGGAGGGCTCTTCGGCGCTCAAGAACGCCTTAAGCTGGTCGAAATGGCTGCGCAGACGCACGGTTTCTTCCGCCACGGCGACCTTATCCGCAAAAATGGCGGCTTCGGTCAAAATGCGCTGCTCGTCGATCGTGGTGTCATTCAGTACCTCGCGCAGCTTTGCTTCCAGACGCTCGCGGTATTCCGTGACGGTCTCCGGGGAGCGCTCTTCAATCTGCCCGACGATGTTTAAAATCGTCTTTGCACGAGACATGACGTCCTCGTAAAGACGCTGTCCCTCCGTCTCGCGCATTTGAATAAACGCGTCCACCGCTTTTTCAGCAACCTGCTTCACGTCTGCCCAAATGGCTTCCTCATCCTCCGGCGCCTTGTGCACGGAAAAAATATCGGGGTAGCGCGAAAGAGAATTGACGGTAACGGTGTCCGGCAGATGGTAGCGCTCGGAAAGCTCGCGGAACGCCGCAATGTAACCCGCGGCAAGCGAGTGGTTCACACTGACGACGACATCCGTGTCCTCCAGTGTCTCAATGCTCAAATAAAAATCGATCTTGCCGCGTGCCACACGGCTCTGCACGTAGGTTTTCAGCTTATCCTCAAGGAATCCGTAGCCGCGCGTCACACGGGGAGAAAACTCAAAATACTTGTGGTTGACCGATTTCAGCTCCGCCGTAATGTGTCTGCCGTTGACGGTTTCTTCGCAGCGGCCGTACCCGGTCATGCTTTTCAGCATAGGATCATCTCTTTTCTAAAATTCTGTCTATGTTTTTCGGGATATTTTGTGTTCCTCACAGAGGACATAGTACCCGACTTTAATTCTATCAAGATATTTTACCATTTTAAGCCGGAAAATGCAACCTATCGCGGGCGAAAATCGGAATTTTCGGAAAAAACAAAACACCGCAGGCAGCAGCCCGCGGCAATTTTGATGCAATACCGCATAAAGAGGTTTCGCTTTGCGGCATTTTGGGGTTTATTCGTAATGCACGATGAGGCTCATCGGCGCTTCGGCGTAATCTTCCGCAACCGCAAACCCGCGCTGCTTGAAGAAATCAAAAAAATCCGGGAACGCGGTGCGGATGTGATTCATGCCGTTCGTTTCGCCAAACGACGCGGCAGAGCGCATAAGTGTATCGAGCACAAAAGTCGTCATGGGGTCGGGCTTTGCTTTTGTAAAATCGGTCTGCCCGGAGACGGAAAAGCCGTAGAACACAAGCGTGTCGTCTTCAAGCGCGACGACGACATAGCCGAGCGTTTCTTCGCCATCCGTCATCACAAGCACACGGCCGTTATCGGGTGCGCCCTCTGTTTTTGCCAGCAGGGCGGCTTCTTCTGTTTTTTCCGCCATTGGTACGATTTGCAGCATTTTGTTTTTCCTCCTCGCGCTGTGTGTTCTGCGCGTTTCCTTTTTTCTGTGCGGCGGCGCGTAATCTGCGCACTTCGTCCGTGGTCAGGTCACGGAAGCGCCCCTGCGGCAGCATGCCGAGCTTCACCGCGCCGATGGCCGTGCGCTTCAGTCTGGCCACTTCAAGGCCCACTGCTTCACACATGTTGCGGATCTGGCGGTTGCGGCCCTCATGCAGCACGAATTCCAGCACCACGCGGCCGGGCTGCTGCTCCAAAACACGCACGGAAGCCGGGGCGGTCATTCTGCCGTCGATTTCCACACCGACCGCAAGGCGCGTCAGCTGTTCTTCCGTTACGCCGGGGCGCACCGTAACACGGTACACCTTCGGCACATGTGTAGACGGGTGCGCGATGAGATTTGCAAAATCGCCGTCGTTTGTCATGAGCAGCAAGCCCTCGGAGTCTTTATCGAGACGGCCGATGGGGAATAATCTCACAGGCAGCTCCTCCACAAGCTCGCTGACGCACTTTCTGCCGCGGTCATCGGACATGGAGGTCAAATAGCCGCGCGGCTTATGCACCATTATGTACACCTTTTCGTCCACGGTCTGCACGCGCTGACCGTCTACGGTAACCTTATCTTTCTTCACGTCCACCTTGTCGCCGATCTGCGCGCGGACGCCGTTGACCGCAACGCGCCCCGCCGCGATCATCTCCTCTGCCTTGCGGCGCGAAGCGATGCCGCACTCCGCAAGCATCTTTTGCAGTCTTGTATCTTTAGCCATAGTTCAAAACCTTTCTCTGTATCTCTCAATTTATAAAGCTTGTGCTTCTCAAAAAGCGGGCGAACCACTTTTGAAGCCACGTGCGTTCGTCCTTTTGCAAAGCACAATCTTCGCTTGAAACAAGCGGTGTTTCCTTTAGAACCTTGCCGTTCACGCTGTATCGCACGCAGCCGATTACGTCGCCTTTTTCTACCGGCGCATACACAAATTGCGGCAGAATGCACCCCGCCGTGACCGTCACATCTTTTGGCAAAACGGCGCTTTCCTGCGTTTGGAGCGTAAGACTTATGCACTCTTTTTCACCACCGACAACGGGAAGCGAAATCGGCTGAAAACCAGCCGTATATGTTCGCTCTGCAAGCTGTGCAAAGCCGTAATCGTACAAATTCATGTGGTCGTTCCAGTCGTCCGGGGCATTTAATGTCACACAAATGAGCCGTGCGCCGTCCCGCTCTGCGGAAGACACAAGGCAGCGCCCGGCCTTTTTCGTAAAGCCCGTTTTGATGCCCGTGCAGTCCGGGTACAGCTTTAGCAAACGATTGTGATTTTCATACCGCACGGTTTTTTCGGGCGAAATAAACGGCACGGAAAGCGTCGTCTGCCCCACCGCCGCGGCAAACTCTTCATTTTGCATCGCTTCTGCGGCAAGCAGCGCCATGTCATACGCCGTGGAGCCGTGCCCCTCGGCATCGAGCCCCGAGGGCGTGACGAAATGCGTCTGCATCATATGAAGCTCTGCGGCGCGCGCGTTCATCTTCTCGGAAAATGCTTCCGCCGAATCGGACAGATACAGCGCTATCGCATTCGCACCATCGTTGCCGGAGGCCATCATCATGCCGCGGGCGATGTCACCGAGTGCAAGCACCTCCCCGGCGCGCAGCCCCATCGAGGAGCCCTCCACGCTTATCATTTCCGGCGTGATCGTCACGGGATCACCCCTATGCTCGCTTTCAAATGCCAACAGCGCCGTCATGATCTTCGTCGTGCTCGCAACGGGCAGCACCTCACGACTGTTCTTTTCAAATAAGACCGTGCCGCTCACGGGCTCATACAGTACGGCGGCATACGCCGAAACGCTTACGGGCTCCGCCGCCTCTGCCG
>OCSG01001791.1_pt1 | contig 12530 bp, 10 predicted proteins | sample 1538831 | NCBI WGS metagenome assembly OCSG01 (sample SAMN04571729, study PRJEB22368) | human gut metagenome | biome: human gut; material: stool | host: Homo sapiens | place: Luxembourg | collected 2012-09-20 | reverse complement strand
AATGCATGCGTGAAAGGCATGTGAGTTAACCGTTTCTCCAACGCGCCATGTATATTAAACTTGTCTTCCTTGACAAGTGCTAGTTAATGATACTATAAGTTTATATTAATTGCAAGCAAAAAAATAAAAAAATCATAAAATATTTTTTGCAGGTTTTTTGCATTTCTTAAATGAGTCAAAATAATAAGATGAAATTATTTGTTAACATAGTAATTATAAAGCTTTTAAATAGGCAGTGGTAGTAACGATTTGCGTATATGATGGGCAGATATTATTGAAGTTACATAGTGATTTTGTAGACAATAATACATACGAATTTGATAGGAATATAGTTATATTTTATACATGATAATAATATTTGAATCTGAATAAAAATAGTGATTATACAAATAATAGTTATAAATAAAAAAAATAAAAAAATTGTTGAAAGCGCTTGCAAACGTGTGCTATGATACAGTAGTAAAAAGACGCATCTCATTGAGGAGGATACATAGTTGGCTTTACAAGCATAGAATAGATTATATAAATTGATTTCACGACAAATGGCTTTGTTTCAAATACAGCAAGCAAATAACAAATTAAAAATTACTTTTGGAACACCCGGCTGCCAATCATATTATAATCAAGCGAAGTATCTGTATGGGGAAGTGTCTTAATGTAAAAATCTACATTAGGAGGATAATATGAACAAAAGATTTTTAACAATTGCTGCAGCTTTATCTATGGGTGTTGCATTAACTGCTTGTAGCAGTGGAGGAGATGAAGGAAAAACTGGTGGTTCTAGTGTTGCGAATGCTGACAAACCTTTAGTATGGTATAACCGTCAACCTTCTAACAGTTCAACTGGTGAATTAGACATGGATGCATTAAACTTCAACAAAGATACTTATTATGTTGGTTTCGATGCAAATCAAGGTGCTGAACTTCAAGGACAAATGATTAAAGAATATATCGAAAAGAATATCGATACATTAGATCGTAACGGAGATGGCGTTATCGGTTACGTATTAGCTATTGGTGATGTTGGTCACAATGATTCTATCGCTCGTACAAGAGGTGTTCGTAAAGCTTTAGGTACAGCTGTTGAAAAAGATGGTGAAATCGTAAGTGATCCAGCTGGTATTAATAATGATGGTAAATCTAAGAGTGTTCAAGATGGCTCGTTAGAAATTAATGGAAAAACTTATACAGTAAGAGAACTTGCTTCTCAAGAAATGAAGAACTCTTCAGGTGCAACTTGGGATGCTGCTACTGCTGGTAACACAATCGGTACATGGACTGCTTCATTCGGTGATGAAGTTGACGTTGTAGCTTCTAACAACGATGGTATGGGTATGTCAATGTTCAATGCTTGGTCAAAAGAAAACAAAGTTCCTACATTCGGATACGATGCTAACTCAGATGCAGTTGCTGCAATCGCTGAAGGATATGGTGGAACAATTTCTCAACATGCTGACGTTCAAGCTTATTTAACATTAAGAGTATTACGTAATGCTTTAGATGGTGTTGATATCGATACAGGTATCGGTACAGAAGATGATGCAGGAAACGTATTAAGCTCAGATGTATTTACATACAATAAAGATCAACGTTCTTACTATGCATTAAACGTTGCTGTTACTGCTGACAACTATAAAGATTTCTTAGATTCAACAGTTACTTATGCTCCAGTTTCTAATCAATTAGATGAAAAAGATCACGCTAAGAAGAGTGTTTGGTTAAATATCTACAATGCTTCTGATAACTTCTTAAGTTCAACTTACCAACCATTATTAGAAAAATACGATGATTTATTGAATTTAGATGTTGAATACATTGGTGGAGATGGACAAACTGAATCTAACATCACAAACCGTTTAGGAAATCCAGACAAATATGATGCATTCGCAATTAACATGGTTAAGACTGACAATGCAGCTTCTTACACAGGAATCCTTAAATAAATAATTCAAAAATAACATAGGGATTAAGATTATTAGGGAGAAATTATTTCTCCCTAATATTATTTAGATAGTAGTAAACAAAATAGGAGAGATTTTATGGCAGATAAGAATGAAGAACTAGTCTTATCTATACGCGGAATGAGTAAGTCCTTTGGACGTAACCGTGTTTTGGATCATATTGATTTAGATTTAAAACCAGGTACAGTTATGGGACTTATGGGAGAAAATGGTGCTGGTAAATCAACAATGATGAAATGTCTATTCGGGACATATCAAAAAGATGAAGGTACAATTTTCTTGGAAGGAAAAGAGATTAACTTTTCTGGACCAAAAGAAGCACTTGAAAATGGTATTGCCATGGTACACCAGGAATTGAATCAATGTCTTGAAAGAAATGTTAAAGATAACTTATTCTTGGGACGTTATCCTACAAATGCTTTTGGCGTAGTAGATGAAGATCGAATGAAAAAGAAATCATCTGAGCTTTTTAGAAAGCTTGGTATGACAGTGAATTTAGATACACCAATGCGAAATATGTCTGTATCACAAAGACAGATGTGTGAAATTGCCAGAGCAATTTCATATAATTCAAAGGTTATCGTACTTGATGAGCCTACATCTTCTTTGATGACACAAGAAGTTAATAAATTGTTTGATATGATGCGTATGTTGAAAAAACAAGGTATTTCGCTAATTTATATTTCGCATAAAATGGATGAAATTTTTGAAATTTGTGATGAAGTATCGGTTCTACGAGATGGAAAAATGGTTATGACAAAACCTACTTCAGAAACCAACATGAATGAGTTGATTGCAGCCATGGTAGGTCGTTCATTGGATAACCGATTCCCACCTGTTGACAATGTTCCTGGAGAACCAATGTTATCTATTCAACATGTATCAACAAAATATGAGCCATACTTAAAAGATATTACATTTGACGTTAAAAAAGGTGAGATTTTCGGCCTATACGGTTTAGTAGGAGCTGGACGTACGGAATTGCTAGAAACAATCTTTGGTATCCGTACTAGAGCCTCAGGTCGTGTTTATTTTGACAATAAGTTAATGAACTTTAATAGTGCTAAAGAAGCAATTGAACATGGCTTTGCCCTGATTACTGAAGAGCGTAAAGCAAATGGATTGTTCTTAAAGTGTGATTTAACATTCAATACAACGATTGCAAATTTACCTTCTTATATGAGCAAGGTAGCACTTTCTGATAATAAGATGGTTCAAGCTACGAATAAAGAAATCAAAACCATGAGAACTAAGTGTATGGGACCAAATGATGCGATTACAAGTCTATCTGGTGGTAACCAACAAAAAGTTATCTTCGGTAAATGGTTAGAGAGATCACCAAACGTATTCATGATGGATGAACCTACACGTGGTATTGACGTAGGTGCTAAATATGAAATTTACGAATTGATCATCAAAATGGCTAAACAAGGAAAAACTATTATTGTAGTTTCAAGTGAAATGCCAGAAATCTTAGGTATTACAAACCGTATTGGCGTTATGTCAAATGGACGCTTAGCCGGTATTGTAAATACAAAAGATACTAACCAGGAAGAGTTGTTAAGACTCAGTGCAAAACACCTATAAAGGAGATAATTATGACAAATACAGTTACAAATATTCTTAGTCATGATGAAGAGCTTGCACTACGTAAACCTATTGAGGATTATGTAGGAAAGATCCAAGCTGAAATTGATGAACTAAGAGAAGAAGGAACAAATAAAGTATTGGAATATTCTGAAGAAATCGAGGTTCTAAAGAGAGATAAAATTTATACTAAAAGCGAAAAAGAAGCTCGTATTTCAGAATTAAATGGTAAATTACAAAAAGCCAAAGAAATCGAGGCTAAAAACAAACAGCCAATCAATGACAAAATTGCAGTGGCTGAAAAATATTTAAAGGATCACTATCAAACAGATTACTACAACAAAGTTGTTGAAAGTAATAAGTATGAGGTTCAAAAAGCTAAGGCAGACTATGATAAAAAATTAAAAGAATTAGAAAAAGAACACAAAGATATTTTATCAGGTCTTAGTGATAAAGAAGAAATTAAAGAAGAGAACTTTATTTATAAGAACCGTTTGTTCGATGCAAAACTTGAATATACTAAAAATATGCAAGAGGCAAAAGATCGTAAACATGATGCGTTTACATTTGAATATCACTTAATTGACTTATTGAAGATGTCAAATTTCTCGTTTGCAGAAAAACAAGCTCAAAAAATTGAAAACTACAAGTACTCATTTAATACTCGTGATTTTTTATTGAAAAATGGTTTGTATATTGCGATTATTTTAGTATTCATTTTCTTATGCATCATTACACCAATTTACAACTTTTTACTGTTAATAACATTTTAAGTATTATGCAACAAGCATCTCCAAGAATGTTCTTGGCATTAGGTGTATCTGGTTTAATTATGTTAGCTGGTACTGACTTGTCCGTTGGACGTATGGTTGGTATGGGTATGACAGCCGCTACAATTATTATGCACAACGGACCTAACACGGGTTCAGTATTCGGACATGTATTTGATTTCTCAACTATGCCAGTTGGAGGAAGAATTCTTTTAGCATTAGTTGTTTGTGTTGTGTTATGTACAATGTTTACAACGATTGCCGGTTTCTTTGCAGCTAAATTTAAAATGCACCCATTTATTTCAACAATGGCGAACATGTTGGTTATCTTTGGTTTGGTAACTTATTCAACAAAAGGTGTGTCTTTTGGTGGTATTGAACAATCTATTCCAGGAAAGATTATTCCTAAAGTTGGTGGCTTCCCAACAATTATTTTGTGGGCAGTAGCTGCAGTTGTGATTGTTTGGTTCATTTGGAATAAAACAAAATTTGGTAAAAACTTATATGCCGTAGGTGGAAACCCAGAAGCTGCTTCTGTATCTGGTATTTCAGTATTTAAAGTAACTCTTGGAGCATTTATTATGGCTGGTATCTTATACGGATTTGGTTCTTGGTTAGAATGTATTCGTATGATTGGTTCTGGTTCAGCTGCGTATGGACAAGGATGGGAAATGGATGCAATCGCTGCCTGTGTAGTAGGTGGTGTATCATTTACTGGTGGTATCGGTAAAATTTCTGGTGTAGTAGTTGGTGTATTGATCTTTACTGCATTAACTTATTCATTGACAATTCTTGGTATCGATACTAACTTACAGTTCGTATTCTCAGGAATTATCATTCTTATCGCCGTAACTCTTGACTGCTTGAAATACGTACGTAAAAACTAATTAATTAAAAAAATGATAAATATAGATGGACCCAGTAAGTTGGGTCCATTTTTATAAAAAGTGGTTAATTCCTTAAGGGACTTTAACCACTTAATTTTGTTTAGACTTTCTTTTTGATGCACACGGAATTAGTAACTGTTCACGATATTTTGTGACGGTTCTTCTTGAAATATGGATATTTTCTTTAGCTAATGCTTTTTTGATGCTTTCATCACTGAATGGTTTCGTTTTGTTTTCGTTGTAAATCAAATTCATAATTCTATCTTTGATTTGTTCAGATGTGATTTCTTTAAATCCTGTATGACAGAATAAATGCTTGATTGGATAGTATTTATTGTTGAATTCAAAACCTTTTTGATTGATCGCTCTCGAAATAGTAGAGGCATGTAATCCACATTCTTTGGCTACCATTTCTAGAGTACAATAATTCAATGGACTATTTGAGATGAAGAAATCTTTTTGAATATGACACAGTGTATCCATGATTTGCAGTAGTGTCATATTTCTTTTTTGAACTGTATTAAGCAGTTGCTTAGCTTCGTTTCTTAGTTTTCTTAAATCTTTAGTAAGATGATTCATATCATCAAATTGAATGGAATAGTTCTGGTTGATCCATTCAAAATGAAATTTATCATCATATATAACTTTGATTTCTGCTTGTAAGACGGGCGCATCTGTAGAATAGTTTGCCGCAGGCTTGGGGTTAAGGGTTTGAATGAAATGAAATCCTTCTTCAAGCTCATCCAGTGTGAGCTCAGTTTTATGTATAATTTCATCATAATTGTGGGATGCAAGCTCTTCAAGAAAATCACATAAAATAGTCCCTGTTTCACTAGCGGGGTTTTCACTAAGTTCACATTGTACTTTTAATGATTCTTTTAAATTTCTACAAAAACATCCATATGGCTCTGTTCTTTGAAGAATGTAGATGGCCTGTTGTAGTTGTTTTTCGGAATAGCTAGCAAGGAATGGAGTCGTTTTGAAGTAACCGTTGGAATCTAAAAGGCTAATTAAATATTGATATAAATCTTCAGGTATTGTTTGATTTGTACTTTTAAGTTCAGCTTCAATTTTGTCATATAAACTTTGTGTAGTATGATCATACTCAAGGAATGCATCTGCGTCAGCAGTATATGTTAGAAATGGGTTTGTCTGTGCTTGCTTGTATAAGTATTCCTTTAAGCTTTTAGCATTATAGGATAGTATTTTAAGACTTTGTTCCTTTTGCGAATTAAAGGTTTGTTTAATTTTAAGTTCTGGTTTGATTGTGATATTTTGCTTCATGGATAAACTATATCATTCTTTTAAAAAAGTTGATAGAATTAAAGATAATAGTAATGAAAGGACGGATATTGATATGCGTGCAAAAATAGAATTGATTCGTGTTGATAATCGATTGGTTCATGGTCAAGTTGGGGTAACTTGGGTCAATGCGTTGAACATAGATACAATTGTAGTGGTAGATGATGAGACGGCTATCAACGTATTTTCACAAAAAATGATGAAGACGATTGCGAAAGCTAGCAATGTGGATATTCGTTTTTATTCGATTGCGGACTTCATGCAGGTCTTGCGACATAATGAAAGTAGTCAAAGATTGTTTGTGGTTGTAAGAGATATTCAAACGGTTTATGAAATGTTTAAAAATGGGTTAACTCCACAAACTGTGAATATAGGTAATATTCATTATGGAAGAGGAAGAGTCCCCTTTAATAAAAAAATGTATGTGTCCGAAGTGGATGTAGATGAAATCAATGAATTAATAGATCAAGGCTTTAATCTTTATTATCAAGATGTGCCGGGAACTTTAGATGAAGTGATCGACAAGATTGATTTTGAGCGATTGAAAAGGGTGAGAAAATGACAAGTAAACAATTGGTGTACGAGGAAATTAAGCGGCGTACTTTAGAAAATAATATTGAGGAAAATGAAATATTTACGGCGAACGATTTAGCAACTTCTTTGAATTTGAGTCGAAATACAGTTTCGCAATATTTAAATGAAGGATTAAAAGATGAATCTATTGTAAAGGTGAATTCACGTCCCGTATACTTCTTTGATAAATCAGCTTTGATCAAGAAATGGAATGTTCGTTTTATGGGAAATGAATTTGCGTCTTTTGATTTATTGATGGCACAAAAGGAACATGATTTTGATCAATTGATTGGATATAATGGTTCCTTATCTTCGGTTGTTGAACAATGTAAAGCGGCTATGTGCTATCCAGACAATGGTTTACCTATTATGATTTATGGTCCCACTGGAACAGGTAAGACTTTGTTGGCAAATACGATGTACGACTATGCCTTGCATCAAGGTGTGATTGAATCAAATTCACGCTTTGTTTCGGTAAATTGTTCAGAATATGCGAATAACCCAGAATTATTAACTTCTAATCTTTTTGGACATGTTAAGGGTGCCTATACTTCGGCTGAAGAAGATCAAGATGGATTAATCAGTCTTGCGAATGGTGGTGTACTTTTTTTGGATGAGGTTCATTGCTTAAAGGCGGAATGCCAGGAAAAGTTGTTTCAATTCATGGATAAGGGGATTTATCATAAAGTAGGGGATAATGATAAGTGGTATAAGTCAAAGTGTCGTTTGATTTTTGCAACAACAGAAAATCCTCAGGATGCCTTGTTAAAGACATTGCTTCGAAGAATTCCAATCACAGTGAGTGTTCCTTCATTAAAGGATCGCCCATTATTGGAAAAAAGAGAGTTGATTTATCGCTTACTTGAACAGGAAGAGTCAAAGCTTGGAAAAGATATGTATATTTCAAATCTAGCTTATTCAACTTTTCTTGATTATGAGTTTAAGGGAAATATTGGTGAACTAAAAAACACCATTAAGGCGACTTGTGCAAAGGGATTGTTGAATCAGTCCTCTGATACTTTACAGATTCATTTGTTGGATCTTCCATCCTATTTTTTTGAAACAATCAAATCAATGCAGTTAAAGACGCATTCACGAGATAATGAGACTTTATTTTCTATACATGATTTAAAAGGAGAGTTAAAGCCGGTCATTCCTCTATTACAGTTTTATGCGAAATTATTGAATGCATTTGAAGGGGAAGAAGATTTTTCTAAGGTTGTTGATCAAAGTAAAGTATTGATTCAAAATTTTATTGATTATTTGTTCTTTAAACAAAAATACACGTTGGGAACAACGAACGAAGTATATTTATTGAAAATTGTGGATAAGATTTATTCAATCGTAATGAATAAATATGCGTTTGTAGTGCCGAATAGTAAGATCAAAATGTATTCTAAATTATTTATGGAGTATGGTAAAGATATAACGGATACCAAGATTTGGATTGCTTCACATTATGATTCGATTATGGCGTTTTCAACGCAAGTTCGACGCCAATTTCCTAGGGCCTACAGCATCGCTCAGGAAATTATTGAAAATATTGCTCTGAATTTAGATATTCAAATGGATGAATTCATGCAGGTTGTGATTACTTTGACAGTCGCAAACGACGATAAGATTGAACATAATGGAACCGTAGGATTGATTCTTTGTCACGGATATTCAACGGCATCAAGCATAGCGGACACGGTAAATCATATTTTGAATCAGCATGTGTTTGATGGAATGGATATGGAAGTGCAGATTTCCATCGATAAGATGTGTTTGATGGTGGATGACTATTTAAGGCGTAAAGCACCTGTAAAAGAATTGATGCTTCTAGTAGATATGGGAAGTTTAGAAGATATTTATGAAAGAATAAACCCTTTATCTGATTGCAATATTGGAATAATAAATAATGTTTCTACAGCTTCTGCTTTAGAAGTGGGTAACTTGATGAAGCAACATATGCATGCTCGTCAAATTATTAAAACCATCAAAGAAAATTATGAGATGAGTTATCAATTTATTGAAAGTAAACAGAAGACAGAGGCTATATTGACAGTCTGTGCTACGGGATTTGGTTCAGCAAAGAAAATTGGCGAATTGTTAAAGAATTCTTTACCAAAATCAATACCTTTAGAAATTATTCCTTATGATTATCGATCGTTAGTTACACATGGTATAGAGGATAATATATTTTCAGAATATGATGTGAAAATGTTGATTGGTACATTGGATCCAAAGGTTCCTGGTGTTAAATATATGCCGATGGAAAATATTGTGACAAATGATGAAGTTCATTATTTACATGAATTAATTGGCAAATATTTGTCAGATGACGAACTAAAAATGTTTAATGAAAATGTTGCCAAAAACTTTACTTTGGATAATATTGTCAATCATTTAACGATATTAAATCCTCAAAAAGTCATGGAGGATGTGGAAGAAATTGTATCTGAATTAGAAAAATTATTTAAATGTTCACTGGATATTACGACAAAAGTAGGTGTGTATGTGCATTTGAGTTGCTTGATTGAAAGACTGATTTTGCGTCAAGAAATTACGGAATCAGAAGGCATGATAGATTTCGCAAAGAAATATCCGGATTTGATTGAGAATATAAAAGATATTTTTAGTGGCGTAGAATATAGATATAGTGTCGAAATTCCTGTATCTGAAATTCGATATTTACTGAATTATTTTGATTTTGATGAATAAATCAATGAAAAGCGTGTCCGACAATTGTTGGCACGCTTTTTGCTATTAAAGAAGTGAGAGGAGGCTGATATATATGCCGAATATACTTTTAACAAGAATCGATAATCGATTGGTTCATGGACAAGTAGGAGTTACATGGACAAAGACAATTGGAGCTAATCTTCTTCTTGTTGCGAACGATGAAGCTAGCCAAGACAAGATTCAGCAGCAACTTATGAGTGTTACTGCAAAATCATCTGGTGTAGGAATTCGTTTTTTCTCACTTGAGAAAACAGCTGCGATAATTGGTCGTGCAGCACCGAATCAAAAAATATTTATTGTCGCAAAAACACCACAGGATGTAAGAACTCTAATTGATAAGGGTGTTCCTATTAAAGAAGTAAATGTTGGCAACATGCACTTTTCAGAAGGAAAACATCAGTTAACTAAAAAGGTATATGTGGACGACCAAGATATGGAAGATTTGAAATACATTTCTTCAAAAGGCGTGCATGTATATATTCAGGACGTTCCTGGAGACGTAAAAACAGAAATTTAGAAATTAGTGGAGGAGAGATATTATGCAGATTACATTAATGCAAGGTATCCTTTTAGCAATCATGACAATTATTGTTGGTCTTGATTTCTTCTTGGAAGCCTTCTTCGTGTTTAGACCTTTAATGGTATCTACATTTACAGGTATCATTTTAGGTGATGTTGTTTTAGGATTAAAAGTTGGTGCTTTGATTGAACTTGCCTTTGCGGGATTAACTCCTGCCGGAGGAACTCAGCCACCTAACCCTGTATTTGCCGGGTTGATGGGAACTGTATTGGCGTATACTACAGGTTGTCAACCATCAGCTGCTCTTGGCTTATGTTTACCATTCTCATTTTTAGGACAATATTTAATTTTGTTCTATTATTCAGCTTTTTCATTCTTCATGGGAAAAGCAGACAAGGCTGCTTCTGAAGCAGATACAGGTGCGATTGCGAAAATTAACTTAACGACAATGGCAATCGTTTCTATTTCTTATGGTGTTGTAGCTTTCTTGTGTACATATGTTGCCCAAGAACCAATGAAGATGTTTGTTAATTCTTTACCAGAAGTCATTACTCACGGTTTAGAAGTTGCTGGTGGTATTTTACCAGCCGTTGGATTTGGTATGTTGTTACGTGTAATGATGAAAGCAAAATACACACCATACTTTATTGCTGGTTTCTTAATGGCAAGCTTCTGCGATATGCCTAACTTATTGCCAGTTGCTTTGTTAGGTACAGTTTTCGCATTAATTGATTTCTTTGGTGCAAAACAACGCAAACAAGATATAGAAGAAGCTTTACAAAATGCTTCTATTGACAGCTTTGGAGGTGACGATAATGTCGGAATCTAAAAAATTAACTAAACACGATATTACCATGCTAGGTATTCGTTCTTCATTCTTGCAAGCTTCATTTAACTATGAACGTATGCAAGCTTGTGGTTTCTTATGGTCAATGTTACCGGTATTGAAAAAGATTCATGGAGACGATAAAGAAGCGTTGTCATTAGCAATGACAGATAACTTGGAATTCATTAATACACACCCTAACTTAGTAGGATTCTTAATGGGATTGATGATGTCATTAGAAGAAGGTGGCGCAGATCACGATACTATTAAAGGTTTGAAATTAGCGTTATTCGGACCAATCGCTGGTATTGGAGATGCGATTTTCTGGTTTACAATTTTACCAATCGTTGCCGGAATTTCTTGTTCATTTGCTTCTCAAGGATCTATTCTTGGCCCAATCATTTTCTTCTTAGTATATTTATCAATTTGGATCTTACGTATTGTGTGGACACATTTAGGATATAACTTAGGTACAAAATCAATTGATATTATCACTGAAAACTCAGATACAATTGCGAATGCAGCAACGATCTTAGGTATTACAGTGATTGGAGCTTTGATTGCTTCTTATGTTTCTATTAACTTGTTGCCAGTCATCGAAGTAGATGGTGGAATCAAAGTTGCAGTACAAACAGAATTCTTTGATAAAATTTTCCCTAACTTCTTGCCAATGTGTGTAACATTATTGTGCTTCTGGTTGTTAAAGAAAAAACAAGTGAGTCCAATCGTATTGATTGTGGCAATCATCGTATTGTCAATTGTAGCATCAGCTATTGGATTACTATAATAAAGAAAAAAACTCTTAGTTTTCGCTAAGAGTTTTCTTTATGTTTTCTACATCTTCTTTAGTCGCAAGACCAACTTGGAAGGCACTTGCACTACCGCAACACAAACCATTGATAAAGGCTTTTGAGTAGTCGTTTGTTTCTAAATATCCTGCAAGGAAACCTGCAACCATCGAATCACCAGCACCAACAGAATTCACTACTTCTCCTTTTGGTGCTTTACTTTGAATCACTTCATTATTATCACTTACAAGCACTGCACCTTGTCCTGCCATAGAAATCAATACGTTTTGAGCACCCATTTCCTGTAGCTTTTTGGCGTAAGGAATGACTTCATCTCGAGTGTTTAATTCGACATTAAAGATTTCACCTAATTCATGATTGTTTGGTTTTATTAAGAAAGGTTTATATTTTAATACTTTTAATAATAGGTTGTTTGTCGCGTCGACAACAACTTTTATTTTCTTTTTCTGAACACGTTCCATGATTTGTTCATACATTGTATCTGGTAAAGTACTTGGGATGCTTCCTGAAATAACGAGAATATCTTTTTCTGTTAGATCATCTAATTGATTGAATAATTCTTGAATGTCTT
>OCSG01001775.1_pt1 | contig 12591 bp, 9 predicted proteins | sample 1538831 | NCBI WGS metagenome assembly OCSG01 (sample SAMN04571729, study PRJEB22368) | human gut metagenome | biome: human gut; material: stool | host: Homo sapiens | place: Luxembourg | collected 2012-09-20 | reverse complement strand
AAGCGGCAATAAAGCGCGTATATTGGAATTCGATGTCGAAAGACCGATACAGCAGGATGGAAAAATGACAACAATGTCACAAAGTGTCAAGGCTCCGTTTATAGGATTGGTGCCTATTCCTTCCCTGCTCATAGATCGCGTGGATGTCGATTTCCAGATGGAGGTTACCGATACATCAAACGTAAAAAGCACTACCAACGCAGAAGTAGAGGCAAAAGCTTCTGCAAAACATTGGTTTATAAATGCGGAAATCAGCGGCAAAGTCACGACCGCCCGCGAGAACACCCGCATGACCAACCAAACGGCAAAATACCAGATACATGTGACAGCCAGTCAGCAGCCGCAGACCGAAGGTCTGTCTAAACTGATGGATATAATGGCATCATGTATCGAGCCTATAACAAACGAAAGTAACAGTAAGTAAATATATGAATTTGATTCAAGCATTAAGATTGCCAAACAGTCGAGCAGTAATGACAAATATTGCACGGTTTCATTATCAAAATATTTATAATGTAGGTTTGACCCCTCCGATTGCCACGCAAAGTAATTTGACATTTCAAATAAAAGGATATACCCGTAACTATCGTTTTCTTAGATTAGACTATGCCTGTGTCATATATATTGCGGATGGAATAGCAGTCGTTGCTTCAAATGGCATAGATACTTTAAGTTCAGGTTTTTCGGGGTGTTATATGGCCAGTTTTAGGCACAATGGCATTAGGTATGTTGCTCATATTCCAACGCCTAACAATAGTATTAAAACATCATGGAATCGGGCGGTTAAAAATCAAATAATAGATAATGTTGTTCTTTTTAAACCTACTGAAGGATTGGCGAGAATCCCAGGAACCATTGGTATTTGGGGAATTATAACATTTAACGATAGATGTTATCGGCTTGATGTAAATGAAAACGCTCCTCCAAGTCAAGCCATACGTGGCCAAAGAATTTTTAACTCAATCCCGAGAAATCCCATACTAACAGAAATTCCACCTATCGCCGGTGGTCAGATGCCTTAATAATTATAACAATTGTAAATAAGGGAAGAATGGTTGTTTCATTGAGGAGTAGAATTCTATTCTGATATATAATTCTGGTGGCGGTCATCGGTAGCATGGCCGCCATTCTCATCCATGAACCTGCGAAGTTCCACGACCTATATGCGTATGTTGAATAACGGTATTTACACAAACAGCAAATGAGCGAACAATTCGTTACCACTACCAAGCATTTCCGCAAGCTGCTTGCCGCAGGCTATCTGTTGATAGTTCTGCTGGTGGGCGGCATCATCTGCACGTGGCTCGGAGAATGGCGCGACTTGGAGTTGCTGGAACGGGAGAACCGTGAAATCAACCGCTTCCGCAAGGAAACACACGATGCGTATGTGGGTGTGGTGGAATTGTCACTTTTGGGCGAGTCGGTGCTGGAATGGGACGATAAGGATGTGGCGGCATACCGGCGGCAACGGATGGCGGTGGATAGTATGCTTTGCCGCTTCAAGAGCCATTACGAATCGGTGCGCATAGACAGCGTGCGCCACTTGCTGGAGGACAAGGAAAAGCGGCTGTGCGCCATCATGGAAGCTCTGGAACAACAGGCGGACATCAACCGCCGGATAGCCAAGCAGGTGCCGGTGATAGTGCAAACGAGCAGGCAGGAAGAGCCGAAGAAACAGAGGAGGAAAGGTTTTCTCGGGTTGTTCGGCAAGAAACAGGAAGTACCTCCGACGACGACCACCACGATGCTCTACACACTGAACCGTGATATGATAGCGCAACAACGTGCCCAGAGCCATCGTCTGTCGGAATATGCCGACAGCCTTGCCAGCCGCAATGCGGAACTGAACCGCCAACTGCAAACCCTTATCCAGCAGATGGACCACAAGGTGCAGGCTGACTTGCAGGAACGTGAGGCGGAAATATCCGCTATGCGTGAAAAGTCGTTCTTGCAGGTAGGTATCATAACGGGTGTCATGCTGCTGTTGCTCATTATTTCATACATCATCATTCACCGCTATGCCACCCGCATCAAGCAGTACAAACGTAAGACAACAGATTTAATCGGGCAACTGCAAAAGTCCGTAAAACAAAACGAATCGTTGATAGCCTCACGCAAGAAAGCGATGCACACCATCACCCACGAGCTACGCACACCACTGACTGCCATACATGGATATGCGGAACTGATGCAGGACAACGAAGAAGAAAAGATAAGCGGTTATGCGGACAATATCCTGCAAGCCTCCAAGAGAATGACCGACATGCTCAACTCCCTGCTTGACTTCTTCCGCTTGGACAGCGGCAAGGAACAGGCGAATGTCCGTCCGTTTCGTTTGGAAAACATCGCGGAGCTGTTGCAAACGGAGTTTACGCAACAAGCAGAAGCAAAAGATCTTAAACTTACCATCGAGTGCCCGGAGGGTATTATCCTGAATGGCGACAAGGAGCGCATCATACAGATATGCGACAACCTGCTGGGCAATGCCGTCAAGTTCACGAATGCCGGAAGCGTTTCACTTGTCATAAGCTATGACGGCAATAGGCTGACCCTTGTAGTAGAGGACACCGGAACCGGCATGAGTGCGGAAGAACAACAGCGAGTGTTCGGAGCGTTCGAGCGGCTTTCCAACGCCGCCACGCAAGACGGTTTCGGATTGGGGTTAAGCATTGTGAAACAGATAGTCGGGATGCTTGGCGGCACTATACGCTTGGAAAGCGAAAAAGGAGAAGGCAGTCGTTTTACTGTGGAGTTGCCAATGAACACTGCCGATATTGGTATTGAAGAACAGACAGCCGCAGAAAGTCTGGCTCATATAGAAAGACCTTATTCTGTCATCGTATTGGACGACAATCCGATGGTATTATCCATGACAAAGGAAATGTATGCTGGTATAGGTGTGCATTGCGACACGTTCACCACTATTGGCGATGCAATGGAAGCCATGCGGCAGCACACATACGACCTCATGATAACCGATATGAAGATGCCGGAGATTAACGGCTATGAGGTGTTGGAGTTGTTACGCTCGTCAAGTGTCAGCAACTCGAAAGAGATTCCCATTGTCGTGGCGACCGCCTCCGGCAGTTGCAGCGAAGAGGAGCTGTTGGAAAATGGATTTACCGCCTGCCTGTTCAAGCCATTTTCCATTTCCGAACTGGTTGCTGTATCAGACAAATGCCTTTTGACAAGTACGGACAAGGATGAACTTCCCGACTTGTCCTCTCTGCTTGCATATGGTGACAAACGGGCGATGCTCGACCGTTTGATAACCGAAACAGAAAAGGATATGCAGGCTGTCCGGGAAATCATGGAGAGGAATGACCGCAAGGCGTTGGACGAATGGATACACCGTCAGCGAAGTTCATGGGCTGTTATCCGTGCTGACAAACCCTTGTGGAACCTGTATGAACTGCTGCATCAAGAATCTGAATGTTCCGAAATGGAATTGCGGAAATGCGTGGATGCCATGCTTCGTATGGGAACAGTTATCATAGAACTTGCGCAAAAGGAAAGGAGGTCGTCGGATGAAAGTATTTGTGATTGAGGACAACCCCGTCTATAACGATTATGTCTGCAACCTGCTGAAGAAAGACAGCTTCGATACTATGTCGGCATATAATCTTGCCACTGCCAAGAAACTATTGGCAAAGTCAGAGGTGGATGATATTGTCGTTGCCGACCTACGCCTCCCCGACGGTGAAAGCATAGAGTTGTTACGGTGGATGCGTGCCAACGACAAACAGCAGGTGTTTATCGTTATGACCAATTACGGGGAGGTGCATACGGCAGTGGAAAGTATGAAGCTCGGCTCAAAGGATTACATACAGAAACAGTTGTTGGAGGATAAACTGATACCGCTTATCCGCACCCTGCAAAAAGAACATGAAAAGCGACTACAATGGAACATTCCGATATTCGTCCGGCAGGGCGAAGCCTATCAGAAAATCAAGAAACGTGTGCGCCTTGTAGCCACCACCCGGATGAGCGTGCTGATACTGGGCGAGAACGGTACGGGCAAGGAACATATCGCACAACATATACACCAACAAAGCAAACTTGCCGATAAACCTTTTGTGGCAGTGGACTGCGGAGCCTTGTCCCCGTCATTGATACAATCCGCCTTCTTCGGACACGTCAAGGGTGCGTTTACGGGTGCCGAAGCAAACAAGACGGGGTATTTTCTGGAAGCGGATGGCGGCACGCTGTTCCTTGACGAAGTGGGCAACCTAACAATGGAGATGCAACAGATGCTGCTCCGCGCCATACAGGAACGCCGTTACCGTCCCGTCGGTGCAAAGGAGGACAAAACAGCCAACGTGAGGATAGTGGCTGCAACCAACGAGGATTTGCAGAAAGCCGTAACGGAAAAGCGGTTCCGGCAGGATTTGCTCTATCGCTTGCAGGAGTATGTGATAACCATGCCGCCCTTGCGCGACTGCCCGGAAGACATCATGCCATTGGCCGAGTTCTTCCGTGAAATGGCAAACCGTGAGTTGGAACGTGAAGTAAAAGGGTTTGCCGCATCTGCCCGTAATGCCCTGCTCGCCCATGCGTGGCCGGGCAACGTGCGCGAGTTGAAACAGAAGATACAGACGGCAGTCCTGCAATCAGAAGGCGATATGATAACCGAAGCCGATTTGGAACTTGACAATGAACCGTCCGCTACTTCCGCTTGTTTTACATTGAAGAGCGGGGATGAAGAAAGAGGACGTATCCTGCGTGCTTTGAAACAAGCAGCCGGTAACAAGAAAATGGCTGCAAAGATACTGGGTATCGGCAGGACAACGCTGTATAATAAATTGGTAGAGTATGGATTGAATGAAGAAAACTGACCGGAGTATGGCTGTAAATGGCAATAATTGATTAACTTTGCAATTGTATTTCAGAAAATAGCAGGCGATCGGGTAACTTTTCGCCGATGATATAGACATAAGACCGCAAGGCGTTTCGAGCGAAAATCTGGTAAATTGAAACTACGGAGACGATTGCGTGATGCTTATGCTATGCTTACGCATAGCGTGCATTCACGTACTCTCCGTAAAGGCTTTACCAGAGCCATCGCTTGAAAGTAGTGTGAATTGCACGCTACTTTTTTGCCTCGCCAAAAAGGAAAGAAAATACGTTATGGCGAAAATACAATTACTTGCCGTTATCTCAATAGATGGCTGTCCGATGAAACTGCATCCCCGGAAGCGGTTGCTTCAAACCGAAGATTACGGTATGGATGAAATACGTGCCAATGCCCTGTATAAGCTGACATCCGACTATTCGGTATCCGTGCTTCAAGAATGGAGGGAGGAAGGTGGAAGCATTTGCCATTTGTTGGAAGTAACTGCCGGGAATACCGAATATGCCAACGGACTGTTACGGATGAACGTGATAGATGAAATCATACTATACGTTGTTCCAACCATCGACGGAAACGGAGCGCATTTTTTCAAGTCAGCACTACCTATGAATGACTGGCGGCTTATGGAGAACAAAACTTATAGGGACGGAGTAATCCGGCTTACCTATCATAAAGAGCCACGGGCATAAAATGTTCAGATTATGAACATCTTGGCGGGATTTCCGTGCTCAGAAAGTGAACACATGTTCAGAATCTGAACACATTTCACAAGGGATGCAATCAAGGATAAAATTATTTTTGAATTTTATCTTTCTGAAAAACAATGTAGTACAATTTTCTCACAATCTTTTCTCGTGTTTAGGGCTATGATTTGCACCATATATCAGTGTGCGCACACTGATAAACAAGTGTAAACCCTCAAAACAGAAAAGATAATGAACCATCTCATACTGGCGGAAACACAGTTTTTCGCCATGATAAACGGAAAAGACAACGGTAGCACGGAAACGGCATACGGCGGATTCGTGCAGGAAGTAATAAACCTGTGCTACGGCGGCAATGATGCCAAGCATATTATTGTGGCGTTGGCTTTTGCCGAAATCGAATTACAGCACCATCCGCAGAACTTGTCGGCATCGGAGGAGAATGTCGTCACTGTGTATATCCGCAAGGCGTTATCATTCATCCGAAAGATGCAGAAGATAGTATCCGCTTCTGCAATTACCTCCGTGCCACCACTAACATCCACATCCGAAACCAAAGCCACAGTCCCAGCCCTGCAATGGACCGGTAATGCCGTCGAGTTGGTAGAGCTAATCTATGCCCTCTACGCCACCGGCTGCATCAATGGCGGCAAGGCTTCGCTGAAAGAGCTTGCCCCTGTCCTCTATTCCTTTTTCGGTGTGGAGTCCAAAGACTGCTACCGCTTCTATACGGACATCAAACGCAGGAAAAGCGACAGTCGCACCTACTTCCTTGAAAAGATGCAGGACAAACTGAACGCGAAGATGCGACATGACGATGAATTGGAGCGGATGAGGAGATAAACGAATGCCAAACAAAGGATAAGCGGCCGGATTATACGGTTTCTTATCCTTCTTCATTTACAATCACTCTATTATCTGCCGGAAAGCCGATTAAAATCATTAACTTTGCAAGTATTAATCAATGACGGATGAAAATAGATAACCTCGAAATATTGAACGGACTGATTGCCGGAGCCGAAGGCGGGACAGTTGAGTTCAAAGAAACTACCGGGCAGTTGGAGCGTGGAATGGAAACTCTTTGTGCCTTCCTGAACGGTACGGGCGGCACAGTGCTGTTCGGTGTAACCGACAAGGGAAAGATTATCGGTCAGGAAGTGAGCGACAAGACGAAGCGCGATATTGCTGAAACCATCAGACGAATCGAGCCGTTTGCGACCATTGATATATCCTATACAGACATTCCGGGAACGAACAAAAGTGTTATAGCTTTATCAGCGGAAGAACAACGATATATGCGCCCGTTCACCTATAAGGGGAGGGCTTATCAACGGATAGAGAGCGTTACATCTGCCATGCCGCAGGGTATATACAACCTGTTGGTTATGCAGCGAGGCGGAACCTATGCTTGGGATTCCATGCAAAATCCCGGCTTGAAAATATCCGACCTTGACGAAACGGCAATCTTGGGCGCAGTACGTGGAGGAATCAGAGGCGGACGTTTGCCGGAAGGTTCTATGCAGGAGGATGTCCGAACCATCCTTGAAAAATTTGACTTGTTGAATGATGGAAAGCTGAACAATGCTTCCGTTGTCCTATTCGGACGAAACTTCTACCATTATCCCCAATGTCTGCTCCGTTTAGCCCGGTTCAAAGGAACGACAAAAGATGAATTTTTAGATAATCAGCGTGTGACAGGCAATATATTCAACTTGCTGGATGCTGCAATGGCATTTTTCTTCAAGCATTTGTCCCTTTCCGGTAAAATTGAAGGTTTGTACAGAGAAGAGGAACTGAATGTGCCATATAAGGCATTGAGAGAATGTTGCATAAATGCTTTTGCACATCGTGTTTACCATCGCCCCGGCAGTTCAGTCGGGATTGCTATCTATGATGACCGCGTGGAGATTGAAAACAGCGGAACATTTCCGCCTGATATTACCATTGAGAAACTGTTGGGTGGCCACAATTCCGAACCACAAAATCTGATAGTAGCCAATGTGCTGTACAAAAGTGCAGTATTGGAGAGTTGGGGACGTGGCATAGCCCTTATGGTAAACGAATGTCGCCGTGTCGGTATTCCGGATCCGGAGTTTCATACCGACGGCAATGCTGTATGGATTGTGTTTCATTATACAAGAACTACAGTAGGACAAGACCCCACAGCAACCCCACAGCACCCCTATAGTAACCCCACAGTAACCCCACAGTTAGGAAAACTGTTGTCTGCTATTGGGAACAACACTCTCTCTGCTAAAGAAATCATGGAGAAAACGGGAATGAAAGATAAAAGGAATTTCTTAAAGAACTATATCCATCCGGCAATAAATTCCGGTTTGGTTCTTTCACTTTATCCCATAGGCTCCAAGAGTCCGCAACAGAAATACTATCTTACTGATAAAGGTAAAGGTTTCCTGCAACAATAACGGGTATGGCTAAAAAGAAGAAACATAAGAATGATGTAAAAACTGATTTACCGATAATCATGGATTATGGTATCGGCAGTATATCCGTTTATGACCCGGCAGACATAATGCCATACAACGAGCCGCCAATTAGCGAACAAATCCGCTTCAAGAAACTCGGCAAAGAGATGAAATCCGAGTTCAAGTGGCTGGTATCTTCCGTAGTGATTGAGTATTGGCAAGAAAACCGACAGATACCTTTCGGTGAAGAAATGTCGAAACTCAGAACCAGACTGTTGAGAATGTTTGCCGAAGAATACAGCATACTGCTTAAAGACGATACAGAGCTGAAAAATTATTTGCTGACGCTTGCCATTACCACCATCAACAAGCATCTCAAATCTGAGAATAAAAAGAGGGCGTCAAAACTCTCTTTTTAACAAAATTACCCTTGCTACAGATATCTGTGACAGGGGTAATTTTCATATTTTGGGTGTTTTGACACATCCCCTTTTTCATATATAAAGGAATCTGTTATTTCTGCTGCAACAGGTGTTTCAAGTTTTCATCATTTGCGATACGTTCCAGTTCCTCTTGAACAATCTGCTTCACTTCCTCCTTGATGCGCCTGTAATTCGCCTGAACCGTTTCCTTCATGCGGTCGTTGCCGTCCCCGTCCGTAAAGTCGGTAATGACGGGGATTTTCTTGTAGGCTTTCTCCTCGCGCCTCACCTTCTCGGCATCCACGACAATCTCGCAATGGAAAATCTTCTGCTCGATACGCTCGTTGAAGTTGTCGGATACCGAACCGACAAACATACCCTGCGTCAAGCCGGAAATCTTGCTCGGCGGGATGAGTGAATCCATCTGCGTGTTGATGGAGGTGGAAACATCCTGCCGGTTGATGGAAATGGACTGCCGTTTCTGCAACACCTTACCGAAGCGTTCGGAAAGCGTCTTGGCGGTTTCACCCACCACCTGACCGGAAAAGATATTGCCGACGGTGTTCATCACGTAGGCTAAGCACCCGACGTCCATTTTCATATTTCTATGACGGATTTTCGGATACTCGCCCCCAAACCGGACGTACACCTCTCGATGTATCCGGCTCTCCACTAACTTAATCAATCTAAAATTTACCATTGTGCATAGTTCTATGGCAATTAAAACATACTGCTATCGTTTTTCTTTGTCTTGCAATCATGTGTTTTTCCCAAGTGGCTTTTCCTTTCAAGTCTTTGAGTTTACGCACGTGGTGCATTTCCAAGTTATCCGTAGCTCCACAATACTCGCACTTCCTTGCCTTTAATCGGTCTATTAGGCTTGTACGGGCAAGGTTGTATTTCGAGCGTGGTATGTTATCAAAACAAGCAACTTTGGCTTCCACCTTTCGTTTGAAGCCGTCATGATAAAACAATCTCACTTTCTCTTTTCCGTATTTGTCTTTGAAGCGCACGCCAAATTCTTTTCCAACCCTGTATTTCTTCATCAGATGTTTACGGGTAGTTCGGTATTTATGTCCGAATGTTTTCAACATGCTCTCTTTCATTATGCGGTAGAACTGATTTAGGACTGTACTGTTATTGGCTATCGAGTAATAGTTATAGAACCCCCTTATTTCGGAATTGAACTTATCCAGTATTTCAAGGTCGTCATTGTTAGCCAGATACCCTCGTGGGCTACCTTTCCACCATTCTTTACCCTTTATATTCGTTTTGATTTTAAGGGCATCGTATGAGAGCAGGCGTTTCCTCATGGTTTCTGTTGTTACTTTCAACACCACCTTTTTGCCGAATACTCGTTTTAGTTTTCCCGATTTATCCCTTTTGGGCAGATTGGTATCACGTACATAGACATCAAAACCTAAGAATTTTGCGGGTTTGGTTCCATGAGTAATCAAGGTTTTTTCATCGGACAGTTCAAGTTTGAGTTTCTCTGCAAGGAATTGTTTGATGTTTTCTTTAATTTCTTTGCAATCCTCTTTTGAACCGATAACCCCGATGAGAAAGTCGTCCGCGTATCTCACGTATTTTAGTCTTTTGTATGTGTCGTCCATTTCCACCCCATAGGGGATAAGGACACGCTTCTTCTCTATTTCTCTGATTTCCTTTTGCAGTGCAGTTCTTTTTGTTTCATCCTTTTCCTTCTTCAAATTTTTGGTTACAGTCATCTTTCGTCCTTCAAGCACTCGGGCTTCGGGATTCCGTAACCGTCTGTTTCCCTTGTCGAAGTTCTGAATATATTCCTCCATGTACTTATCCAGCTTGTCCAGGTAGATGTTAGCCAGTATCGGACTAATGATTCCTCCCTGTACTGTGCCGCTGTAAGTACGGTGTAATATCCAGTCTTCCAAATAGCCTGCGTTCAAAAACTTGCGGATTAGCCTGATAAATCTATCATCTTTGATACGTTCTTGTAGGATTTTTATCAGCACATCATGGTTGATGTTGTCAAAAAAACCTTTTATATCGCCTTCAATAAACCATTTGGTTCCGATAAAGTTGTTTTGCAGATATATCAGTGCTGTATGGCAACTTTTCCCCGGTCTGAAACCGTGGGACTGATAACTGAATTGTCCCTCGTATAGGGATTCCAGTACCATTCGCATCACTTCTTGCACCAATTTATCTCTGAATGCAGGTATTCCCAAAGGACGCATCTTCCCATTTTTCTTCGGGATATACGTTCTTCGTGACGGTTGCGGCTGATATGATTCGTCTTTCAACTCTTTAATCAGCCTTTCAATGCGTTTCAGGCTCGTTCCGTCGATATTCTTTCCGTCCGAACCTTTAGTTGAGTTGCCTTGTTTCTTTGACAATTTTTGATAGGCAACATAGAACATTTCCTCATTGAACAAAATCCTGTACAGCCTTTCGTACTTGTAGTCCGATTGGTTGCTGTGTTTCGTCAGATTGTTTAATACTTTCTTTGGATGTCTCATAATGTCTCTCACATTTTCCATTAATTGTATCAAATAAGTTAGCTGCCACCCTTCGCCATTGCAGATTACATTGTAACCTACGTGTACAAGGTTTTCCCTTGCTCGGACTACTACGGCGGCTCCGTTGCCATGTCGGATATTCAGAGGTCTGCACCTCATAGCCTTACAACTGGCATTCCGATTTAGGCAATCCCCATTAAAACATACAATAATATATGGCTTGGCAGATTGTCGGATATGACTTCCGTCCTTTACTCGCTTATTGCGATGTGCTACAACAAGTTCCTGCTACATTTCCCCAAGTCATTTGGAAATGAGTGTTGCAGTATGACGATTTTAGTTACCTTACGTCACAGTTTAGAGCACTAACCACTCGGACTATCATTCAATCAGTATGGATTTTATCCTCGTATCTGTCTATTTCACCCACCGTTCAGTCGCAGTTTGGTAACTTCACTGACTTTCGGCTATTCTGACATGCTACACTCCCTGTCCGGTTTCCCTTTCAGATAAGTCAGCGGTGATAGGTTTTTCAAAGAACACTTACCTAATCTCCTGCCACAGAGATAATTATTGTATGCCCTTATGGGCGCACGACCTTCGCTTCTTTATCACCGTAGTCGCGCACCAACTGGCTGAAATCCTGAAAGCCCAGACACACGGCAACCTTGTTGCTTCGCGCGGTGGCGATAAGGTTGTCCAACCCCTTGAAATAAATCGTGGGCAGCTCGTCGATGATGACCGACGACTTCAGCATCCCTTTCTTGTTGATGAGTTTCACGATACGGGAGTTATACAGACCGAGAGCGGCCCCGTAGATATTCTGACGGTCGGGATTGTTGCCCACACAGAGTATTTTCGGTTCTTCGGGGTTGTTGATGTCCAGCGTGAACTCGCTGTCCGACATCACCCAATAGAGCTGCGGGGAAATCATCCTTGACAAAGGGATTTTCGCGCTTGCTATCTGCCCCATCAACTGCTCCGCAGCCCCTCCGAGCCATGCGTCCATGAACGGAGAAAGATAGTTTTCCAATTCCGGGTAAGAGGTCAGTATAGGGAAAATATCCTCATAGCGGCGGTTCAGGAACTCAATCGCATGGGGGAACGTGCAGTATTTGCCGCCTTGATAGATTTTGAGATACCATATAATGCTGGCAAACAAAATAATAGGTGATTCCACAAAGAAGTCGCCCTGCTTCTGCACCCACGTTTTATTGAGGTTGAGCATTATCGTATAGGCACTCTCGTAGGCATCCGTAATATCCTCCATGAAATCCGGGTGGATGGGATTACAGCGGTGCGAGCGTCGCGGGTCGTCGAAGTTTATCACATAAAACTTCGGCTTCACCTTGTAACCCTCCGGGTGGTTCAGCAGATGGTTGTAGGCGATTGTAGATAAGTCGCTGAATTTGAAGTCATATACATACATCGAAAAGCCCTTTTCAATCTGCTGCTTGATGAAACTGTTTACCACCGCGTATGACTTTCCACTACCCGGCGTACCCAACACGATGGAGGCACGAAAAGGATTCACCACATTGATCCAGCCGTTGTTCCAACGCTTTTTGTAGTAGAACCGTGTCGGCAGATTGACCGAATACTCGCTTTCGATAAGCCGCGTTTCCTGCATGAAGCTCTCGTTCTCGTTGTTGAACACATCATCCATGAGGTTGTGCTTCAACAGGCGGC
>OCSG01001768.1_pt1 | contig 12624 bp, 8 predicted proteins | sample 1538831 | NCBI WGS metagenome assembly OCSG01 (sample SAMN04571729, study PRJEB22368) | human gut metagenome | biome: human gut; material: stool | host: Homo sapiens | place: Luxembourg | collected 2012-09-20 | reverse complement strand
GGAAATGCTCCTGCGGTGCTATGGTTTCCGGTAATTTCTGCCCGGAATGCGGCGCGAAAAAGCCTCAGACACCTGCAGCAAATGCAAGCTGGACCTGTTCCTGCGGCGCTGTAAATACAGGCAAATTCTGCACCAACTGCGGTTCTCCTAAACCGGCTATGAAGCCTCGGTACCGCTGTGACAAGTGCGGCTGGGAGCCGGAAGACCCCGCGCACCCGCCGAAGTTCTGCCCGCAGTGCGGCGATCCGTTTGATGAAAATGACCGTGCCTAAAGGTTGCGACCTGCGTTGAACTGTGAGGAGATGAGAGCAAATGGCGGCAATTAAAGAATACAAATGTCCTTGCTGCGGCGGCGCTGTGGAATTTGACAGTAAAATTCAGAAGATAAAGTGCCCGTACTGCGACACGGAGTTTGACACCGAAGCGTTTACCGCGCACGAGGAAGAAGTACAAAACGCAAAGCCCGACGAAATGGACTGGGAGACCACGGCCGGCGGCGCGTGGGAGCAGGGCGAAGAAAGCACGCTGCGCAGTTACGTGTGCAACTCCTGCGGCGGAGAGATCGTCTGTGATGAAAACACGGCGGCGACCTCCTGCCCGTATTGCGGCAACCCGGTTGTGATGATGGGGCAGGTGAGCGGCGCTTTGAAGCCCGATTACGTGATTCCGTTCAAGATCGACAAAAAGGCGGCAAAGGAAGCCTTGCAGCGGCATTATAAGGGCAAAAAGCTGCTGCCGAAGATTTTCAAAAAAGAGAATCATATCGATGAGATCAAGGGCGTTTACGTGCCGTTTTGGTTGTTTGATGCCGATGCCGATGCGGATATTCGCTATAAAGCGACGCGTGTGCGCACCTGGAGCGACAGCGATTACGATTACACGGAAACAAGCTACTACTCGATAGGCCGCAGCGGTGATATTGGCTTTGACCGCGTGCCGGTGGACGGTTCCTCCAAGATGCCGGACGATTTGATGGAATCCATTGAGCCGTTCAAGTTTGAGGACGCGGTGGATTTTAAAACGGCGTATCTCGCGGGCTACCTTGCGGACAAGTACGATGTGACGGCCGAGCAGAGCATCGACCGCGCCAACGAGCGCATTAAGCGCTCCACAGAAGACGCATTCGCTTCTACGGTGAAGGGGTATCACTCCGTCACGACGGAGAATTCCTCCATTCGTCTGCACAACGGCAAGGCAAAGTACGCGCTTTACCCCGTGTGGCTTTTGAACACGACGTGGAAGGGCAAAAAGTACCTCTTTGCGATGAATGGGCAGACCGGCAAATTCGTCGGCGACCTGCCGGTGGATAACGGGCTGTACTTTAAGTGGCTTGGCGGGCTTACGGCAGGCTTCGGCGTGATTGCGCTGATTGCCTATTTCCTGTTCTGGCTGTTCTAAGGGGGTGCGGAGAATGAATAAAAAGCTTTTATCGGTATTTTTCGCCGTTCTTTTATGTGTAGTTGTGTCTGTTCCGGCGTTTGCCGATACGGCGGAGGACTACACGCCGCACCTGATCGACAACGCGGACCTTTTGACGGGCGAGGAAGAAAGTAATCTGCTCGCGAAGCTTGATGAGATCAGCGACCGGCTGAGCGTGGACGTTGCCGTTGTGACGGAAGACTCCATCGGCGACAAGACACCGCGTGAATATGCGGACGATTTTTACGATTATAATTCGTATAAGTATAACCCGGACGGCGTTCTGCTGCTCATCAGCATGGAAGAGCGCGACTGGTACATAACGACGACGGGCAGCGCCATTACGGCCATTACGGATGCGCGGCGCGGCAATATGGAGGATGCGTTTTTGAGCGACCTCAGCGGCGGCTACTATTATGACGCGTTTTCAACGTATGCCGATATGTGCGACAACTACATCTCGGGCGTGCAGAGCGGTTACTACGAGGAAGGTGAGGCGTACGAGGAGAGCACCGTGGGGAATTTCCCGTGGGGCCCGGCGATTTTGGTTTCGCTTGCTATCGGCCTCGTCGCGGCGCTCGTTGTGACGGGCTTTATGCGCGGGCAGCTCAAAACCGTGCGCCGTAAGGCGGCAGCGTCGGATTATGTGCGCCCCGGCAGCATGAACGTGGCGTATGCAAACGACGTGTTCCTCTACTCGCACGTGAACCGCACGGCAAAGCCGAAGGACAACGATTCTTCCGGCGGCTCCGCAACGCACACGTCCTCCTCCGGCACGACCCACGGCGGTGGCGGCGGAAAGTTCTGATTTTGCCGGCAAGATGATGATTCCGTTTGCGACCTGCGGCGGCAGCGGTATGGGCTAATGCGTTTTAAACCATAGCTAAACCGTATAAATTCATAGAAATTAAATCCGCATTTCCGCAAACACCGGGAATGCGGATTTTTAATTCTTGTTGTGAATAATAACGCAAAATTTAAGAAAGAAGAAAGGAAAATAGGTTGATTTTTGGCTGAACTTCGTATATGATTAAAATAGAAACAGTATATACGGTACGTTCTGTACGGCGTATACATATAGTAATAGGAGGCCCTATATGAAAAAACGTATATTAGGCATCGCTTTGGCAATCTGCATGATGATTTTCTGCGTGCCGATGGGCGTGTTTGCGGAAAGCGCGGCGGACGTTTGGGACGGCTCGGCAGACACAAGTTGGTATACGAGTGCGCCTGACGCTTCGGAATACCATATTTCAACGGCAGAACAGCTTGCAGGTTTGGCACAGCTTGTAAATGCAGACCCCGGAACCACAAATTTTGCAGGGAAAACTTTCTATTTGGATAATGACCTTGATTTATCCGGGCATGAATGGATTTCGATTGGTACTGTCCTCGGCGGGGATTGCCCTGAATACAGTTTTTGCGGCGTGTTTGATGGACAGGGCCATGTGATCTCGAATCTCTATTCTCATGAGTCAGACATTGAGGGCGCGGATGAGTCCCATAATTTACTTAGAAACGCTCTGTTCGGCAGTGTTTACAACGGCGAAGTCAAAAACCTTGGTGTTGCAGACGCTGAAATCTGGATTGATCCTAAAGATGACAGTGCCGCAGGTAAAGGTATTTTAGTTGACTGGATGGGTAAGTCCAAAATCACCAACTGCTGGACATCCGGCAGCATTTACAGCGGCACCAAAACGGAAAAGAATATTGGCGGTATCGTTGGTATTACCATGCAGGGCTGCACCATTTCCGGTTGCTATTCAACAGCAACACTTACAGGTAATTTCACGAATTCCGAGGGATATTATAAAAATCCGGACCCAGCTACTTGGCCGTGCGATACCATTGGCGGTATTGTCGGTGCGAGATTTGACGGCAGTTTAACGGTTACGGATTGCTGGTTTGATGGTAAGATTGTTGTCAACTCCATTCAGGCCGCTGTTGGCGGAATCGTTGGATGTACTGCAACTGTCAATAACTCTGTTGGCGGAAGCGTTGGAGATGCCGATATTGCAATCAAGAACTGTATGGTTACGACGACCGACATGGGCGTAGATAAAGATGGAAATACTTGTTGGGTAGCTTATGCCCTCAGCGGCACAGTAGAAAACTGCTATTGGCCGAATGACACGAAATATGGCCCGTCTCCGCTTGCGTCTGGAGAAGGTACTGCCGTCACAGACTTTACCTCCGCAGATGTCCTTGCTGGCTTGAAAAACAATGCCGGTGCGGGCGTTGAGTGGGTAGCAGGTATCAATCATCCGACATTCAGTTGGGATAGCCGAAATATCCCGGCGGATTATACGGCGGTGAATGATGCAATCGCGTCTGCCGAAGCAATCGATGGAAGCCTTTACGCAAATTACGGTGATGTAGAAGCTGCAATCAATAATGTTGACCGCTCGAAGAACAAAATGCAGCAGGCTGATGTAGACGCAATGGCGCAGGCTATTGAAAATGCCATCACCGCGTTACAGTACAAAGATGCCGACTACGCGAAAGTGGACGAGGCCATTGCGAAAGCAAATGCGCTGAATAAAGACGCGTATACAAACTTCACCGCAGTGGAATCGGCGATTAACGCAGTTGTGCGTGACAAGAACATAACGGAACAAGGCGAGGTAGACGCAATGGCGAAGGCCATTGAAGATGCTATGGCCGCGTTGGTGGAAAAGCCCACAGAGGCTCCGACCGAGACACCGACGGCTACGCCTTCTGCGAGACCGACGGCGGCTCCGACTGCGACGCCTACGGTAAAACCGACGGCTACGCCAACTCCGGCGCCGAAGGCAGACCCCAATAACCCGAAGACAGGCAGCAGCAACTTGCCGGTCGTTTTCGGCAGCGCGGCGCTCGTGCTGAGCGGAGGCGCGCTTGCAGCGGTACTCATCTATAAAAAGAAGAGACACGAAAAGTAAAGTGAAAACCTAAAAGTAATGAACCCCCGCCCCGGAAATCGGCTTTGTGCCGGTACCCGCGGGGGTCTGTACCTTCTTATTCAAAAAATATTTACGATTTACACGGCACCGTGGTTGACACCCGTCCGGACCCGTGCTAAAATAAAATACGAATTCGTATTTTAGCGGGGTGGAGCGAAATGGAACGATATGCGTTTTTCCGGCAGCTTGGCAAGGCGGTGTACGGCATAGACGCAGCTTACGATGTGTTCTCGAAAAGTGCGCAGATCAAACCGAATATGCTGTGGCTGCTTTCGGCGCTGAACGACGGCGAGGGGCACACGCAAAAGCAGATCTGCTGGGACTGGGGATTTCCGAAAACGACGGTGAACACGCTGATCAAAGAGCTGGAAAAGGGCGGCTTTGTGGTGCAGAGCCCCATTCCCGGCGAGCGCAGGGAGCTTTCCGTAACGCTGACAGAAGCGGGCAGAGACTATGCGAATGAGGTTTTAAAGCCCGTGTATGAGGCAGAGGAGCGGCTTTTTCGGCTGTATTTTAAAGATAAAGACCCGGAATTTGTACAGGAGCTGTTCCGGTTTTCCGGCGTGATGCGCCGCTATTTTACAACAGGGGAATTTGAAGAAACGGGGAGCGAGACATGAAAAAAATAAGTTGGCATGAACTGAAACCGCAGGTGAAGGAAGTTTGGGTACTGAGCCTGCCGGCTATTTTAACGCAGATCACAACCATCGTGATGCAGTATATCGATTCCGCCATGGTGGGTTCGCTCGGCGCGAACGCTTCGGCGGCGATCGGTCTGGTATCCACGAGCACATGGCTGCTGGGCGGCATTACATACGCCGTTTCGGCAGGCTTTTCCGTGCAGGTGGCGCATAACATCGGCGCGGGACGTGATGCGGAAGCGAGAAGCGTGGTGCGTCACGGCCTGTGCACGGCGCTGTGCGTGGCAGGGATTTTGTGCGCGTTGGGGCTTTCCATCCACAGTATGCTGCCGACGTGGCTCGGCGGCGACCCGGCTATTCGTTACGATGCCTCGAAATACTTCATGGTGTACGCGCTGATGATCCCGTTCTCGCAGATCAACTCGCTGAACTCGTCGTTCTTGCAATGCAGCGGCGATATGCTGACGCCGAGCATTTTAAACGCCGCCATGTGTTTACTCGATGTGGTGTTCAATACCATTTTCATTCCGCATTTCGGCGTGATGGGTGCGGGAATCGGCACGGCGAGTGCGTGTGCGGTCGTCAGCCTGACGATGGCGTGGCGCTGCCTGTTGTGCAACCCGCATTTGCGGCTCAACCGCAAAGAGACCGAAAAGCACGGCTTTGACCCGGAAATTCTCAAAAAAGCTTTGAAGATCGGTCTGCCGGTCGGCGTGCAGGAGATCGCCATGTGCAGCGCGCAGGTCGTCGCGACCATGATCATTGCGCCGCTCGGTGCAGTTTCCATCGCGGCAAACTCCTTCGCCGTGACGGCAGAGAGTTTGTGCTACATGCCGGGCTACGGTATCGGCTCGGCGGCGACGACGCTCGTCGGGCGCAACATCGGCGCGGGAAAGACCGACCTTGCCAAGCGCTACGGCAATATCTGTATCGTGATGGGCGCGGGCTTTATGGCGATAACGGGACTTTTGATGATGTTCCTGTGCCCGTTTGTATTCAGTATTTTGACACCCGATCTCTCCGTCCGCGCGCTTGCGGCACAGGCGTTGCGCATCGGGCTGCTGGCTGAACCGCTGTACGGCGTTTCCATCGTTGCGGCGGGCGCACTGCGCGGCACCGGCGATACCTTCGTGCCGAGTATGATGAACCTCGGCAGTATTTGGGTGGTACGCATCGGGCTTGCACTGCTGCTCGTCGGCAATTTCGGTCTGCCGGGCATGTGGACGGCCATGGCGACGGAGCTTTGCGTGCGCGGCCTTTTGATGCTGTACCGTCAGAAAACAACAAAGTATTATAAAAAATATAATAAAACAACTGATACGAGCGAGCCTGAGCTGTTAGAAGCTGCGGAAGGCTGAAAAGCGCTGCGAAAGGACGCTCAATACGGAAAATACGGAGCATGCGGTAACGGCGCCGCACAGGGTAAAGTATCTCTGTGCGGCGCCGTTTTGCTTGTGATTCAAATTTTAAAGCTGTGGGTAGATCTCCTCAAAGACGGCACACAGCAGTGCACCGGCATCGCGGCTTTCGGCGGTGACGGTGACAACGGCATTTTTGTCGCGCATCAAAATGACGAACTGGCCGTATTTGCCGTCGGCGCGGAAGGAACCTTCGGGGCCTGCCCAGAAGAGGTAGCCGTAACCCTCGCTGTCGTTTTCAACCTGTTTTGAGGTCGCTTCTTTGACCCACTCGGCGGGGATGAGCTGCTTGCCGTTCCATTCGCCGTTTTGCAACAATAACTGACCGAACAGGTGCAGTTCGTCGATGGTAAGAAACAGGCCGCCTGCACCGAAGGTCTGACCGTTCGGGTCATTTTCCCATGTGGGCAGCTGAATGCCCATCGGCGCGAACATGCGCGGCATCAGGTAATGGACAAGGTCGCAGCCCGCGCGGCGCTGTACGAGAATGCCGGCAAGGTACGGGCCGACGTTGTTGTACACGAATTTTTCGCCCGGCGCGTACACGAACGGCTGACGAAGCGCAAGGCGCACCCAGTTGCGGTCTTCATAGTACGGGCGTTCGCCGCCCATTAAAAAGCTCTTTTCCTGTCCGAGACACATGGTGAGCAGATCGCGCACCGTGGCGGCCTTTAAGTTGTCGGAAACGATTTCGGGCAGGTCATCCTTGAATGCGTCCGTGAGCTTTTCGTCGATGGAGAGCAGGCCCTCTTTTTGCGCAATGCCGACTGCCATAGAAGTAAAGCTTTTGCTTGCAGAATACACATTGCGGCGGCAGGCATCGTCCCACAGCTTGCGGGCCAGCTGCGTGCCGTTTTGCGAGACCACAACGCCGAGTGCGCGAAGCGGCACTGCACGGCTTTCAAATTCGGTAAGATCGATCATAGTAAACGCCTCCTAAATGAAATCGAGTTGGTGTAAAGGGAACGAATAAAGTCTTTGGTCAAACAATACCACAATAAAAATGCCGATGCAAGTATTTTTGGCTAAAATAAGATTTTCGGAGAAAATTTGAAGTTTTTTTAAAAAAGGGGTTGACATATTGCACTTTTGAGCTTATAATGATGAAGCTGTTTGAGAAATGCGCTTGTAGCTCAGCTGGATAGAGTGACTGGCTACGAACCAGTAGGTCAGGGGTTCGAGTCCCTTCAAGCGCGCCAAGGAATCCACAAAGATTTTGGTCTTTGTGGATTTTTTCTGCTTTAAGATAGATTTTATCGGTTAAAAGATTTATAAAGCTGAATGTATTTGGTCGATTCAGCAAATTACTTTTGTCTTCCGACCTTGTGCGAAAGAAATACGCATTTTTACTTGCTACATCTTGCATATGTGTGTATAATAAAAAATATTATTCTGCGTTTTTCGACTTTGCCTGAAAGAAAAGAGAAAAACGCATCAAATTTGAGAAACGAAAGTTGGAAGATCATGTTAGAGATCATAGCTGCCGTAAACAAAGCGGTGAACGATTTTATCTGGGGTGTTCCGGCCATGGTCTGCATCATCGGCGTAGGCTTGCTTTTAAGCTTCCGCACGCGCTTTTTGCAGATCCGCAAATTTCCCTATGCCATGCGCACCACGGCAGGGCGCATGTTCCGCAAAAAAGATGCTTCGGACGGCTCCATGACGCCGTTTCAGGCTGTATGCACGGCGCTGGCCGGCACAGTGGGCACGGGCAACATTGCCGGTGTGGCGGGCGCTATTGCGATAGGCGGCCCGGGCGCGGTATTCTGGATGTGGTGTTCCGCACTGCTCGGTATGTGCACAAAGTTTGCGGAAGTTACGTTGGCGGTGCATTTTCGTGAGCGCAGCAAGACCGGCGAGTGGGTCGGCGGGCCGATGTATTACATTAAAAACGGCCTCGGTAGGCACTGGCAATTTTTGGCGGTGCTGTATTCGCTGTTCGGCGCGCTGACGGTGTTTGGTACCGGAAACGCTACGCAGGTGAACACCATTGTAACCGCTATCGATACGGCGCTGACGCAGTACAATGTGATCGGCGCGGACCACATTCCCACGGTGAACCTTGTCATCGGCATTTTATGCGCAATGCTCGTTGCCATGGTGCTGCTGGGCGGCATCAAGCGCATCGGCAGTGTGAGCGAAAAGCTCGTGCCGTTTATGGCGCTTTTGTATGTGCTTTTGGGGCTTGGCGTGGTTGTCCTGAACATTACGCGTCTGCCGGAGGTACTGGCATCGATCGTTGTTGGCGCGTTTAACCCGAAGGCTTTCACGGGCGGTGCCATCGGCAGTCTGTTCATCAGCATGCAGCGCGGCGTTTCCCGCGGTATTTTCTCCAATGAGGCCGGCCTCGGCACAGGTTCTATCGCGCATGCCTGCGCCGATACGAAAAAGCCTGTAAAACAGGGTGTGTTTGGTATTTTTGAGGTGTTTGTCGATACCATCGTCATCTGCACATTGACGGCGCTTGTCATTTTGTGCAGCGGCACGGCGGTGAATTACGGCACCATGGCGGGCGCAGACCTGACGATTTCCGGCTTTACGACGACCTACGGCAGTTGGGCTTCCATTTTCTCTGCGGTCGCGCTGTGCTGCTTCGCGTTCTCGACCATCATCGGCTGGGGCCTTTACGGCTCGCGTTTTGTGGAATTTCTGTTCCGCACCAGTAAGGCCGTGCGCCCGTTCCTCGTCATTTATTCGTTCGTCGCAATTCTCGGCGCAACCGTCAACCTTGACCTGCTGTGGAACATCGCCGATACCTTTAACGGCCTGATGAGTATTCCGAATCTTATCGCGTTGTTATTGCTTTCCGGCACGGTGGTGAAGCTGACAAAGGAATTTTTTGCGAAAGAAGACGGGCGTAAGCTCAAGAAATAACAGAAAAATAACAGATAGTATGCGGAAAATCGCCGGGGCAAGTGCGCTCCGGCAATTTTTTGTATGTGAAAATGTCGTAGAATCGCCCGTGCCATTTGGTGGGTTTGTTAGAAAATTGCAAAATATGGCAGAAATTGCCGAAAAACTATTTAAATGTTCAACGGATTACGATATACTCTTGTCAAGAAGTTCGTTCGGCGCAGAGAGGGGACGAAAACATGAAAAAACGGCGATATTTTGCGGGTGCTGCGGCAATTCTCTTTTTACTTTTGCTTTGCGGATTTGCCCCGCAGAGCATCACGGAAGACAAGGATGCGCAGGTTTTACTGTATGAAACTTATGGTGAAAGCGAGATACTGGTCTACACCGGTCGTACGACGGTGCTGTATCGCCCGGACGGTCGTTCCGCCGAAGCACCGTTTAACGGGCAATATGCCGTTTTGCATGGCGATACCGTGACGGTTTTCGCCGAAACGGAGGAGTTCCTTGCCGTGGAGCGTTTCAGTGCGGAAACATTGGAGGAAACAGACCTGTTCGCTTTGCCTGTGACGAGCGGTCTGCGCTTTGCGGAAAGCGACAGCGCGGGCAGGCTTTATACTGTTACCTACGGCGCGCCGAGCACATTGCAAGTGTTTGACGCGGCGGGTGAGCCCCTAACGGAATTCATATTTGAAGATAGAATATTCGGCATACAGACGGTGGATAGTACGCTTTATGTGCTGCTTTCGGAAAGTGCCGTGCAGATTTCGCTTGCGGGAAATGTGCCGACACTTTCCGGCACGGCGTTTACCTATGTGCCGGCTGCGCGGCCGTATAAGCTGCTTGGCAGCGACGTGTACGTCAACATGCAGGGCGAAGTGCGCTTGTTTTCCGGAGAAGAGTGGGCGGAAGACACGATCGTGACGGAGGCCGTTTTGAGCGGCGACATGCTCTACTGGCTTTCGGACACCTCGGAGGTCTCGCGCGTGCGCCGCGGCGACAAGGCGGAGTTCTTCACGCTTTCCGGCGAAGCGGCTGCGCTCACCGCAAATGCGGCGATCATCTGGCAAAACGGCGCACTGTGCAGAGAGCCGTTCGGTGCATTTGTGCAGCCTACGCCCACACCTTCGCCCATCCCGACACCTACACCGGAGCCGACCGCGACCCCAAAGCCCTCTAAAACGCCGAAGCCGACGGCTACCCCAAAACCGAGCATGACGCCGAAGCCGACGGCTACACCGAAACCGACCGCCACACCGGATCCGGATGTCACGGCGAAGTTGCGTGTTTCCGGCCACATTTTATACGCAGAACCGGGTGTTACGGCAGCAAAGCTACGGGCAGCGTTCCCACAGGCGGAAGTGGAAGTGTACACGTCATCCTCCGCAGCGGCCTCCGGCAGGCTGAAAACCGGCATGAGCGTGCTGATCGACGATGAGTTGTATACGGTCATTGTGCCCGGTGACATCAACGCTTCCGGCACCGTGAATACGGCCGATATGCGTCTTTTGCAGCGTGTGCTCGTCGGGGAGACGGAACTGACCGACACAGCCGCGCTTGCCGCCGACTTAAATGAAAATGGCAGGCCCGATGCCGCAGACCTTGTTCTGCTCGCCGCCAAAATGCAGCGGGACTAAACCGCATAAAATGGATAGCACAGGGTAGGTTTTGTTGTGGGGGTGAATCCAATTGCAAAGCAGTACTTTAAAGAAGATTGAAATCGCGCTTGTTACGGTCTGTGTTCTAATCGTTTCGGGGATTGTGCTTCTCTTTGTAGTTGCGTTTACAGCCTTTGCCTCGTACGATGATTTTAGGATCAAGTCGTGGGAGTCGGCGCAGGGCAGCCCGTGCGTTGGGCAGGTGTTTAAACGCTTGCTGAAAACAGAAACGGAATCGGTGTCGCTCAACGACGTTTTGGAAGAAGGCGCATATGAGCAGGCTTTGGCAATTTACGATAATAGAATTTATCTGGTTTGGCGTCATTGGGCACAAGGCCAAGAGACATACCTTTTGATCTCTTCGGATTTATCCAAGGAAGACAGCCGTGTTTTGTATATGACCGATGCGGACGTGTTTGAAAAGGCGTGTGCCAATAAAGAAAGAATTTGGTGGACGGAAAATGACGAAATCGTGCAGTACGATTTTAAAAGCGGAAACATTAAAAGGACGAACGACACCACGGAGACAGACAAAAGCGGGCTAATAGAAGACGGCCTCGTGCAGATTGATCACGAAGACAACGCGCTGCTTTTGTTCGATGAGAAAAGCGGTCACCGAATTCGGATTACGTTTGAAGAGTTTGCCGAGATGAGCGACAAAACCGACGAGCTTATGCAAATTTCAAAGCAGAAGACTTGGAGCCGCAAGCCTTGCACAGAGTATTTTTTTAACCGCATATATTGCTTTGACAATGTGTATTATGTCGTCGGGCAGATCAGAAACACAGGCGGCGATGCCATAGCGCTTGTGTTCCGCTTTGACCCGGAAGCGCGCAAGGCCGAGTATGTCACCTACGACAATGTAGGCGAGGGCACATGGACGGGCTATGAGCTGATCCCACGGTTTGAAGCAAAGGAAAGCCCCCATCAGCCTGAATTTCAGCGCGATGGGGGAGAGAACGTTCAAAAATAGTCATTTGGGTAAAAAGAAAAACCTCAGAAACCGAAGTTCCTGAGGTTTTGGTGGGCGCTAACGGACTTGAACCGCTGACCCCCTGCACGTCAAGCAGGTGCTCTAGCCAGCTGAGCTAAGCGCCCAATTTTCTGTTGCTCGATTATTATATAGCAAGTCCCCGAAAAATGCAAGTCTTTTTTGCGAAAAAGTTAAAATTAATTTTCCTTTCGTGAATATCACGAAAAAGTGCGTAAAATTTGGTGCACTGTTCGCAGAAATTTAAGGTTTCTTACAAAACTCATAAGAATTGCACATTTCTATTGTTTATTCCTTTTCCATGCCGTATAATGAAAATACTGAAAACTGTGAATAGAATGTGAATGAAAGCGGATGGCGGTTGCGCATTGCGCTTTGAATACGGAGATTTAGACAGAATTGGAAATCTGAAAACAGACGATGACGTTGGTCTTGCACCAAGGCCGGAAAAGGAGAAACCATGAAAACACTGTCATATGTGAACTTTATCATTTCTATTTTATTTATGGCTTGCTACGCGTACCAGGCGGTCTACCTTGTGGCGGCGCTTTTAAAAAAGCAGAAAGTCTTCAAAGCGAAGAAGCTGCACCGCTACGGTGTGCTGATTGCCGCGCGCAATGAGGAAGCCGTCATTGCGCAGCTCATCCGCAGTGTGCGCGCACAGAAGTATCCCGAGGAGCTTATCGATATTTTTGTTGTGGC
>OCSG01001767.1_pt1 | contig 12627 bp, 7 predicted proteins | sample 1538831 | NCBI WGS metagenome assembly OCSG01 (sample SAMN04571729, study PRJEB22368) | human gut metagenome | biome: human gut; material: stool | host: Homo sapiens | place: Luxembourg | collected 2012-09-20 | reverse complement strand
ACACTGGAGCAGGGCGCGGTAGTTCCTATAAGGGGAATTATTACATTAGGAAGAAAAGCAGAAAATACAATAGTATTAACAGAGCCTTTTGTATCAGGTAATCATGCAAGGATATATGCTAAAAATAATAATTTATATGTTGAAGATTTAAATAGTACAAATGGTGTATATGTAAATAATGAAAGAATTGAAGAAAAATATAAGCTTATTGCTGATGATGAAGTAAAAATAGGAAGTGCAATTTTTAAGGTTTTAAAATCAGGTAAGTAAAACTCTAAATTTATGATTTAGATAGTTGAACTTATATCTTAGATATTAAGAAAAGATGTTTTAGTAATAATTTAGAGGTGAGGATATGAAAGCAAAAAAGCGAGAAAAAAGATTACTAAATTTAGTATATCTGCTATGCTTACTACTTTTCACAGCATTAGGCTTTTTACAACAGCCTTTTGATAAATTTGCATTAATAATGGGAGTAGTCTTATGTGTATTAATAGGCTATTCCCACTTTATAGTTAGAAGATTTTATCCAGATGGAGATAAATTTATTTTAATTTTTGCAAGTGTGTTAGCAGTAGTAGGAGTAGCAATGTTATATAGAATAAATCCAAATACAGCTATTAAACAGCTTATATGGATAGCACTTGGGATAATTGGTTATATATTAATAGTTGTAATATTGCCGGATTTAAAAAGTTTTGCAAAATATAAAAATGTATATATGATAATAACATTGGTATTAATGCCATTAGCTTTAATATTTGGTACAGAACAGTTTGGTGCAAAAAACTGGATATTAATAGGGCCAATTTCTTTTCAGCCATCAGAATTTGCTAAAATAGCATTAGTTTTATATTTAGCAGCAGCATTGGCTACATATGAATCTAAAAAAAGTTTTAAGGAAGAAGTTAAACAATTATTTCAACCAGCATTAGTTGCAGGTTTTTCAATGGGATGTATGGTATTACAAAGAGATTTAGGGAGTGCATTAATATTCTTTGGGATATCAATAACTTTACTTTATGTTGCAACATCAAAGAAAAAGTATGTTTTTACAGCTTTAGGATTAGCAGCAATAGGTTCTGTTGCAGGTTATACAATGTTTGGTCATGTAAGGGAAAGAGTTATGATTTGGCGTGATCCATGGAAATATGCATTAGGATCATCATATCAAATAGTTGAAGGAATGTATTCTATTGCAGCTGGAGGACTTTTTGGGGTTGGATTAGGTCAAGGACACTTTCAAAACTTACCTGTAAAAGAAAGTGATATGATTTATGCAATTATATGTGAAGAATTTGGAATAATTTTTGCAATTGGATTAATGATAATATACTTCTTATTATTTTATAGGGGTATAAGAGCTGCCTTTGTAACAAAGGATAGTTATTCACAATTAATAGCTGTAGGATTTAGTACAATGATAGCATGTCAAACATTAGTTATAATAGGAGGAATATTTTCAGTTATTCCATTAACAGGTATAACATTGCCTATTATAAGTTATGGTGGTATTGACTATATTCTTTGCATTAGGAATATTACAAAAAATATCGGAGGAGGCATAGGATATGAATGATTTAGCAAAAAGTGTTAAGAATGTAATGACTGTTTTTTTAGTACTATTTATAGCATTGATATCCTATATTGCATATTTTCAGCTAATTAAAAGCCCTAAAATTAATGAAATGGCAAGTAATACAAGGGTTATAGCTAAAAAGAATGAAGTTTTAAGAGGAACTATTTATGATAGAAATGAAACAGCATTAACTACAAGTGAAAGATTAAATGAAACTTCACAAAAAAGGGATTATTTATATGATGGACTATATGTTCATGCATTAGGATATACAAGTGCTGTATATGGAAAAACTGGTTTAGAAGAAGAATATGATAGTGAGTTAACAACTTATAATGCAATTGGAAATAACTTTAGAAAATTTTTAGATTCTATTGATGTTAAGGGATTAATAGAAGATATAAAAAATGATAAAAAAAGCACAGGAAGTTTTAATTTTGCTTCTAATTTTAAAACATTTAAGGATAAAATAAATTTTAATTTATTAGAAGAAGAAGAAAATAAAGTAGGTAATGGTGTTATAACTACTTTAGATACTACACTTCAACAAGTTGCATCCGATGCATTAGGAAGTAATAAGGGGGCTGTAGTTGCTTTAAATCCTAAAACAGGGGAAATATTAGCAATGGTATCAAATCCAATATTTAATCCTAATAATTTAGCTGAAGAAATGAAAGCTGCTAATAGTGGAAGTGCAGATAACTCACCATTAATAAACAGAGCAATTAATGGACTTTATCCGCCAGGGTCTGTATTTAAAACTGTTACATTAACAAGTGCATTAGAAAATATGCCATCAGTAGCTAATAGAACTTTTCAGGATGATGGAAAAATTAAATTTCCAGATGGCAGAAGTTTAAGTAATTTTGGAAATAATGTTTATGGATCATTAAGTTTAAAGCAATCATATAAGGTATCAAGTAATGTTGTATTTGGGACATTAGCAATGGAATTAGGAAATAATAAATTAAAATCTACAGCTGAAGATTTTGGATTTAATTCTGTAATAACAGGACCAGGTGTTTCTATAACAGCAAGTAGATTTCCAACGTTAGATAGTTCTGAAGTTGGGAATATAGCACAAAGTGGTATAGGACAAAGTAGTATTTTATCAACGCCTATGCAAATGGCATTAGTTGCAGCAACAGTAGCTAATGATGGTATAATGATGCAACCAAAGCTTGTAAATACAATAGTTGATAAAGATAAGAATGTTATTAAATCTATAGATAACAAAGAATTAAAGAAAGTTATGTCTAGTGATATAGCACAAACAGTTCAAGATTATATGTTAAATGTAGTAAATAGCAATTTAAGTAAATGGCCAGCATTTAAAGGAACTAATGCTGGAGGAAAAACTGGAACAGCTGATTATACTTTACCAGATGGAAGTGAAGCAACTCCACATAGTTGGTTTATATCAGTAGCTCCGATGAATGATCCTCAAATAGCAGTTGCAGTAATTGTTGAAAATGGAGGAACAGGTTCAGGAAAGGCTGCAACAGTTGCAAGTAAAGTAGTAAGACAATGGGTCTTGGGTGATTAAATTTTAAATAAATCCTTCAATAAAGGAAATTTCTATAATAGGAGTTAAGGGGGAAGTAAGCATATTTAGTAAGTAACTAAAAAGATAATTTGCTTATTACCTTTTAACTCTTATTTATTAATATAATTAAAACTAAAGAAAGGAGTGTGCAAATAATGTTTGATTTTGAATATCATATAAAGAATTTACCAGATAAGCCTGGTGTATATTTAATGAAAAATTCTTTGGGTGAAGTAATTTATGTTGGAAAAGCAAAGGTTTTAAAAAATAGAGTAAAAAGTTATTTTCAAAAATCTAAAAACCATTCAGAAAAAGTAAAAGTAATGGTAAAAAATATTGCTGAATTTGAGTATATTGTTACAGATTCTGAAATGGAAGCATTAATTTTAGAATGTAATTTAATAAAAAAGTACAATCCTAAGTATAATATTTTGTTAAAGGATGATAAATTTTATCCTTTTATAAAGATAACTGTAAATGATGATTATCCAAGAGTATTTGTTACGAGAAGATTTGCAAAGGATGGAAGTAAATATTTTGGGCCATATACAAATGGAAGTGCCGTTTATGAAACCCTTGATTTAATATATAAGATATTTCCTTTGAGAAATTGTAAATTAGTAATAAAAGAAAATGGTGAAAAGGTTAGACCCTGTTTAAATTATCATATAAAAAAGTGCCTTGGGCCATGTGGAGGGCATATTAGTAAAGAAGAATATTGGAAAATGATTAATGATATAATAGATATTTTAAGTGGAAAAGAAACATATATTACTAAAATGCTTAAATCTGATATGGAAAAGGCTGCGGAAGAACTAGAATTTGAAAAAGCTGCATCATTGAGAGACAAAATATTATCTATAAATGCAATAGCAGAAAAACAAAAGATATTTAAAACCATGGAAGGTGATGAAGATTTCATCAATATAGAACAAGATGAAAAAGATAGTTGTATTCAAGTATTTTTCTCAAGGGATGGAAAGGTAATTGGAAGAGAACATTTTATATTTGAAAACACAGCAAATGAAGGCATTGGTGAAATAATAGAAGATTTTATAGGATCATTTTATGGAGGAACAGCTAAAATTCCTAAAGCAATATATGTTCCACAAATTGATAATTTTGACTTAATGGAAGAATATTTAACAATAAAAAGAGGGTCAAAAGTGTGGATTAAGGTGCCTCAAAAGGGGCAAAAAAAAGAAATGCTTGAAATGGTTAAAAACAATGCAAGAATTACTTTAGAAAAGTTTAAAGATAAATATTTAAAGGATAAAGAAATCAACAGAATTTCATTATTAGAGCTTCAAGACTTGTTAGAATTAGAAGAATGTCCACAAAGAATAGAAGCTTATGATATTTCCAATATACAAGGGGTTGATTCTGTTGGAACAATGATTGTATTTGAAGAAGGAAGAGCTAAAAATAGTGATTATAGGAGATTTAAAATAAAAACTGTTAAGGGTGCAAATGATTATGATAGTATGCGTGAAATATTGACTAGAAGATTTAATCATGGATTAGATGAAATTAAGGCAATTCAGCAAAGAGATTTAAAGTTATCAGCAGGTAAGTTTTCAACGTTTCCTGATTTAATAATGATGGATGGTGGAAAAGGACAGGTTAATGTTGCATTAGAAGTCTTACAATCTTTAAATATAGATATTCCTGTTTGCGGATTAGTTAAAGATGATAAACACCAAACAAGAGGAATTATATATAATAATAATGAACTTATTATTAATAAAGGCTCAAATTTAATGCAATTAATTAGAAGAATACAAGATGAAGTTCACAGATTTGCTATAACTTATCATAGAAGCTTAAGAGATAAGAGAACATTACATTCTGTTTTAGATGATATACCTTATGTTGGTGAAAAGAGAAGAAGAGCATTATTAGTGAAATTTGGAAGTATTGATAATATAAAGAAAGCATCAATGCAAGAGTTATTAGAAACACAATCAATTGATAAAAAATCAGCAGAAAGTATTTATAATTATTTTAATGGTAATAATTAAGAATAAATCACTTGTTTAATAGTATAAATTAATTTATACTATTAAATTGTAAATATTTTATAATTTTAAGGAGCTTATCATGAATAAATACAACAAATTTGTAGGATTATTTAATGAATTTTACGATATAAATGATATTAAAATAGATGAAAAATTAAGTGAATATGTTAATTTTAAAGTTGGAGGACCAGCAGATATATTATTAATTCCAAATTCAAAGGAGCAAGTAATTAAAAGTATTAAAATTTGCAAGGAAAATAATATTCCTTTTTACTTAATTGGAAATGGTTCTAATATATTAGTTAGAGATGGTGGTTTTAGAGGAGTTGTACTTTCATTAAAGAATGTTAAAAACATTTATGTTGATGGAGAAAAGATAGAAGCTGAATGTGGAGTTATGTTAAAAGAAGTTTCAGATAAGGCTATAGAAAATTCATTAACTGGTTTTGAATTTGCATGTGGAATTCCAGGAACTATAGGTGGAGCTGTATTTATGAATGCTGGAGCTTATGATGGAGAAATATCAAAAGTAATTGAAAGTGCTGAAGTTATAGATGAAAATTGCAATATCATAAGACTTTCAAGAGAAGAATTAGATTTTGGATATAGATCATCATTAGTAATGAAAAAAGGATATACAGTATTATCAGCTGTATTTAAATTAGAAAAGGGTCAAGTAAAGACAATAAAGGAATTAATAGAAGATTTAACTAACAAAAGGGAATCAAAGCAACCACTTGAATATCCATCAGCAGGAAGTACGTTTAAGAGACCAACTGGATATTTTGCAGGAAAGCTTATTCAAGATGCTGGATTAAAGGGATATTCAATAGGTGGAGCAGCTGTTTCAGAAAAGCATTCTGGATTTGTAATAAATAAGGGAAATGCAACAGCTAAGGATATAACTGATTTAATAAAACATATACAAGATGAAGTTAAAAAGCAATTTGGAGTTGATCTTCATCCTGAAGTTAGAATTATTGGAGAAGAATAAAAAATATTAAAGGAATACACAATATAAGTTTTTATAAATGTGTATTCCTATTTTTTAACTTGAAATATAAGATGTGTTTATTATTATATGACCTTGGTATATAATAACAATGAGTGCTTATAAAAAGGTATAATATATAAGTTGAATATTATTAAAATTAATAGTTTGGAGGTATTATATGAGATTTATTATAGTTACAGGATTATCAGGTGCTGGTAAATCAGAAGCAACTAAAAGTTTAGAGGATATGGGATATTTTTGCGTAGATAACCTTCCACCAACATTAATAACAAAATTTGCAGATGTATGTTTGCAAAGTGATGGAAAGATAAATAAGGTTGCATTAGTAATTGATATAAGAGGTGGGGTATTCTTTAATGATTTATTCCAAAGTTTAAAAGAATTAGAAAAGCAACAATTTAAGTATGAAATATTATTTTTAGATGCTTCTGATGAAGTATTAGTAAAAAGATTTAAAGAAAAAAGAAGAAGTCATCCGTTATCAGGTGGTGGAAGAGTTATAACTGGTATTGAGCTTGAAAGAAATAAATTAAGGGAAGTTAAAGATAAATCAGATATAATTATAGATACATCGAAGTATAAAATTGGTGATTTAAGAGAAGAAATGACTAAATATTTTGGAGATGAAAAAATTCCAGAAAAGCAAATGTCAATTACAGTATTGAGTTTTGGATTTAAATATGGAATACCTGTTGATTCAGATTTAGTTTTTGATGTTAGATTTATACCAAATCCATTTTACATACCAGAATTAAAGCCATTTTCAGGATTAGATGCACCTGTTAGGGATTATGTACTTGGGCAAGATGAAACTAAAGAGTTTTTAGGTAAATTAACTGATATGCTAGAATTCTTAATTCCAAACTATAAAAAGGAAGGAAAAAGACAACTTATTATTGCAATAGGATGTACTGGAGGAAGACATAGATCAGTTGCAATAGCAAATGAAATATATCAAAACTTACATGAAAAAAATTATGATGTTTATATAGAACATAGAGATATTAAAGAGGATGTTCATAAAGGGGATAAAAAACTATGATAATGGATTTTTTCATGAAGCCTGGAACCAAAATTAAAAGGTGGATATTTCTAGGGGTTATTGGTATGATTTTATCAGTAATAGGTATAGTTGAGATTTTTTCAAATCATGAGCATAATTTATCAATTAAGTTATTATACTTATTTTTAACTTTTATAGGATTGGTAATGATTTATATATCAGTATCTGAATTTATAAAATCTTTTATTTCGTTAATAAATAATGAAAAGATAAAAATAACTATTAATGATAAAAGTATTGAAGATTTAGTTGAGGAAAAAAGAGTTCATGTAGGTGGTCCTAAAATTGTTGTTATTGGCGGGGGGACTGGTTTATCTACAATGTTAAGAGGACTTAAGTTATATACTAATAATATAACAGCAATAGTAACAGTTGGAGATGATGGAGGAGGTTCAGGAAAGCTTAGAGCAGACCTTGGAATGCTTCCTCCAGGTGACATACGTAACTGTATTTTGGCATTAGCTGATACAGAGCCTATAATGGAAGATTTACTTCAATATAGATTTACAGAAGGTTCTTTAAAGGGACAAAGCTTTGGTAATTTATTTTTAGCTGCTATGGATGGAATAAGTGATAGTTTTGAATCAGCAGTTCAAAAGATGAGCTCAGTACTTGCTGTAACAGGAAAGGTATTACCTGTTACTCTTGATGATATGAAGCTTATAGCAGAGCTTGAAAATGGAAATATAGTAGAGGGTGAATCTATAATTCCAGATGAAGTAGTTAAGCAAAAAAGTAAAATAAAAGAGCTTAGAATAAATCCTAAAAAGGCACTGCCACTATTAGATGCATTAATGGCAATTAACGAAGCTGATGCAATAGTAATGGGACCAGGAAGTCTTTATACTAGCATAATACCTAATCTTTTAGTTGAGGATATTGTTGAATGTATAAATAAAAGTGATGCAATTAAGATTTATATTTCTAATGTAATGACTCAACCAGGAGAAACAGATAATTTTGCAGTATCTGATCATATAAAAACATTAATGAAGTATAGCGGTAAAAATAGTATTGAATATGTCATTGCAAATAATGGGACGATTCCTAATGAAATAAAAGAAAGATATTTAAAAGAAGGTTCCGAATTAGTTGAATTAGATTATGAAAATATAAAAGGGTTAGGTGTTGAGATTGTGGAAACAGATTTAGTTAAAATAACTAAGGGATATGTAAAGCATGATTCAGAACATTTAGCGCAAGTTTTAATGACAACTATACTTGATAAAAAGTTATTATATGATAAAAAAAGGATTATGGAATATATGTATGTTTCCAAAAAAATAAAGAAAAATTAAATTTAAGGGTTAGTATAAGTAAGCTAAGTTTAGTTAATGGACAAGAGTTTGCTATACTAACTTTTTATATATTTTAAAATGTTAGTATAAGTTTAATTGTAAGTAAGGCAATAATATAAAATATCAAATTTAACAATAAATATTTAATTTATTTAGCAAATATTATTAAAAAAACTATAATTAGCATTAACAATTTTCCAATATTATAGTATGATACATACGGCACAGTTTATGATATAATAATAGATATATTTATAGTTAGTTAGGAGAAAAAATTTATGTCGTTTTCAGCGAAAGTAAAAGGAGAAATATGCAGATATACAGATATATCTAAGGAGGAAGCATTAGCAGAGCTTTCAGCAATAATGAAAGGTAGTGGAACAATAGGATTTAGTGGAAAAGGTCTTAGCTTTAGAATTACAACAGAAAATCCAGCTTCAGCAAGACATATATTCACTATACTAAAGGAACACTTTGATATACATTCTAAATTAATGGTTAAGAAGAGCAATTCATTAAAGAAGAATAATATTTATATGGTTTTAATAGATGAAGAGATGGGGGTTAGGGATTTACTTCAGGAAACAGGAATTTTCAAAGAAATAGATGGAGTACTAACTATTGATTATAAAATTGACCCAGAAATGGTAAAGACTGAGGAGTATAAGAAGGCCTATATAAGGGGAGCTTTTATTGGTGGTGGAAGTGTAACTAATCCTGAAAAGACATATCATTTAGAGTTTGTAACTCATAGTGAAGAATATGCAATTGATTTATGTAAGCTAATTAATTCTTTTGGATTAAATTCTAAGGTTATTCAAAGAAAAAATAGTTTTATAATATATATCAAAGAAGGTGAACAAATAGTTGACCTTTTAAATATAGTAGGAGCTCATACTTCATTACTTGAATTAGAAAATATAAGAATAATGAAGGAAATGAGAAATAATGTAAATAGACTTGTTAATTGTGAAACGGCTAATTTAAGTAAAACAGTTAATGCTGCAGTTAGACAGGTTGAAAGTATAAAACTTATTCAAAGTAGTATAGGACTTCAAAGGTTGCCTAAAAATCTTCAAGAAGTTGCAGAGCTTAGATTAAGTTATCCTGATGAATCACTTAAGGAATTAGGAGAAATGCTAGATCCTCCAGTAGGTAAATCAGGAATAAATCATAGATTAAGAAAAATAGAAAAAATAGCTGAAGAAATAAGAAGCGGAAACTATTAGTTAGTTAGGAGTTAGTAGTGAGTAGTTAGGAGTTAATGAGAAAATTCAGTTTAAGAAGTATTCAGTTTCAAGTTTCAAGTGGCAACTGACAAGTGAGAAGTTGCAAGTTAAGGAAAAAATTCATCTAAGCTGAATTTTAGAAAATATAATTTAAAGAAATTTCTTACGGAATTTCATCCACAACTACTAACTCTAAACTCCAAACTAATTTAAACGGGGGTGTTTTATTGGAAAAGAAAAGGTTCTGTCATCTTCATTTACATACTGAATATAGCTTGCTTGATAGTTCGGCTAAGATTAAAAATGTTATTAGTAGGGCAAAAGAGCTTGGAATGGAAAGCATAGCTATTACTGATCATGGTGTTATGTATGGTTGTGTTGCATTTTACAAGGAGGCTATAGCACAGGGAATTAAGCCTATACTTGGATGTGAAGTATATGTAGCTGGAAAGTCAATGAATATTAAAATTAATGATAAGGATAATGGTACATATCACTTAGTATTATTGGTAAAAAATGAAGTTGGTTATGAAAATCTAATGAAAATAGTATCAGCAGCATCAATTGATGGATTTTACTATAAGCCGAGAGTCGACCATGATTTCTTAAGAAAGCATAGTGAAGGCTTAATTGCATTAAGTGCTTGTCTTGGTGGAGAAGTACAAAAAAATTTATTAAATGATGACTATGAAAAGTCAAAAGAAGTTGCCTTAATGTATAAGGATATTTTTAAAGATGGTTTTTATTTAGAAATACAAGACCATGGAATGGAGGAGCAAAGAAAGGTTACAGAGGGTAATATTAAATTATCTAGAGAAACTGGAATTCCTTTAATTGCAACTAATGATGTCCATTATATTAATCAAGAGGATTCAAAGGCACATGATATTTTAATGTGTATTCAAACAGGTAAGACTGTGGAAGATCAAAATAGAAGAAGATATCCTTCAAATCAGTTTTATTTAAAGTCTCCAGAGGAAATGTGGGATATGTTCTCTTATGTTCCTGAAGCATTGGAGAATACAATTAAGATTGCTGATGAATGTAATTTTGATTATGAGTTCCATGTTTCTAAGTTACCTAACTTCCCAGTTCCACAGGAATATAAAACTCACTTTGATTATCTTGAAGAGGTGTGTTTTGAAGGGCTAGTTGAAAGATATGATGTATTTGAGCAATTTAAGGATAAATTAATTAAAGTTCAAGATATAAAGAATTTTGCAGAAACTAATGAGGAAGCAAAGGAATATGTTGATAGATTAAGCTATGAGCTTAGTGTAATTAATCAAATGGGATATGTTGATTATTTCTTGATTACTTGGGATTTTATTAAATATTCAAATGATCATGGTATACCAACTGGTCCAGGAAGAGGATGCTTTCTACCAGGGACAGAAATACTTTTAAGTAATGGTTCAATCAAAAGTATAGAAGATATTAAGATAGGTGATGAAGTTATCACTGCTTATGGTAATTTGCAGTTAGTTGAAAATTTATTAAGATATGATATTAAAGAAAAAATAATAACTATTGAAAGTGCTAATGAAAAAGTTAAGTTAACAAGTGATCATAAAATGTTAGCTATAAAGGCTTCTCAATGTACTAAAGAATGGCAAGATAGAAGTAATCTACCTGTAGTATACAAAAAAGGGTGCTCTTTTGAGGAAGGGTGCATTAATAAACCATATGAAGAATATAAGGCTGAATGGATAGAGGCTAATAAGTTAGAGAAAAACGATTTTATACTTTATCCTAGAACAAAAGAGGCTGTAAGTGATATTACATATGATTTATTAGAATATTGTAAGCAAGAAGAACATTTAAGATATGATGAGAATCATATTTGGTACGAAATAGGAAGTAATAATCTTCAAACTAATAAAATAAATAGGTTTATAAAATTAGATGAAGATTTATGTAAATTATATGGATACTTTATATCAGAAGGTTGGACTACTATTAATGAAGATATAAGAGAATATAAATTTGGTTTTGGATTTAATAAAAAAGAAACTGAATATATAGATGATGCAGTTAACTTAGTTAATAAAATATTTGCATTACAAGGAGGTATTGCTGAACATAAAACAAAAGAAGATACATATGTTGAATTTAACTCAAAGGTAATTTCAGAGTTTTTAAGGCAACAATGCAATAAGGGAGCCAATAATAAAAGAATACCTTATGATGTTATAAAAAATACTAGAGATTATAACTTAAAGTTGTTAGTTGCTAATATGTTTAGAGGTGATGGAAGTTATAGTGATATTAATTGTGAGGAAGCATCATTTAGAATTAAATATACTACAACATCAATTGAATTAACTAGACAACTTAGAATGATTCTTGCTAGATTAGGTTACTGGTCTACTTTTAAGACGAGATTTAAAGAGCAGGAGCAAATGCATGATGAGTATTCTGTTTGTATATCTGGAAAGCAGCTTTTAAGATGGAATGATGATTTTGAAAATTATAAAATTCCAGTGAGAGAGCAAAAGTTTTATAGAAATGATAGTTTTTATATGGATGATGATTATTTCTATATAAAAATTAAGAATAAAACAGAAGAAGAGTATACTGGAAAAGTATATGATTTATCTGTGCCAGGGGATACGTCATATGTTGCAAATTCAATGGCTGTTCATAATAGTGCGGCAGGTTCAATTGTTGCATATACTCTAGGAATAACAAAAATAAATCCGATAAAGTATAGCTTACTTTTTGAGAGATTTTTAAATCCTGAAAGAGTAAGTATGCCTGATATAGATTCGGATTTTTGTTATGAAAGAAGACAGGAAGTAATTGATTATGTTGTTGATAAATATGGAGTTAATAATGTATCTCAGATAATTACCTTTGGTACAATGGCTGCTAGG
>OCSG01001761.1_pt1 | contig 12685 bp, 9 predicted proteins | sample 1538831 | NCBI WGS metagenome assembly OCSG01 (sample SAMN04571729, study PRJEB22368) | human gut metagenome | biome: human gut; material: stool | host: Homo sapiens | place: Luxembourg | collected 2012-09-20 | reverse complement strand
GACCTCGGCGCCCAGCAGGCGCAGCTGATTTTCGCCCGACATGGAAAACTTGATGTCGTTTACGCGCACGACCTTCATGCCCTGCGTGTCGACAATCTGCTTGTTAAGCACGTCGCGGGCGAGTAAGAGTTCGGTCGGCTGCAGGTACGAAAAACGGATTTCGGTGGCCGACGTCTTAAGGTGTACACCCGTCTCGTCGATACGGTCGACCCATTTGCGCCAGCTGATCATAAACGGCGTCTTGCCGGGTCCGCGGAACGCGAGCGACGTCACGTGCGGAAAAACTTCGCCGGTAGCAATACCAAAATCGTTGACCACGCCGAGCTTTTCGCCGTCGACGTCCAAGACCGGCAATTTGAGCATCTCACTCAGATAATTCAATGGTGCTCCCCATCATTATTCCTCCGGACGCGGCCGCGCGTGCGGCGTCTGGGGGCTTCTGGATATGTATACGCATGCGCGGGCGGCACGCCGCTCGACGCTTACACCCCGTGCATGCGCAAAAAGCACCTGCATGGGGTCATCGACTGTATGGTCGAGGTTTGGATTTCACCTGTAACCTTTCTCTTGACCCTCATTAACCGCAGTAACTATAGCATCAGCATCGCCCTGCGGCATCGAATTTATGCGCTGCACATTGCAGGCATACCAAACGCTGACGCATCCGTGACATAGTCATTGGGGACGTTCTTAAATGACTACCCAATAACTACTCTGTGGTGTCGTCGTCCTCGGCAAGTTGGGGGAACACGGCGTCCTTGGGCATGGTGACCTTCGTCAGCGAGGTGAGCTTTTTGCTCAGCGACGTGTCCGTCTTGACCAGGTCGCTGAGCGTCACGATCTTGTAGCCGTCGGCAATGAGGCCGTCGATAATCTGCGGCAGCGCCTCGAGTGTCTGCTCGGCGCATTCGTCTCTATCGGTGAGCAGCACGATATTGCCCGGCGTCACCGAATCGAGCACCGTCGAGACTTGCTCGTCGGCACCGTTGAGCAGCCAGTCGCCCGAGTCAATATTCCACGAGACCACGGCGAAGACCAGGTCCATCGCATCAATCCAGTTTTGCTCGTCAAAGGCAGCGTAGGGAGCACGCAGTAGCATCGTCTTCACGCCGGTCGCCGACTTAATCGCATCGGTGCCTTTCGTGATCTGTTCGCGCACAGCCTCACGGTCCTGATCCTTGAGCGAATCGTCGCTGTAGCTGTTGGATCCGATCTCGCACCCGGCATCGACAATCGCCTTGGCCGTGGCAGGCGAGGCCTCGGCCGCATCGCCCGAAAGGAAGAACGTCGCGGTGACGCCCTTTTCCTTGAGCACCTGCAAGATCTGTTTGGTAGCGCCGCTCGGACCCTCGTCAAACGTCAGCGCCACGTACTTTTTGTTGCCCTTGGGCGCCACGCTGGCGCACGCAACGACGCAATCGGTGGCGGGCACAACCTCGCCGCGGTCTTGCGTCTTGCCCGACTGCTCACCAACCCACACCTCGGAGCGGCCCTGGACACCCCACGTCTGCACATACTCGATAGCGCCCGTGCCTTCGACCTTGAGCTTGGGCTCGATAACCGTAGCCTGAACCTCGTGCTTCTCGTAGATGTTACGGCCATCCTTGACCGTCACCTTCTCGCCACCCTCAAGTTCGCGGCTATCCCATTTGCCCTGCTTCACGCGCTTGCCGTCGACCTTCACCGACAGCTTTTCGCCCCCATGGCGCTTGAGCACGCTGTCATCGACGGCCAGCAGGTCGCCTGCGTCGTAGGTGTCAGTCAACTCCTGGTCGTCGATGAGGTTTTGTAGCGTAGAGCCGACGCGCACTGCGGTCTTCTGGCCGTTGAGCTCCACGTCCACGCTGCGGTTGACGTAGCCCACGACGGCAGCGATAAACAGCACGAGTGCGCAACCCACGGCGATGAGCGCATAGGGCAGGCGAGACGAACGACGGGGTGTGCGGCTGTTGCCGATGCGAGCGCTGCGGTCGCTAAAGCCGCGGCTATGGTTGAGATACATCGCGCCGGGCTTACGGTGACGGCGGCGCTGACCGCTGGGCAGCTGCCCCAGGTCGCGGCGCGCCGTCGGACGCGCACCCGAACGCCCGTTTAAGTTGGATCCGTTTTGGCGCATATGCCCTCCCCCATAAACACAGCAAGCCGGAGCAACAGGTCTCCGGCTTGCCTCCCATCATTTGGTACGTCGCTATTTTGTAGCTTTTGACGAGCCTCCGCTCGCCTTTTGGTATTCGTCCTTAAAGGCCTTGAACATGCCGCGCGTCTTGCCGAGCTGCTTGCCCAGTGCGCGACTGCCCTTGTCCACGGCAACCGATCCCTTGTCGTCGAGCACCTTGGCGCCCTTTTTGACCTTGTCGCCCACCACGACGCTGGCCTCGGCGGCCTTGGCAGCCGCACCGCCCGAATACCCGAGCGACTTGACCTCGTCCGAGACGACCATCGCGCCGTTCTCGTAGCCGCGCAGCATCGTCGGCGGCACCTGCGTGTCACCAACCAAAACACTCGAAGCAGCACCGGCGGTCACATAGAATGCCTGCACGATGCCCGAACGCGGCTTGAACTCCACATCCGAGCAATAGCCCACGACGTCGCCCGATTCCGTGCGCACGTCCATACCGACCCAGATGATGCAATCGTCCAGGTTGATGTCGAGGCGCTTGGCGGCGGCGGCATCGTACGTGTCCTTGACGTCATTGACCGCAATGGCGCCCTCGTAGACACCAATGGCGTCGAGCGCTACGAATCGGTCGGGACGCTCGATCATGCCCGCGATATCGGACTGGCGGACCATAAAGCCGACCACGCGCGTACCGCCCGGGGTAAAGACCGGAAAGTGAATCTTTCCGAGCTTTTTAGGGCTGCGCGGCGTGCCGTCCTTTTTGGTGCGCTTGTCCTCGGTAGGCTTGCGATAGATCTTGGCGCCGACAAAATCCCCGGCGCGCATTATGCCTCGGTCGAGGGCTCCGCAGCCTCGGTATCAGCCTCGACGGCGTTCTCGACCACGACGTCGGCGGCAGGCGTCACGTTGCCGCCCGAAATGGCGTCGTTGAGCTGCTCGCGCAGCTGGTCCATGCGCTCGCGGGCCAGGTCGACCTTGGCGCGCAGGTCATCGGTCTTGGCGTCGACCATCGGGCCAAAGTCATTCACCGCAGCACGGGCCTCCTCGGCGCTGTGCTCGTAGGTGTCGCGCATATTGTCCCAGGCGTCGTTGGCGATATCGGCAGCCATGGCGCGGGTCTCGGCGCCCGAACGCGGGGCCAGAGCAACGCCGACAATAGCGCCGGCAGCGGCACCAAAAAGTGCGCCGGAGACAAAGCTGAAAGTCTTACCCATGATCATTCCTCTCCTGCGGGCACGTCGGTGCCCACCGTTTGAATGCTGTCCATTATACCCGCAGCGCATCACTTGCCGCTCCGCTCATCTGCGTACGGCAAAGGCGCAGGTACGTGATGGTGATAAACGCGTAGGCCTACTCCTGGGGCATAGCCGGCATGGCCGCCGTGGCACCCGGGTCCTCGCCGGCGCCGTCCACGAGCGGCAGGCTGCCCTCATGCGCAGGTCCTGCCGGAACCGTCGCCGCACCGCCAAAGACGGCAGCGGAAGCCTCGTGGTTCTCGGCAACCGCGCCCTCGGTATCAATCGCCACCTGGGGCTCGTCGTCAAAGTTGGGGACACCCTGGGGCTCGGTGGGAACGGGCTCGGCGGTCGCATCGGAAACGGGCCCGGCGTCGACCGGCGCATCGCCCTCGTCAGCGCCCTCGTCAGCGCCCTCGTCCTCGGCAGCATCTTCGCCGTTCGCAGCGGCGACGGCCTCGTGAGGATCCTTGCCCTCGGCCTCGGCGCGCATGCCCAATACCAGGTTGCGCAGGCCCGCGACCGTGCCTTCCACGTCAGGGGCAGGCTGGTCGGCGTGCAGATAGGCCCAGTCCATCATAAAGGTGGCCGAAGACAGCGCGCCGATGGCCAGCGCGTCGTCGGGGCACGAAAGCTCAACCTCAAAGACGCGCTCATCGTGCTCGCTTACGCGCGTGCGGCCGCACGAGATGCTACCGGCAAGACCGGTCTCGTTCATGAGCTCGACCGTCACGTGCTCCAGCAGGTGGCAAAGCTCGGTCTGGCCCATGCAGTCCTGGAACTCGCGACCGGAATCACCCAGGCACAGGTGCTTGGCAATCGCCGGCACCAGGTAGTACACGCGCGCCGTGGCCTCGATATCCTCCGAGGTCATGAGCGGCATGCCGGGGTTCACCAGCACGTGCGCGCAGATCTTGTCCTCGCTGACGGTGACCTTAAGGATGTTGAACAGGCCTGCCATAACTCTCCCCTACTCTTCCTTGTCCTACTCGTCGCCGTCGTGCGGATTCGCAGAACCCGCACCCGACGTCGTCGGCTCGTCTACCGAAGACTCGGAATCCTTCTTATCGGTTTCGGCCGGAGCAATCACGCGAATGAGCGAGATGCGCTGGCCACGCATCGACTGCACCTTGAACTTGTACCCCGCGACCTCAAACACCTCTCCGATGTCGGGCACCGAGTCACAAAGCTCCAAAATCCAGCCGGCGATGGTCTCATAATCATCGCTTTCCTCAAGCGGCCAACCAAGCTCAATCGCGTCATCGCACGAAAAACGCCCATCGACAAGCCACTCGCGGCGCGAAAGGCGCGTGAGATACTTGTTGTCGGGGTCGAACTCGTCCTCGATCTCGCCGACGATCTCCTCGACGATGTCCTCGATGGTGATGATGCCGGCCGTGCCGCCGTACTCGTCCACGACCACCACGATCTGGTCGTGCGAGGTCTGCATCTCGGACAGCAGCGGCAGGATGTCCTTGGTGTCGGGCACAAAGGTGGCGTCGCGCAAAAAGCCGGCGATGGGCTGGTCGCCCTTGCCGTCGAGCGCGGGCTGAATCAGGTCCTTGATGTGCGCGATGCCGGCGACGTTGTCGGGATCCTCGTGATAGACGGGGATGCGGCTAAAGCCGGTCTGGCGCATGGTGGACAGCACGTCGGCGACCGTCTCGTCGTCCTCGCACATGGTGGTGTCCACGCGCGGCACCATGACCTCGCGGGCAACGGTGTCGCCCAGGTCGAAGATCTCGTGGATCATGCGCTTTTCCTCGTCGAGCAGGTCGTCCTGCTCCGAGACCATGTACTTGATCTCTTCTTCCGAGACGTTCTGGCGGTCGTCGGCACTCTTGATGCGCAGGATACGAGCCAGGCCATCGGAGCAAGCACCAGTTAGCCACACGAGCGGACGGGCGATCTTTTGGAAAAACGACAACGGCCCCACAACCTGCTTGGACACGCCTTCGGCGTTGGCCAGGCCGATGCGCTTGGGCACAAGCTCGCCGATCACAATGGACACGAAGGCGACCGCGACGGTGATGATGACCGGCCGCGCGCGATGGCGGAGAGCGGCGCGATGCCAAAGCTCATGAGCCACGTGGCGAGCGGGTCGGACAGACTCGTCGAGGCGACGGCGGACGAGGCGAAGCCCACGAGCGTGATGGCGACCTGGATGGTGGCGAGCAGCTGGTCGGAGTCGGCAGCCAGCTTAATGGCACGCTCGGCGCGCTTGTCGCCTTCCTCGGCCTCGTGCTCCAGCACGGCGCGCTTGGCCGTGGTGAGCGCCATCTCGGACATAGAGAAGTAGCCGTTGATGAGGGTCAAAACGAGGGTGGTGATAAGGGAGATGGTTATGTCCATCGGGAGTTTCTCGAACCTCCAAGATTCGGGACGTCGGATTAAAACGTTGGTGGCGGATACGGCAATTGCACTGGCGACCGAGCGGGGGCACGGGCGCTGGCGTGGTCGCTAGATTACGAAGAGGATCACCGCCATGAACTGGAAGATGCTGCCGGCGAGCACCCACAGGTGAAACACGCTGTGCAGATAGCGCACGTTTTTGGCGATATAGAACGGCACGCCCGCGGTGTAGCACACGCCGCCGACGGCGAGCAGGGCAAGTGCCACGGGGTTGAGCAGCGCCACGAGCTCGGGCAGCTTAAAGACAACGAGCCAGCCCATCAGCAGATAGACCAGGCCGCTTACCCAATGCGGCTGGCGCTCGCGTAGGAAGCACTCGAGGGCGATGCCGATGATGGCGATGGCCCATACGGCAAAGAACAGCACAGCGCCGCCGTCGTTTGCGAGCGTGATGAGGCAAAACGGCGTATAGCTGCCGGCTATGAGCAGGTAGATGCAGCTGTGGTCGATGATGCGAAACACGCGCTTGGCGCGCGCGGGCTGAATCGCGTGGTAGAGCGTGGAGGCTAGGTATTCGAGGATAATGCTGACGCCATAGACAATCGCCGCGGCCATATGGGCCGGGCCTCCGCCGCGCAGGGCGGCGAATACGATCAGGAGCACCAGGCCCGCGATACCCAGCAGGCAGCCGACACCATGGGTGACGGAGTTCATGATCTCCTCGCCCACTGTGTAGTGTGGAACGGCCGCGGTCTTGGGTCGCGGCTTAGAACTGTCGCTCGAATCGGACATGCCGGTTACATCCTCCAACGTAAAGAGTTCTCAACACTATATCAAAGCGTCTAGGTACGTGCGAAATTTGCACCATACGTGACCCTTTGTTTACCCATTCTTTGCCTGTTGACGCATCAACGGCGAACGTCCATAATGCGCTTGCATTAAATGTTGATGTATTAACATCTTATAGGAAAGCTTCTTATGTCTCAAAACGCACGTTCCCATCGAAAGCTCAAGATAGCCGGCGTCGTTGCACTGGTGGTTGTCGTTGCGCTGCTCGGATTTGCCGGCAACTTCCTGTTTGACTTCGCGCTGAATCCCCGCGCGCCATACACCATGAAGATGATGCAGGATAGCAAGAACGACAAAGAAGGTGAGCAGCCGGATGCCGAGGATACCGAGGCGCGGGCATGGTTTAAAGAGAACCGCGAGAGCAGGAGCCTCACCGCGGACGACGGGACCGAGCTTGCCGCCTGGTATTTTGCTGCGTCGGAGAGCACGCACGACTACGCCGTCTGCCTGCATGGATATACCAACGAGCCCATCGGTATGGCCCGATACGTCAAGCGATTCCACGACCGCGGCATGAACGTACTCGCGCCCGCCGCGCGCGCCCACGAGCGCTCCGGCGGCGACTATATCGGCATGGGCTGGCCCGAGCGGCTCGATGTCGTCGCATGGATCGAGCAAATCGTTCAGGCTGACCCCGAGGCACGCATCCTGGTCTTTGGCGAGTCGATGGGTGCGGCAACCGCCATGAACGTCGCGGGGGAACCTCTGCCCGCAAACGTGAAATGCATTATCGAGGACTGCGGTTATACGAGTGTTTGGGACGAGTTTTCTCTGCAGCTCAAGAACGTGTTCGGCTTGCCCAGCTTTCCCTTGCTCGATGTAGCAAACTTGGTATGCAACGTGCGCGCGGGCTACGACTTTCATAAGGCGAGCAGCGTGGAGCAACTCAAACACGCGACGGTTCCCATGCTGTTTATCCACGGCGACCAGGACACTTTTGTGCCGTACAGCATGCTCGACCAAAACTACGACGCGTGCGCCAGCAAGGTCAAGCAAAAGCTCACTATCCATGGCGCCACCCACGCCAAGAGCGCGCAGGTCGACCCCGAACTCTACTGGAACACGGTCGACAACTTCCTCGACGAGTATTTTTAGGCAAAAAGCAACGTCTGGGGTTTTGTTGCCAAAAAACGGTTTGTGGTCGGCGGGATTCGATTTTTCGCCGCACTTCCAAAAAGCCGCCCGTGAGCGCTGTGCTCACGGGCGGCTTTTGCTCAACTAACGCTACAAAGGCGCTTATTTTGTCCAATAGCTAGGCGCTACTTGACCTCGATGAGCTCATACTCGCTCGTGCCCAGGCCAATCTTCTCGGCGTGCGCGATGCACACGCGCCAGTCGGTGTCGGGATGCGTGATGCAGAAGGGATCCTTGGCCTGCTCGCCCTCCAGATACTCGTGGTTGTGCTCCATCTTGGCCGCGCTATCGGTGAGCTCGGTGTTGGGCAACGGCTCGGATGCCATGACGGCATCGGCGCAGGCCTGGTCAATGGCGACCGGGTCGAAGCTCGCGAACATGCCGATATCGTTGACGATAGGCGTGTCGTTTTCGGGATGGCAATCGCAGTTGGGGCTGATGTCCATGGCAAGCGAGATGTGGAAGCTCGGGCGGCCGTCGACGACGGCCTTCGTATACTCGGCGATCTTGCAGTTGAGCACGTCGGCCGCGGCCTCATAGCCGGGCTTGATGCAGTCCTGGTTGCATGCCGCAATGCAGCGTCCGCAGCCCACGCAGCGATCGTGGTCGATGGCAGCCACGTGCACCGTGCGAGTGTTGCCGTTGGCAAGCTCGCGCTCGCGGGTATCGTCAAACGAGATGGCGTTGTGCGCACAGATCTTTTCGCAGGCATGGCAGCCAACGCAGTGCTCGGTCGCGACGTTCGGCTTGCCGGCGGCATGCTGCTCCATCTTGCCGGCACGGCTACCGCCTCCCATGCCCAGGTTCTTCATGGCACCGCCAAAGCCGGCCTGCTCATGGCCCTTAAAGTGGGTGAGGCTGATCACGATATCGGCGTCCATGAGCGCCTGACCGATCTTGGCCTCGTGCACGTACTCGCCGCCCTCGACCGGGACGAGCGCCTCGTCGGTGCCCTTGAGGCCGTCGGCGATGATGATCTGGCAACCCGTGGCATACGGGGTAAAGCCGTTCTGGTAGGCGGTGTCGATGTGCTCGAGCGCGTTTTTGCGGCTACCGACATAGAGCGTGTTGCAGTCGGTGAGGAAGGGCTTGCCGCCCAGCTCCTTCACCACGTCGGCGACGGCGCGAGCGTAGTTGGGGCGCAAAAAGCTCAGGTTGCCCAGCTCGCCAAAGTGAATCTTAATGGCGACGAACTTGTTCTCAAAGTCGATCTGCTCAATACCGGCGTGACGGATGAGGCGCTTGAGCTTGTCGAGCTGGCTCTCGCGAGCATGCGTGCGCAGGTTGGTGAAGTACACCTTAGCGGGTGCTGCGGGTGCAGTTGCGGTCATAGATATATCCCCTCGGTCTATATGGCGTTACAGACATAGAGGATGGTACCAGTTAAAGCAGAGTTAAAGTCAAGTACGACACCTAGTCGTTGGGAACGTTCTTAAATGACTACTCTTGGACTTTGAGGGCTTCGGCCAGACTGACGCGCTTGATGGAGCGCGTGTGCAGCAGCGCCACGACCAGGTAGGTCGCAAAGCCGATTCCTGCGCACGCCGCCATGGACCAAGCGGGCACGTAGATCTCGATATTGCCGTTGTAGGCGAGCAGCATCGAGTGGAAGATGGCCGTGAGCGAGCCGATGATCACGGGCAGGCTCAGCACGAGCGACGCCGCCACGCACAGCGTGATCGAGCGGATGTACAGATGCGAGATCTCGCCATCGCGATAGCCAAAGACCTTCATGTAGCTAATCGAACGGGCGCTGTGGTCGATCACAGCCTTGGTCAGCAGGTACATAAACAGCAGAAAGATGAACACCGCGAGCCCGACCATCATGCCGATCATTTTGCTCATCATGCCGATGAACTGGTCGCCCACGGCACGCATGTCGTCGGGCGTGGTGTCGCCGGCAAAGTAACGAGCATCGAGGTTGAGCTTCTCGTCGCTCACATAGCCGTTAAAGTAGGCCGCATCGTTGCCAAAGAGCTCGTTAAAGTCATCGATACTCATATAGATATTCATGTCCGACTTGGAGCCCCAGGCACAGTCCTTGCCCGCATACTCAAGGGAATAATTCTCGCCCTCATACTTGTCGCCGAGCGTGACCTTCTGGCCCTCGCTCCAGCCAAACTTGTCGAGCAGGCCGCCGCCAAAGACGACGTGTCCGTCGCCGACGTTGAGGCCTTTCCAATAGCACGAATCGGTTGAAATGCCGTAGACGGAAATCGTCTCCTCGCCATTTCCATCGCCGCGGTCGTATTGCAGCTGGTAAACGGCGTATTTCTCGGCCTGTGCGATTGCGCCCGCGCCGTTATCGGTCGTATTGACCGGGTGGATATCGTCGTTGTCAGTGTCGATCTTAGAGGCCTTGCCGATCAGGTCGATAGTCTCATCGCGGTCGCAGCCGAGAGCGTCGGCAAGGTCATCGAGGCGCGCATAAAGCGCATCCTTCTTGTCCTGGACCTTGGCAAGCGCATCCTGCACTGCGGTCAGGCTCTCGGCAGACGGAGATGCCTGCGCCGCATCGGCCGCGTCGTCAAGCTCGTCATCGGCATCCTGAGCGGCGGAAAGCAGCGCGCCGTCCACCGACTGCAAGCGCTCGAGTGCCGACCACTGCTCACGTTCCTCGGCGGTGCCCTCAAGCTCCAGCGGCGCCTTGAGCGTGTACTGGTACTCGGCGACCAGGCTCGTCTCGAGGTTATCCGCGTAGTGCGTCATCGTGGGCAGAATCGCCAGGCCAAAGAGCAGCAGCAGCGACGCAAACGCAATACCTACGAAGAGCGTGGCGAAGTTGCCCAGGTTGCGCAGGAAAATACGCAGGCGGAAGCGCGAAACAAAACCCACGCGCTCCGGCAGCTGCAGGCCGCGCTTGGTGCCAGATTTGCCGCTCGCCTCGTGACGAAGGAACTGCAACGGCGTCTTGTCCATCTTGCGAAGCAGGCCCACCAGCGTGATGAGAATGAGCGCAGCGGCGGGAACCACGGCGCACTTCACAAAGATCCCCCAGCTCCAGTACACCTGGAAGGGAGGCAGGCTGTACGAACCGTAATAGAGGCTGCGCATGGGCTCGGTAAAGAACACAACGCCGAGCGCGGTGCCCAAAAGCGCCGCGATCACGCCCACGGTAGCGGGAAGCGCAAGGTAGTGCAGGACGATCTCGCGTCGACGATAGCCGCTGGCGAGCAGCGTGCCGATGATGGCGCTCTCCTCCTCGATGGTGGCGTCGGTAAGGACCACAAAGACGAACGCCATGATCACGATGATGATGTCGAGCAGCGTCATCCACATCATGGAGTCGCCGTCTACGTCGTCGCGCGCATAGCCAATGCCCTGGTTGGAATCGGCATCGATCAGATCGTCCACGCGCGCATCGGCGTCGGTCAGCGCCTCGACCATATCCTGCTCCGCATCGATGCGATCCGCGGTGGGGAGGTCGCGATCGGCAAAGGTAAAGGAGTAGGTGTAGGCGGGCGCGCCGCCGGCATCCTCGAGCGCGGCAAAGCCGGCATCGGTGACCTCGGCCACGCCATAAGTGATGGTGTTCACCGTAAAGTCCGAATTGTTGAGGAACAGCGCCTGGCTATCGGGCTGGGTCATGATGCCGCAGATGGTGTAGGTGCGGCCCTCAAGCTCGACCTTATCGCCCACGGACAGGTTGTTATTGGTGGCGAAGACACGGTCGATCGCCACTTCATCGTCCGTTTTGGGCTCCTTGCCCTCACAGTAGGACGCGATATCGACCTTGGTGCGGTGCGCATAGGTGCGCAGCGTGCGCTTGGTGCCGTCGTCGCCAGCGGTCTTTTTGATGATGGCGTCGATGGAGAAATTCTTGTAGAGCGTGACGCCGCCGACGTCGCCGGCTGCATCCTCGGCGGCCTTGAGTTGATCGTCGGTAGCCTCGAAGGAGGTGGTCACGCGGCCGTCCTCAATCGTGTACGCATCGCGCATGTCATCGATAAGGCAACCGATAGAATGCGCTGCGAGCAAAAAGCCCGAGGTGAGAGCGATGCTTCCGCACATAAGAAGAAAGATGCCCAGGTACTTGCCGATATTGCGGCGCAGCTCGCGCGGGAGACGTTTTGCGAGAGGTGTCATGGCGCCGCCTACCAATCGAGCTCGGCGGCTGCGACGGGCGACTCGTTGAGCTCATCCTCGACGATGCGCCCGTCGCGCAGGCGCAGCACGCGATTGGCCATGCGGGCGATGGCGGCGTTGTGCGTGACGATGATGATGGTGCAGCCGTACTCGTGATTGACATCCTCCATGAGCTGCAGGATTTCCTTGGACGTCTTGTAGTCGAGCGCGCCCGTGGGCTCGTCGCACAGCAACAGACCCGGGTTCTTGACGAGCGCACGGCCGATGGCGCAGCGCTGCTGTTGGCCGCCCGAAACCTGACGCGGGAACTTGTTGCGGTGCTCGTAGAGGCCCAGCGAACGCAGCAGGTCGTCGACATTGAGCGGGTTTTTGGACAGGTGCGCCGTGACCTCAATGTTTTCCTTGATGGTGAGGTCGGGCACCAGGTTGTAGAACTGAAAGACAAAGCCCAGCTCGCGGCGGCGGTACTCACCCAGGTCGGCGGGCTTGAGCACCGTGAGGTCGCAGCCGTCCACCATGATGGAGCCGGCGTCGGCATCCTCCAGGCCGCCGATCAGGTTGAGAAAGGTCGACTTACCCGAGCCCGAGGGCCCCAGCATGACGCAGATCTCCCCGCGGTTGATGGACGCGTCGATGCCATCGAGTACCGTCAGGCGTGCATCACCGTCGCCGTAATGCTTTTTGAGATCCTTAACCTGGACATAGGCTTCCTGCGTTGCCATGGTATCCCCCGTTGTTAGCCTCGTACTACTTTATGAGCGTAATAGTAAACCATGGCGAACTATTTTGGAGCGTGGCCTGGATTTTATTTCAGACTAGTCATTGGGGACGTTCTTAAATGACTAGCTGTTGGGGACACTCTTTCGCCACCCGGCAGTTAGGGACGTTCCCTTTCTGCCGGCAGCTGGGG
>OCSG01001754.1_pt1 | contig 12735 bp, 10 predicted proteins | sample 1538831 | NCBI WGS metagenome assembly OCSG01 (sample SAMN04571729, study PRJEB22368) | human gut metagenome | biome: human gut; material: stool | host: Homo sapiens | place: Luxembourg | collected 2012-09-20 | reverse complement strand
CATTTCGGCATGGGCGTTGTTCATCACAAGCACGCGGTCTGCCACGCGGCCGATGTCCTCCATACTGTGGGAGACGAGCAAAATGGTGTTGCCGCGCTGGCGGTGATATTCGGAGATCTGCGCTAAGATAACATCTCTGCCCTTCGGGTCAAGACCGGCGGCGGGCTCATCCAAAATGAGCACCTCCGGGTCCATGGCGATGACGCCCGCAATGGCTGCACGACGCTTTTCGCCGCCCGAAAGCTCAAACGGAGATTTCTCCAAAAGCTCAGGTTTTAAGTCTGTAAAGTGTGCCGCTTCTTTGGCGCGCTTCAGTGCTTCTTCATCGGAAAGTCTCATGTTTTTCGGGCCGAACATGATGTCTTTAATAACGGTCTCTTCAAACAGCTGGTATTCCGGGTACTGGAACACCATGCCCACCTGAAAACGCACGCGGCGAATTTCCTTCGGCTTTGCCCAAATGTCCTCGCCGTTTAAAAGCACCTGCCCGCTTGTGGGGCGGATGAGGCCGTTGAGCATCTGGATCAGCGTGGATTTACCGCTGCCCGTATGCCCGATCACGCCGACAAACGCGCCCTTTTCTACGGAAAGGTTCACGTTTTCCACCGCCGTTTTTTCAAACGGTGTGCCGACGCCGTAGGTATATGTGAGATTTTTGGTTTCCAAAATTGCCATCGATTTTCCTCGTTTCCTCTGCCGGGTGCAGGTCCTTCCGGTTCTTGCCCCGCACAAAAAACAAAATCCCTTTTATATTCTTATCCCAATTTTAAATACTCCGCAATCGCTTTTACGCACTCGTCTTCATCGAGCGGCGTGCCGGAAATGCTGCACCCGGCGGCGTTTAAGCGGTAAATAAGCTCCGTTGCCTGCGGCACGTCGAGCTTGTGGCGCTTTAAAAGCTCCACCTGCGCGAACACCGTGCGTGGGTCGCCGTCCGTCAGAATGTTGCCGCCGTCCATCACCACCACGCGGTCGGCCTGCACGGCCTCGTCCATGTAGTGCGTGATGAGAATGACGGTGATACCCTTTTCGCGGTTCAGATACCGAATCGTATCCATAACCTCCTGTCGGCCGCGCGGGTCCAGCATGGCGGTCGGCTCATCAAGCACAATGCACATGGTCTCCATCGCGATAACACCCGCAATCGCGACGCGCTGCTTCTGACCGCCGGAGAGCTTATGCGGTGCATGGTCGCGGTACTCGTACATGTTGACCGCTTTCAGTGCCGCATCGACACGGCGGCGGATTTCTGCGGGCTCAATGCCGAGATTTTCCGGGCCGAATGCCACGTCTTCCTCAACAATACCCGCGACAAGCTGGTTATCCGGGTTCTGCTGCACAAGGCCCACGCGGCGGCGCACGTCAAGCTGCGTTTCCTCCACGGCGGTATCGATGCCGTCCACCGTCACGGTGCCGGAGGTCGGCACCAGCATACCGTTAAACAGCTTCGCCATGGTGGATTTACCGCAGCCGTTGTGGCCGAGCAGCGCCACAAACGAACCCTTTTCAATGTCGAGATCGACGCCGTGCAGGACCTCGCCGCTCTCTTCGCTGTATGAAAAATGCAGGTCTCTGCACTCAATAAACGCCATTTTATCCCTTCCGTTTCAAAAAAGTCCCGTTATACCGGCTCGCCCGACCAGATTGCCGTGCTGCCGCAGGGGAGAACAAGCCCCGTTTCCGTCACCGGCAAGCCGATTTCATCTGCGGAAACATAGCCGCCGAACTTCGGGCGCAGCAAAACGCCGAGCAGATACGCCATAACGGACGGAGAAAGTCCCGTTGTGTACGAATTCAAAATAAAGAACAGCGGATCGTCCGTCAAGACCGGTACGCACATTTCAACAAGACCGTAAAGCTGTTCCTCAAGCTTCCACACCTCGCCGCCGGGGCCGCGCCCGTAGGACGGCGGGTCCATGATGATGCCGTCGTAATGGTTGCCGCGGCGAATTTCGCGCTGCACGACAAGCCAGCGCACCGGGCGCTCTGCCAAATTCGATGCCGCTGCGTTTTCGCGCGCCCACTGCACCATGCCCTTGGAGGCATCTACGTGCGTGACCGTCGCGCCCGCTTCCATACACGCAAGCGTCGCCGCGCCGGTGTAGCCGAATAAGTTTAGAATTTTAATTTCGCGCTCGGGATTTTTCTCCTTTGCCGCGCGGATGCGCGCCGCGGTGTAATCCCAGTTCACGGCCTGCTCCGGGAAAACGCCCGTGTGCTTAAAGCCCATGGGCTTTAAGCGGAACGTGAGGTCGCCGCGCGTGATTTTCCACACGTCCGGCAGCTTTTTATAAACCTCCCATTTGCCGCCGCCCGTAGAGGAGCGCTTATAGCGCGCGTGAGCAGAGCGCCAACGGGGATCTTTTTTCTCCGACTTCCAGATGATCTGCGGATCGGGGCGGATGAGGAGAATGTCTCCCCACCGCTCCAACCGCTCGCCGGAGCCGGTATCAATCAATTCATAGTCTTTCCAGTTTGCAGCTCTCATCAGACCAATTCTTCCTTAATCACTTCAGAAATATCGTTTGCAAGCTTTTCAATCAGCGCCAAATCTCTGCCTTCCACCATGACGCGCAGCAGCGGCTCTGTGCCGGACGGGCGCACAATGACGCGGCCTTCGCCGTTCAGTGTTGCGGTTGCCTGCTGAATAGCCTTCTTCACCTTCGGGTCGGTGTGGAACGCCAGCTTGCCCTCCGGCGAGACCTTGATATTCACCATCGTCTGCGGGTAGCGCTCCATGACGGTCTTGAGGGAAGAAAGCTTTGCTTCGCGCTGCTTTAAGATGCTCAAAAGCTGCGCGGCCGTCAACTGGCCGTCGCCGGTCGTTGCGAAATCGCGGAAAATGACGTGGCCGCTCTGCTCGCCGCCAAAGCTGTAGTTTTCAAGCAGCATTTCTTCCAGCACGTAACGATCGCCGACCTTCGTCGCTTCAAAGTGGATGCCGTTTGCTTCGCAGCACTTTACAAAGCCGAGGTTCGTCATGATGGTGCCGACGATGCAGTCCTTATTCAGCTTACCGCGGCTCTTCATATCGAGGCCGCAGATTGCCATGATGAAGTCGCCGTCGATGACTTCGCCGTTTTCGTCCACGGCAAGGCAGCGGTCGGCGTCGCCGTCAAACGCGATGCCCGCGTCGACCTTATGCGTCTTCACATATTCCACGAGCGATTCCATGTGGGTGGAACCGCAGTTATCGTTGATGTTCGTGCCGTTCGGCTCATCATGCAGCATGTGCACCTTGGCGCCGAGCTCCGTAAACAGTGTTTCCGCCGTCATCGCAGAGGAGCCGTTCGCGCAGTCGAGCGCGATTTCAAGGCCTGTCAGCGAGAAGTGCACCGTGGACTTCACGTGATCGATGTAATCGCGCAGCGCGTTCGGCGCATACGACACCGTGCCGAGGTTGCTGTCTGCGGGCAGCGGCGGCAGAGCCGCTTCGCCGAGGATCAGAGACTCAATGCGCTCCTCAAGGTCGTCCGGCAGCTTGTAGCCGTCGCCGCTGAAAATTTTAATGCCGTTATACTCGTAAGAGTTGTGTGATGCAGAGATCATCACACCGGCGTCTGCCTTGTATTTTTCCACAAGGTACGCCACGGCCGGGGTAGGCACAACGCCCAGCAGAACGACCGATGCGCCTACGCTGCACAGGCCGGCCGCCATGGCGTTTTCCAGCATGTCGCTCGAAAGGCGGGTATCCTTGCCGATGATGACGCGCGGGTGGCGGTTTGATTTGTTGATGAGCACGGCAGCGGCCGCACGGCCAAGCTTCATTGCAAGCTCGCAGGTGAGGTCATGGTTCGCGACACCGCGAACACCGTCTGTACCGAATAATCTTCCCATAATCGTATGCTCCTTTTTATATCAAAATTTTAAGGGGTGACTTTTTTTATTCTTTTCAACCTGTTCCCCCGCATGCCGATTGCACGCGTTTCCAAAAGAGTGTCATACATCGAATCTCGGGTTATCGTCCGCAACGGTTCCCGGCGGCGTAAGTCCGAGGTGCAAGTAAGCCGCGCGTGTGGCACAGCGGCCGCGCGGGGTACGCTGCAAAAAGCCAATCTGCATCAGATACGGCTCCACAACGTCTTCGATCGTCACGGCTTCCTCGCCAATGGCCGCCGCCAGCGTTTCCACACCCACCGCCGTTATAATACTGGATAATCGCGTTCAGCATGCGTCTGTCGCCGGAATCGAGCCCAAGCTCGTCAATCTCGAGGCGGTCAAGCGCAATCTTCGCCGTGCTGTATGTGATGACGCCGTCGCTCATGATCTGCGCAAAGTCGCGCACGCGCTTTAACATGCGGTTTGCGATACGCGGCGTACCGCGCGAGCGCGAGGCAATCTCCAGCGCACCGTCCGCTTCAATGTCAATACCTAAAATGCCGGCGCTGCGGGTGACGATTTTCGCAAGCTCCTTCGGCTCGTAGAGCTCCAAACGCAGCACCACGCCGAAACGGTCGCGCAGCGGCGCAGAAAGCTGACCGGCTCTCGTCGTTGCACCGACAAGCGTAAAGCGCGGCAGCGGCAGATGATAGGACGCCGCCATTTGCCCCTTGCCTGTAATAATGTCAAGCGCAAAGTCCTCCATGGCGGGGTACAAGATCTCCTCCACACTGCGCGGCAGACGGTGAATCTCATCGATGAACAGCACGTCGCCGGGATTCAGATTCGTCAATAATGCGGCGAGGTCGCCCGGCTTTTCGATAGCCGGGCCGCTTGTGATGCGCAGATTGACACCGAGCTCGTTTGCAATGATGCCCGCAAGCGTCGTTTTGCCGAGACCCGGCGGGCCGTAGAGCAAAACGTGGTCAAGCGATTCTTTTCTCTGCTTTGCCGCCTGAATGAACACCTCTAAGTTTTCTTTTACCTTTTCCTGGCCCACATAGTCCGCAAAGGTACGCGGGCGCAGCGGGTTTTCCACCTCCGCGTCCTCCGGCACATACTCCGGCGCAATGACGCGGTTTTCAAAATCCATTTCGTTGTCTCTGTCAAACGTCACGCGAAAAGCACTCTCCTTTCAGCGTGTATTAAAAGCGGCTTGCCATACTCTTTAAAGCGCCGCGAATAAGTTCTTCCGTAGAGAGGGAGCCGTCCAGCTTCGCCACGGCCTGCGCGGCTTCGGACTGTGTATAACCGAGCACAATAAGCGCCTGCACGGCCTGCTCGGCGTTCTGAGACGCGGAAACAATGCCTGCGTCGTCCGTGCCGGTCAGTTCCAGCGTGCCGCCCGTAAAACCCATCTTCTTCACGCGGTCTTTCAATTCCAGCACGATGCGCTGTGCAAGCTTCGGGCCCACGCCGCTCGCCTTTGTAAACTTTTTGCTGTCGCCGGAGGCCGCCGCCATGGCAACGCCCTCCGGGGTCATTTCGGATAAAATGGAGAGCGCCGCCTTCGGGCCCACGCCGCTGATGGTCGTCAGCATCTTGTAGCAGTTCAGCTCGCTTTTTGTAGAGAAGCCGTATAAATCAAGCGCGTCCTCGCGCACGTTTAAATGCGTATAGACCGTAGCCGTTTCGCCGATGCGCGGCATGTTTTTCTGCGTGTTCATGGAAGTGAAGCACTTAAACGCCACGCCACCGCATTCAATAGCGACAACGCCCGGCTCCATGTGTACAAGTTTCCCGGTAAGACTGTAAAACATCGCTTTTGTCCTTTCTATACCCTCTGTACTCTCTGTCCAAATAGACGGCGTTACCTCAAAAACTGCCGCAGCGCCGTGCCGGAGGCATGGCAGTGGCAAATGGCAATGGCGAGCGCGTCCGCCGTGTCGTCCGGCTTCGGCACCTCGCGCAGGCACAAAAGGCGGCGGGTCATTTCCATCACCTGCGGCTTTAAGGCCTTGCCATATCCCGTAACGGCCAATTTCACCTGCACGGGGGTGTATTCAAAAACAGGCACGCGGGCCTTCTGCGCCGCAAGCAAAATGACGCCACGGGCTTCCGCCACACCGATGCCGGTCGTTTTATTGTTTGAAAAATAGAGCTTTTCCACGGAGACCGCATCCGGGTGATACTGCGCCAAAACCTGCGCGATGCCGTCGTAAATGATCTCCAAACGGCGGTTGAAATCCGTGCCCGCTTTGGTTGTCACCGCGCCGTGCTCCAACGTGCGGTAACGGTTATTTTTCATTTCCACCACGCCGTAGCCGACAATGGCGTAGCCGGGGTCGATGCCGAGAACGATCATGCCGTTTTTCCTTTCAAAACCAAAGGGCAGAAAAGCCCATACTGCCTTATAGTATATCATATCTCAGCCCTTTTGAATAGCCGAAAATTCCGAAAAAATTGTGAACGGCACGCGGGTTTTCCGTATAAAAAGCGGACACACCGCCAAAAAGCCGTGTGCCCGCAAAAAACTTATTATTTTTTACTCGGCGAGCGCCTGTGTACGCGCTGCCATGTCCGAAATATGCACGAGTCCGAAGCCGTCCACGCCGGAAAGCACACGGTCGTTGAGAGGCGCCGTCCAGACCTCCGGCAAAAGCTGTGCACCCAGTACCATACCAAGCACAGAGCCCGCCGTGGCGCAGTTGCAGTCCGTGTCAAAGCCCATCGTCAGGCACAGCTCCATCGTGTAGGTGAAGTCCTTCTTGCCCCACAATAAGCCCATCGCGACGATTGCCGCATTCGAGACGGTGTGACACCAGTGGTGCTGATTATTTTCATCGTACTTGCCGAGGATATATGCTTTCGTCTCCTCAGCGGTGTCGCCGCTTTCAAAGCGGCTCAAAATTTCCGCAAGCTCTTCATAAAGACGGCTCTTTTTCGGGATCTGCTTCATGCCGGAGCGAATGATGGTCGGCATGTCGTCGTTAACCGCCGCTTTCGCAAGCATCGAGGCAATCCACATTTCGCCGTAGATGCCGTTTTTCACGTGAGAGATGGACGCATCGCGCCATGCCATTTCCGCCGCCGTTTCCATATCGCCGGGGCAAATATAGCCGAACAGATCGCCCCTGATCTGTGCGCCGATCCACTCCCTGTACGGGTTGCGGTACAACGCCGATTCCGGCGGGAAAACGGATTGTGCGAGGTTGATATACGCCACGCGCTCCGCCGTGCACAGGTGTAAAAGCGGCAGGTTCATCAGCCAGTTTTCCGCCGCGTCATCGGGTGTGAAATCGCGCCCGTACTGCTCGACGAGCTTTAACGCGATGAGCGTGTAGTTCGTGTCATCGTCCTCCGGCATGTAAGAGACGTTGTTGATCCACCCGGTTTTTTCCGCGCCGTAGGCGTGTCCGTCGTCGCGCACGTTGTATTTTTCGCGCAGAACAGGCCCGATATCGGACGAAATGTAGTTTTGCAGCGGCAGGTTGCCGGTCTCTTTCAAAAGCCCGTTGATGCGTGCACGCCGCCAGCCCTCTACCGGCTGACCCAACAGGCAACCCGCACAGCGGCCGAGCCATGCGCCGTAGATTTTGTCGCAATCCGCTTCGGCTTTCTCTTTCGGCTCGCCGACAGATGCCGCCTTGATGCCCGGAAGGTCGGACGGCTCGTCTTTGTCCTGCGGGTTTTCAAACGCACAAAGCTGCTCTAAAAGCTCTGCGCCTGCGGCGGTACGCGCCGCGCCGCGCGGCATTTCCTTTACCTGCTCGGCACGCTCTTTAAAGCGTTCCGCTTCCAAAATGCCCTCGTCGATCCTCTGCTCGATCTCAATGGGCAAATCGTCACAAAAATCAAACCACAACTGTTCTCTGAGCATAAGCTGTCTCCTCTCCGGCGCATTTGCGTCTGTATAAATATACGACACGCAATCGCTTTGCGCGTAATGGCTGAAACGGTTATTTCACACACATATCGTGCGCGGTATTTCTGTTTTTAATTATACCGCATAATTTCTCAAAAGGCAAATACAAAACGCCGTGCGAAAACACAGCGTTTTGTACAATCAATCTTTCATTAACGTGACCATAACGGCCTTTTGTGCATGCAAACGGTTCTCCGCTTCGTCGAAGATTGGGCCTGCGTTCGCCTCGAACACCTCTTCGGTAATCTCCTCGCCGCGGTGTGCCGGCAGACAGTGCTGTACAATGGCATCGCTCTTTGCAACGCCCATGATCTTCTCATCGATGCAATAGCCTGCAAACGCCTTTTCGCGTGCTGCGCGCTCTTCTTCCTGACCCATAGATGTCCACACGTCGGTGATAACGACATCTGCGTCCTTTGCGGCAACCATCGGGTCATCGGTCAGCGTGAAGCAGTCATAGCCGGCTGCAAAATCGAGAATCTCCTGCGGCGGGCGGTAGCCCTCCGGGCAAGCCACAGCAACTTCCATGCCAACCTTCAGGCCGCCGACGATGAGGGAGTTCATCATGTTGTTGCCGTCGCCGATGAAGCACATCTTCAGGCCGTCGAACGAGCCCTTATATTCGCGGATCGTCATGAGGTCGGCTAAGATCTGGCACGGGTGGCAGAAATCCGTCAAACCGTTGATGACCGGCACGGAGCCGTACTTTGCGAGGTCTTCGACCTCCTTCTGCTCGAAGGTGCGGATCATGATGCCGTCCACATAGCGGGAAAGCACGCGTGCGGTGTCCTGCACCGGCTCGCCGCGACCGATCTGCGAGCCTTCGCCCGCGAGCACAACGGCATAGCCGCCGAGTTGATTGATGCCCACTTCAAACGAAACGCGCGTTCTGGTGGAAGACTTCTCAAAAATCATGGCAAGGCACTTGCCCTTTAAGTGGTGGTGCTCGATGCCGTGCTTTGTCTCATACTTGAGCTGGTCGGCAAGGTTCAGAATGTCGATGATCTCCTCTTTGGAGAGATCGAGCAGTTTTAATAAGTGTTTCATGGGAATTTCCTCCGTTTATTTAATCTGTTCCGCAAAAATCGCGAGACCGGCATCGATCTCTTCTTTTGTGATGGTGAGCGGCGGCAGGAAGCGCACAAGGTCTTTCGCCGTCAAAATGAGCAGACCCGCTTTCGCGCAAGCATTCAGCACATCATGAGCGTCCTTGTCCTTCACTTTCACGCCGATCATCATGCCGCGGCCGCGCACAAACTCGACGTTCGGCATTTTAAGCAGCCGCTCTTTGAAATACTCACCTTTTTCCTGCACTTCTTTTAAGAATTCCGGCTTGGATACGCGGGAAACGACCTCCACCGCACCGGCGCACACCACGGGGTTTGCACCGAACGTGGAGCCGTTCATGCCGGGGGCAAAGCTGTCCTTTACTTTCTCGCCCGCGATGCATACGCCGATCGGCAAGCCGCCGCCAAGCCCCTTCGCCGCCGTTACAACGTCCGGCAGAATGCCCGCGCGCTGATAGCTGAAGAAGTAGCCCGTGCGGCCGATGCCCGTCTGCACTTCGTCAAGCATCATCAGCACGTCACGCTCCGTGCACAGTGCACGCACGGCCTTTAAATAGTCTTCCTCCATCGGCACCACACCGCCTTCGCCCTGCACGCTCTCGAGCAGCACGGCGCAGACCTCGGGGTCAGAGAGCTTCGCTTTCAGGTCTTCCACGTCGTTGCCCTTGGCGTACACAAAGCCCTCGGTCAGCGGGGTGAAAAGCCGATGAAAGCCGTCCTGACCCGTTGCCGCCAATGTGGTGAGCGTTCTGCCGTGAAAAGAATTTTCCAGCGTGACGATCTTATACGCGTGCTTCTTTTCGCCGTATTTACGGGCAATTTTAATGGCGCACTCGTTCGCTTCCGCGCCGCTGTTGCAGAAGAACGAACGGCAAAGGCCGCTGTTTTTTGCAAGCAGTTCCGCAAGCTGTGTGTTTTTATCACAGTAATAATAGTTCGACATGTGCTGAATTTTGCCCGCCTGTTCGGCGACGGCCTTCACCCAGCCCTCGTCGCAATAGCCCAGCGCATTTACGCCGATGCCGGAGGTGAAATCGTAGTAATGCTTGCCCTCCACGTCCCAAGCCTCGGCGTTTTTGCCGTGGCTGAGCGCCACGTCCACACGGCCGTAGGAATGGAGGATATACTCCTGTTCCTGCTTTTTAATTGCTTCAAAACTCATATTCAAAATTCCTTTTGTTTCCACAATATCGTCTGTACCCTGTTGAAAACATATCCGTACTTGTCTTCCACACCGATACTATCGCCGACGAGCCCCAGTGCGTCTCCCATTCGCCGTTTTCGTTCACGGGTACGGGCGCGGTTTTCCCTCTTAATAGAACATCGTGCCTATGCCTTCATCGGTGAAGAGCTCGACCAGAATGGAGTGCGGCGTTCTGCCGTCGATGATATGCGCGCGCTCTACGCCGCGGCGCACAGCCTCCACGCAGCAGTCAATCTTCGGAATCATGCCGCCGCTGATGATGCCGTCGCGCTTCAGCTTCGGCACGTCGCTGACGTTTACGACCGGGATAAGCGTGTTTTCGTCGTCCTTATCCCGCAGCAGACCGACAATATCGGTCATCAAAATGAGCTTGCGCGCGCCGAGCTCCGCCGCAATGCGCGCCGCCGCCACATCGGCGTTGATGTTGTACACCTCACCGTGGTAGCCTGCCGCCACCGTGGAGATAACGGGTGTGTAGCCGGAAGCAATGGCATCTTCAACGATCTTCGTGCTCACTTCGCGGATCTCGCCCACAAAGCCGAGGTCTTCGGCTGCGGGCAGCTTATCCGCCTTCAGCATGGAACCGTCAAGGCCGCACAGGCCGACCGCCTTGCCGCCGGTGTTTTCCAAAAGCTGTACGAGGTCTTTATTGACTTTGCCTGCCAGCACCTGCTGCACAATGTCCATCGTCTCCGCGTCAGTATAGCGCATACCGCCGACAAAGCGGCTTTCCTTGCCGATCTTTTTCAGCATACCGCTGATCTCCGGGCCGCCGCCGTGCACCAGCACAACATTCACGCCGACGAGCTGCATCAGCACAATATCGTTCATCACGGCTTCTTTCAGCTCCGGGTTAATCATAGCATTGCCGCCGTATTTGACGACGATGGTCTCGCCCGCCCACTTTTTGATATACGGCATCGCCTGCACGAGCACATGGGCGCGGTCGCTGTTCGAGATGCCGATCTTCTTTTCTTCACTCATGTTCTGTAATCTCCGTTGATTTTCACATAGTCATAGGTGAGGTCGCAGCCGAAGGCTTCCGCCTCCGCGTCGCCGCTGTTGAGCTCCACCAGAATGGTAATTTCCTTTTCATGCAGCACCTTTGCGGCTTCTTCCTCGCTGAAGTTGATGCCCGCACCGTTCACGCAGACATCTACCTGCCCGTACGCGCTCTTAAAGGACACGTCCACCTTGTTGATGTCGATATCCGCGCCGGCATAACCGATGGCGCACAGTACGCGGCCCCAGTTGGCGTCTTCGCCGAACATGGCAGCCTTGAGCAGAGAGGAGCAGATGACGGACTTTGCAACCGTCTTCGCCGTCTCCCAGTCCTTCGCGCCGGTCGTCTTGCAGATGAGCAGCTTCGTTGCGCCCTCGCCGTCGCCCGCCATCATCATGGAAAGCTTTCTGCAAACCGCCGTCAGCGCCTCAAGAAACGTCTTGTACGCTTCGTTTTCTTCGGTAATCTCCTCGTTTTCCGCCTCGCCGTTCGCCATAATGGCAAGCGTGTCGTTCGTGGAGGTATCGCCGTCCACGCTGATCATGTTGAATGTGGTGTCTGCCGCCGCCTTAATGGCCTTTTGCAGCATCGGCACGGAAATGGCGCAGTCCGTCGTGACAAAGCACAGCATCGTCGCCATGTTCGGGTGGATCATGCCGGAGCCCTTGGAGATGCCGCCGATGCACACCTCTTTGTCGCCGAGCGTAATCTTTACGGCGCACTCTTTTTCGATGGTGTCGGTCGTCATGATGGCCTTTGCCGCCATGTTGGAGCCGTTTTCGTTCAGCAGTGCCGCCAACGCCGGGGCTGCATTCTCAATCGGCGCGATCGGCAAAATCTGCCCGATAACGCCCGTAGACGCGACGATGACATCGTGCGGGTCAATGCCGAGCGCTTCGCCCGCGATTTCGCACATGCGCCACGCTTTCTTTTCGCCGTCTGCGTTGCAGGTGTTGGCGTTGCCGCTGTTGCAGATGACCGCCTGTGCGCGGCCGTCCGCGATATTTTTGCGTGTGACAAGAATTGGCGCACCCTTTACAAGGTTCTGCGTGTAAACGCCTGCCGCCGCACACGGTGTTTTGCTGAAAATCATAGCCAGATCGGCTTTGGACTTATTTTTGCGGATGCCGCAGTGGATGCCGCCGGCTAAAAAGCCCTTGGCCGCGGTGACGCCGCCTTCGATAAACTGCATACTGAATTGCTCCTTATATAAAAATCGCTTTCCCTTAATTTCGTACTCTTTTAGAATGCCGGCGGAACGAGCTTTAAGCCGCAGGTCTCGTCCAGACCGAACAGAATGTTCATGTTCTGAATGGCCTGCCCTGCCGCGCCCTTCACCATGTTATCGATAGCGCTGATGGCGATGAACGTGCCGGTGCGCAGGTCCGTAAAAATGGACACGTCGCAGAAATTCGTGTACTTGATGTTGTGAATATCGGCGCTCTTGCCCTTTGGCAGCAAACGCACAAACGGCTCTTTGCCGTATCTTTCCTCATACGCCGCGCGAAGCATTTCCTCCGTAACGCCCGGCTTGAGTTTTGCATAGCATGTCGCTAAAATGCCGCGGTTCACCGGCAGCAGATGCGGCACGAACGTGATGTGCATTTTCTCACCCGAAATTTTGGAAAGCGTCTGTTCGATTTCCGGCGTATGGCGGTGGCATGCGACTTTATACGCGGACATACCCTCATTCAGCTCCGGGTAGTGGCTGTTCTGC
>OCSG01001718.1_pt1 | contig 12977 bp, 11 predicted proteins | sample 1538831 | NCBI WGS metagenome assembly OCSG01 (sample SAMN04571729, study PRJEB22368) | human gut metagenome | biome: human gut; material: stool | host: Homo sapiens | place: Luxembourg | collected 2012-09-20 | reverse complement strand
CCACGCTGTCCTTTATAATGCACCTTTAATATCCGGCCATCTCCGCCATGAATGAGCATATGCCGGATTTCTTTTGGCAGATCTTTATATGGTGTATCGAGAGAAAATCCATATCCTTCCGACAACGCTTTTAGGGTAGCATAGGTATAGCTGGACGGATCGGTGCAGGACTGCCAGCCCATTACCTGAATTGCCCCCTCGGAAATAGACAGTGTCTTATCCGGAATCATGAGATTTTCATCAAACTCCATCTTGTAACCGAGTCCGTAGCAGACCGGACAGGCACCAAACGGATTATTAAACGAAAAGCTTCGCGGTTCCACCTCATCCACACTGATTCCGCAATCCGGGCACGCAAAATTCTGGGAAAAATTCATTGGTTCCCCGTCCACCACATCTACAATCGCATTTCCCTCGGTCAGCTCAAAAACATTTTCCAGGGAATCGGTCAGACGCTTTTCAATTCCGGGTTTTACCACCAGACGGTCTACCACAATATCAATATTGTGTTTGATGTTTTTATCCATCGGAATTTCTTCCGAAAGTTCATACATATTTCCGTCCACGATCACACGCACATAACCGCTTTTTTTTGCTTTCTCGAATAATTTCTGATGTTCGCCCTTACGCCCGCGCACAACCGGCGCAAGGATCTGGATGCGTGTGCGTTCCGGCAGTTTCATCACGGCATCTACCATCTGATCGATCGTCTGTTTCTCGATGGCACGTCCACACTTCGGACAATGTGGAATTCCTATGCGGGCATACAGCAGTCGAAAATAATCATAAATTTCCGTCACGGTTCCGACGGTGGAACGCGGGTTTCGGTTCGTCGATTTCTGGTCAATGGAGATTGCCGGCGGAAGTCCCTCAATTGACTCTACATCCGGTTTTTCCATCTGTCCTAAGAACTGTCTCGCATAGGAAGACAAAGACTCCATATAGCGCCGCTGTCCCTCCGCATAGATCGTATCGAACGCAAGCGAAGACTTGCCGGAACCTGACAGTCCGGTCAGAACAACAAACTCATCTCTCGGAATGTCCACATCGATGCATTTTAAGTTGTGTTCGTTGGCGCCTCGTATTTTAATATATTTTCTCTGTTTTTTCGGCATTTTGTTTCCTCTCTTTTATCTATTCCTCAATATCCCGAAGCATATTTTTCAGTTTTACCATCTTGTCACGATACTCTGCCGCCGCCTCAAAATTGAGTTCTGCGGCAGCTTTCTTCATCTTCTTCTGGATGTCCCCGATCAGTTTTTCTAATTCCCTGCGGCTCATGGATTCCGGATCTTTATCAAATTCCATCTCCTCTGCTGCCACTTTTTTGGAGATTGCAATCAGATCACGCACAGATTTCTGGATGGTCTTCGGTGTGATTCCATGTTCCTCATTGTATGCCTGCTGAAGCTTGCGGCGGCGCTCCGTCTCATCAATGGCCACACGCATGGAATCCGTGATCTTATCCGCATACATGATTACATGTCCCTCACTGTTTCTTGCCGCACGTCCGATGGTCTGGATCAGTGAAGTCTCGGAACGAAGGAATCCTTCCTTATCCGCATCCAGAATCGCCACAAGCGTAATCTCCGGAATATCCAATCCCTCCCGCAGCAGGTTGATACCGACAAGTACATCAAACACGTCCAGACGCAGGTCACGGATAATCTCTGCACGCTCTAAGGTATCAATATCCGAGTGCAGATATTTTACACGGATGCCAAGTTCGCTCATATACTGTGTCAGATCCTCCGCCATACGCTTGGTCAGTGTCGTGATCAGCACTTTATGGTGATTTTTCGTCTCTTTGTTAACTTCCCCGATCAGATCATCGATCTGCCCCTCAACCGGTCGCACGGAAATCTCCGGGTCCAGAAGTCCGGTCGGACGGATAATCTGCTCCACACGCAGCAATTCATGCTCGTTCTCATAGACATTCGGCGTAGCTGATACAAACAGCATCTGATCAATCTTGCTCTCAAACTCTTCAAAATTAAGCGGGCGGTTATCGAGTGCGGACGGCAGACGGAATCCATAGTCCACCAGTGTCTGTTTCCGTGAGCGATCCCCTGCATACATTCCACGCACCTGCGGAATCGTAATGTGGGACTCATCCACAATAATCAGAAAGTCGTCCGGAAAATAATCCATCAGTGTCTCCGGCATTTCTCCCTCGGCACGTCCTGCCAGATGGCGGGAATAGTTTTCGATGCCACTACAAAATCCGGTTTCCTTCATCATTTCAATATCAAAATTCGTGCGCTCCGCGATACGCTGCGCTTCCAGCAGCTTATCCTCCCCCTTAAAATACCTGACCCTCTCTTCCAGTTCTGCCTCGATACGGTCACACGCTGCGTTCATTTTTTCCTGTGGCACCACATAATGGGACGCCGGAAACACAGCCGCATGCTTTAATATACATTTGATCTCTCCGGTAAGCACATCCACCTCCGTAATCCGGTCGATCTCATCTCCGAAAAACTCCACTCGGATCGCCGTGTCGGTATTATTCGCCGGAAAAATCTCCAGTACATCGCCATGCACACGAAACGTACCACGCTTAAAATCCATCTCGTTGCGCGTGTACTGCATGTCAATGAGTCCCTTGATCACATCATCACGGTCAATCTCCATTCCGGGACGCAGGGAAACCATCATGTTCATATAGTCATCCGGACTACCAATGCCATAGATACAGGAGACAGATGCCACGATGATGACATCTTTTCGCTCCGCCAGTGCTGCCGTGGCAGAAAGGCGCAGCTTATCAATTTCATCATTGACCGCAGAATCTTTCGCAATATAAGTGTCCGACTGTGGCACATACGCTTCCGGCTGATAATAATCATAGTATGAGACAAAATACTCGACGGCATTCTCCGGGAAAAATTCTTTCATTTCTCCGTACAGCTGCCCCACCAGTGTCTTGTTGTGGGAAATAATCAGCGTCGGCTTATTCAGTGCCTGAATAACATTTGCCATCGTAAAGGTCTTTCCCGAACCGGTCACACCCAGCAGCGTTTCAAACTGGTTGCCTTCTTTGAATCCTTTGACTAATTTTTCAATTGCCTGCGGCTGGTCACCGGTCGGTTTGTATTCGGAATGAAGTTTGAAGATTTGTTGTGAATTCTGCACAAAAACACCTCCTGGTTTTTATATCAAAAAAGTTCGTCTATCAGGCAGAAATTCGTCGAAGCACATTCTCTGATTTTGCGCAAATATGCCTCTCGACGAATTCTGTTCACCACCTGACATTTTATAGACTTATAAAAAGTAGTAAAACTGACGTGGACGAATTAACACTCAAATGTAAGAGATATTATATCATGGAAATATGGAATTGTATATGCGAAGCGAACATTAGTTCTATAAAAATTTTTCTACATTTATCATCGTATCCAGAACATTTTCTGTATTGTCCTTCTTCTTTTCCGGTAATACTTCTTCCATATAAAAAAGCAATTCCGGTGGAATCTCCTCAGCTATAATATTTCCATTATCTCCATATACATCCATGGTTATCAACTCTCTTGCATGTCCCATCAACTTGGATACTGCCTTAGGAGAAAAATTATTCTTTAACAACAGAGTGCAATATGTACTTCTCAGATCATGCCACCGAATATCAGGAAGTCCGGTCTCCTGCAATAACTGTTTGTAGTGTTTCCAGTGAAAATCCTTACTTCTCGGTTTTCCATAAGTTGAACAGCAGATGTAGTCTCCATCGAAAAAGTATTTTCCTCTACGCCGACGATTCTTTTCATATTGTTTACGTTCTTCAACGATTGCTTCAAATACCAAATCTGGAAGCGGAATAACACGTTTACTGGAAAATGTCTTCAGCTGAAGCTCCTTCTTAGTGCCTCCGTCATTAGGTGCATATGGTTCTCTGTTCAGTTCTTTACCTAACTGTCTTTCAACAGATATTGTCCGGTTGATATAATCCACATCTGAGTACTTCAGACCATTAATTTCCTGTCTTCTAAGCCCCAGAAGCACATTAAACAGTATCTGCATATGAATCGGCGTATTCTTACTCGCTTGTAGCAGCACATAAATTTGTTCTAAGGTCAATGTTTTCTGAGCATCAATAGTCTGTACATGATATGGCTTACTTTTTACTGTTTTAGGCAGATTAACACCTTCTGCCGGATTAACCGCTATAAGCTTACACCCGGTATGATTCTTACATGCCCAGCACAATTCAATTTATGCGAAATATGAATTTATTTTTTATCCCAAAAAGTGAGGTACATTTGTGCAACGGACTCAAGCAGTACAAGAAGAATATGAAGTATGACGAAAATACAGATTGCCGAAACATACTTCAATGATTGAAGTGGGAAAATTGATTTGGTCAGAGCAACAGCAATCAAGAAAATCAGATAAACCGTTTCACAAATAATATTATATGCTATATTAGATAATAAAATCTGGAATAATGATAGTTGCTTTCCGTTTACTGAATGATAGTGTTTCTCATTCGACAATGTGTTTTTAAGTTCCTGTATATTATGATTATCTGCAGAAACTAGTATCGTAATAATCGCAATAGAGAACGATATTAAAATGGCAATAATATTTATTTGAGTGCTAATAAATTCAGAAAAAACTGCATTGAGCTTTTCACCATCGCCAAAATTAAAGAAAAGAGTAATTGCCAAAGCTGTTGTTGCAACCACCATTGGGAATATAAATTTGACATACAGTTTTTTTCTGGATTTTATATAGTCTTTAACTGGGACAAAAAGAATTGACTTCATTATCACCGCCTCGTTTCATCTATAAAAGTTTGAGCCTTATTGAAGAACTCAGAACTACACACCTCGTTAGTTAATCCTTCGGCTTCCACTGTAAGATAGTGTTTCATCTTAATCAAGTCTGTGGCAGCTTCAAATGTCCCGGATTCATTTGTTCCCTTGACTGCTATTTTCTTAATTTTGTTATTGCTTTGCATATCCTCATAATATGCTTTTATCAAATTTTCCGGGAATTTCTTGGCCTTTCTCGGTTTTTTTATAAGAATTTGCACTTCATCATTGATATCAGTTCGATTTGCAAATCTCATAAAGTCATCATTCAGATCATCTTTGCTAACGGTCAACGTAATAAAAGATGTAGTTTTAGCTTTCTTGAGAGATGTCAAAAAATCATCTCCTGGCATTATCTCATGTATAAGTGTATATAAATAATTGTCGTTACATTCCTCACTGTATTGCTTGAATTTTGCATTAAGATAATCAATAATGCACTTTATCGAAATGCCATAGTGATTGCTTTCATGTACAGCTAAAAACCGATGTTGTCCTTTCGCTAACCGAATACAAAGATGAGTTTTTTCTTCGTCACCATCCTGCTGGCGTTTCCGAAGTCCAAGTTCCTCCATCGTTTCAGTATCAATTTCTTTCCGTACATGATTATATTTGGCAGATTTGAAAATAATATCATAATTGCCCGGTGTCAATTCTTTAACAGAATCCAGCCATACAATTTTCTCTGAAGTTGTCAGATTCCGTTTTCTATCACTCAAGCTTTGGGAAAGGACATGCTGCAGCATTGCCGAAAAAGATGCAACAATTTGATCCATGCTGTACTTGGAACCATCTTCGGCATTTTTTTGCTTTGCAATGGTTAAATAGTAAAAATAAATAGGAACATTTTTCTTCTTGGTCTCTGTGCCCATTTCTATCCTCCTTAAAGCACGTCAGAAAGCAGTGACCAGCAGTCGCTTCCAATGTCATCAGAATACTGGTCACTACAAATACAAAGCTCCCCACTTTGCTTATCTTGGCGTACAATTCCACCTTTAAGATTGTAGCGATCTACATATTTTTTTAATACGCCAAATTTTTTAGCCGTGTATTTATCAATGTCTTCACTATCTCCAGACTTTGTAAAGCCACCCTTTGTCTCAATAATCCAAACTGAACCATCGGTCGCTCCAACAACATAGTCTGGATAAAAAGACTTTTGCTTTCCGAAGTTGTCCACATACACAATGGAGAAATATTCGATGCCCTTATCTCCGTTTTTATAAAACCACGAAACTTTAGAACTATTTTGGCAATGGCGTTCGAAAAGTTTCTCTGGAAGAGAACGCCTTTCTGCAGAAGCCAAGTAACGCTTATATACGTTCTTTGTCATTTCACTCTGAGATTTTCCGGTTATATCATATGTAAATAGTGTTTCCTGCGGGAAACCAATCGGCTTTTCCGTGACTTTCGGTATATCCAAACTAAGTTGAAGTGCTTCATCGGACATTGCACTTCTTACATCTTCAATCAAACGATGCTTATTATTGATAACAAAAGCATACAGTGCACGAGTGTCAATTTTTAAGATTTTACAATCACAGTGCAGGCCCTGCAGAAATAACTTTCGTATAATTGCATTGATACTGCTGTAATCAAGGTTTATTTTAAATCCAATTTCTGCTACGCAATGATGATATGCCTTACCATGCTTGTGAGTATTCAAAGGTTCATGAATTGCAACATCATTCAACCCAGAAATATTCTCTTTAGATAAAATGGAAACCTCACCAGATTTGGTGTAGTCAATAATATCTTCAGCAAACGAATATCCATGGGCTTCAAGCAATGTCTTGTTTTTATCCATATCACTCGTGGCATGATATTTCTTTTCAAAGAACTTGCTGATTACTTTTAGGGCCAGTTTGGCATCACGAGGGAACGGGACATTCGTTTTGTACTCGCTAATTAAGGTAAAGGAACGGTGCTCCGATTTCAGGAATACCCGGTATGCCTCCAAAGCGTCTTTACCAAGACTCAGCTTGACGCTTTCCGTAAATTTTTCATCCAGCGTAAAAAGATAGCAACAATCCAACAAATCACAATCGTAATGCTTTGCCTCTGGCATACGGCGAATACGTCCAATGGTCTGAATTTCAAAGGTTTCACTCATGTTGTCACGGAGTTTGACTAAGATATGAGCTCTCGGACAATCCCATCCCGTTGCAACAGCTTGCTTTATAATTACCGCTATTGGTGTGGCATCTGGGTCGGAAATTCCTTCTAAATTCTGCTTTTTATCAGAAAGCCAAACTGCCAGTTGACTATTCTCATAAGTGATTCCCTGAGATTCAAAGTATTCTTCAATTCGATCCAGCAATGCATCAGACTTATTGGGAATCTGGACCACAATCAGCGGGTTTACATTGACATTACGTCTTAAAAATTCTGCATGAATCTCCTGTTGCTTAGCAATTGCTTTTTGGATTAAGTAAGAAATCTGATCGTCAACGCTGATATTCTGCTCGAAGTTTTCGTTGATGACAAGAAGTTTCTTAATCAAGCCTTCGGAAATAACATCTTCTTCTGGAATGTCAATAACAGTTGCGTTTTTATATCCTTTAGGTGTAGCAGAGCATCTGATTATTTTGTCTGGATGAAACAACTCAATAATATCATCGGCCTTGATGGTATCGTTTTGATGGGACTCATCCACAATGACTTTGAATGAAAGGCCAGCATCCAATGCGTTTTTAATATACTCAACAAAATTGGTTCGTTCACTATCCCTCAAGGCAGTATTGCCTTTCTTAGTAAGTTTTTCCCAATTGATAAAGCAGACATCGTTTTCTTCAAATCCGCTTGCCATAATATCATGCAATAATTTAGTGTGGCTGCCGTGGATATATTTATCCATCTTGTTTTTACTCTGTTCTTCTAAACCGCCCTTCCCAGGGGTCAGCCAGATGAAAACAGTTCTACTATTGCTTTTAATATATTCGTCTATAAAATGAGTCAGAATAATTGTTTTTCCGCTACCTGTGCAGCTCTTTAAAACAATCTCATTGTGTAACCCTTCCATAGCTTCCATCAAATCAAAGATAGCCTTCAACTGAAAATTTGCAAGAGTAATTTCCATGTTTAGCCCTCCAGTTCTTTATAATAATAGTCAGGAATGATATTCACGGAAATCTTTTGATCTCTTAGCTTTTGCTCTTGCTCTGCATCAAGTAAAATGTCATGGGCCATATACAGCTTACAACACTGAGAGAGATTAACCGCATTTTCCATAAATCCTTCCAGCTCTTCTTCGCTCAATATAATGGCAATTTCGGCATTTCCTGTGAAGTTAATTCCATTTTCAAGCTCCACAAGTTCACGAACATGAAGCAGAAGTTCATCTGCATACTCATAATACATTCTGTCAGTGATTGAAATATATCCAACACGGAAATATTTCAAACTGGCATTGTACCCTTCGTTAGCAATAACTCGTTTGATTCTTTCATACGTAACGTTTCTACAAATATCGTTTTCATTATTGGTACACAGAATAAATTGTCGCTTGCTATCAGCATGCTCTGCATTATACTTGAGTAGTGCATGACCTGTAGTGCCGCTTCCTGCAAAAAAGTCGAGTACGATGCTGTTATTTTTGGACGCAATATCTAAAATTCTATTGATGAGCCTAATCGGCTTAGGGTTAGTAAACATACCCGCTTTTCCAAAGACTGATTTTAAATCACGAGTGCCCTCCTGCGTATCTCCAACTTCTGTTCTATACCATATTGTTTTACATACAGTCCCTTTTTGCACCTCTGACAAAAAAGTTTTAATCCTTGGCACATTATTTCCTTTTGCGCCGAACCAAATCCGATTATCAGCTCTTAACGCTAAATAGTTCTCTTCTGATGTAGCCCAGCTCCTGCTTGATGTGGGACGTACAACTCTTCCTGAAGGTGTAACAATATCGTACATATATGCTTCAGATGCTGTTTTGACTGTAAAATCACTTGATGTCCATGGCCCCCGAGGATCATTATCTGGGTTTGTATATCGTTTATCCATTTCAACTGTACGTTTCAACAATTTCGGGTGCCAGATTTCTTTGTTCTTTGCATACAGGAGGATATGATCATGGCTATCAGAGAGCCATTTTGCATCATTTTGTGGAGAAAATTTCTTTTCCCATATGATGTTAGCCACAAAATTCTGATATCCAAATAGTTCATCACAAAGCACCCTTAATGCTGCAACTTCATTGTCATCAATAGATATGAATATTGTCCCATTGGATGATAAAAGTTTTTGGGCTATCACAAGTCGACGTCTCATAAACGATAACCACTTTGAATGCCGAAAGGTATCGTTCTTATCAACCAGAGTATCCGAATATGTGAATCCGTCTTTTAATGTATTATATGGGGGATCGATGTAAATCAAATCAACTTTTCCTCTATGAGTTTTCTCTAACATTTGAAGCGATGCTAAATTATCTCCCTCGATTAAAAAGTTAATTATTTCACCATTGTTGATGAAAAGATCTTTATCTTCATTCAATACTGGTGTATTTGATTCAAGAACCTCATCAATATGCTCTTTGTGCTCCTCAAAAATGAGGCCGTATTTTTTCCATTAATATCTTTTTCTAACTCAGATAAATAAGAAAGAAGATTTCCTGTATTCGTGTCTTGTGGCGCAGAGGCAATGAATGTTCGTATTTGTCCGATTTTACTTAGTAAATCCTCACGTTTTTTCTTAGAAACATTAGTACTCATTTCGTTACCTCTTTGCTTTCTTTTTTCGGCATGATACTGGTCATACTATGAAGCAAATCATTGTATGCTTGTTGAGATCTTGCCTGAGCTTCCCACTGGTCGATCATTCCTTTGGGTACATAGGGATTCTGAATAGTTTCCCAAGTGATTCTGTCTTTATAGCCGAGATTCTTCGCCATTTCTTCCAGCAAATTATAGTTTAAATTTTGTCGTTTTTGCTTCATTAATTCAGATTCTTCCGAAGATGAATATGCATCTAAAAGGTTTTTCCAAGCGCCTCTGACAGCAGTATCTTTTGCAAAAACCACATCAATAAGATTGAGTGCATGAACACTGTCTACAGTCCAACCGTAAATTCGTGATGTCATAAGGGTGCGAAAAATTTGCATTTTATCTTTCCGTTTTTCTGCACGGTTTTGCAGGTATTGACCTATAACAACTGCTAAGATTGGAATTCCTACAATTGCAACTAAATTTAAAACTGCCATTATCGTTTCAAAACGAGTCATATTAATTTCCCTCACAATCAAGACCTTATCTTTAATCTATATTTGAGATTTCTGCCGCTACCAACTTTTACAATCAGTCCGTTATCCAACATTTCACGTAGAAGAATACTGGATGTAGACTGAGATACGCCCAGCAGATCATCTACATCTTTTCTTACAATGCTATCCTTTTTTCCAAACAATGAGAGAACCATTTTCATGCGCTCATTTTTAATCCCTACTTCGTGCATTTCTTGATTATAATTTAAGTTAGGCAAGGTGATCTTAAATGCATTGTTGCTCACTTCAATAATAGGCTTTACCGCTTGATCCGCATAGCATTCATTAATTTTCATAATGCCGGTGCCATAAGCTTCAATTAATTTAAGACGATAAAAAACATTTGCTAATTTTTTGTTACGCAAAGCAGATACACCCAGCATTATATCATCATAAGAAATCCCACGGACCAATCCACCAATGGTTACGAATTCTATGCGTCCATCAAAAATACTAATAAGGGTGGAACCGCTCACGGAATAGTCTCGATGCACAAGTGCATTTAAAAGAGCTTCACGTAGTGCTTCGGCAGGATAATCTCGTTTGTCAATTCGATCTAATCCTTTAAATTCTGCACGAGTGTGATTGAATTGGTCGATATAGGTGTACGCCTCCTCAAGCTGTTCCAGCAAAGAACCTGTCAGTTCCTTGCGATCCTTAAAAACACTTTTCTTGCTTCCCTCAAAGACGGCCATTTTGATGGTATGCGTGCACTGATCAGACAGCAACATTCCAAGATTTGTGTAAGTGCCATCTTCACCGATTATATTCAGTGTGCGCTTCTGAGCATCGCCAAACTCCACCTTTTTCTTTGCAAAATATTCTTTCGCTTTTTCAAATGTCAGCTGCTGATTAATGGAACGTGCATCTTCATAGCAATCTCCACTGGTTTCTCGAATCATATTCAAAATGGCTGTTTTAGAAGCTGGAACTGAAGAAGCACCTTGACGTACATATACGCCCTCCGGGCGAATACCTTTCGAATACAAATAGTAAGGACGAGCTGTGCCACGTTGCACAGTTAAAACAATAACATCTTTATGTTCCATTTTCTCAACAGAGTAATCAGTGAACATAGTCACGTCTGGACGCACAATATCTCGAATCATATTAGTTAGGCGAAGCATAGTATCATCTACATTATCAACACCGTATATTGTTCCGTCATCATTGATGCCGATATAAAGCTTCCCACCATTTGTATTTGCAAATGCAATAACAGCGTACTTAATGTCGTCCATATATTCACGCTTGAACTCCACATTCTTTCCCTCTATCAAGAAGATTACCTCCTTTAGCCGTCACTATTATTTTAATTATATCTAATTATCATGTAATTATCAAGTGATTAGATGAGCTAATTTGATTTGTTTCAATTATGCAAAAATCTGCCCAGTGGATTAAGAATCATCAAAAAGTTAAACAATCTCTCGAAAGGGAATAATTTCACGCACAATTTTATAATTTCTGTTTGTGAAATTTTTTATTCTGGATTTCGACACTCGATATTTACCAAAAAATATATAAAAGTGTGATTGCAATCGCAAAATTATGAATTATTGTGTGATACATCCAAAAAATCAAGAAAAGCCGGATACCACTTCTTGCGAAGCAGCATCCGGCCTTGTTCTATGCTTTGTTATTCCATAACCTCAACCATCATCTTGGCTCCCAGCTTAAAGCTGCTCTGGAACAGCAGGCACTCTACCATGGTCTGATGCTCATGGACAGCATCCGTATAACGGAAAAAAGTTCCTTCTGCTCTTCCGTCATGGTTGCCAGAAGTTTTCCCTCGTTTCTGGTAATCAAGTGGAGGGCTTCTTTCAACTCCTTCCAGGTGGCTGAAGCATACTCTGTTAGCTCGATATTGCAATACCAGAATTCTTCCAGGATTCTCATACTGCACCCTCCCCGTAAATCAGCTCCCGGAGAATGATCTCCTCTGCACGATTATGGATGCTGTTCATGGCTCTGACCCAAGCCATCTGATCACTGGCTTTCAGATCCTCTGTCACGCCCTCTGCGACCTTCATCTGCTCGATAATACATTTCAGGTGACTTTGTGCCTGCTCGTTCAGATCGGCAAGATAAGTCCAGAGCTGCCCCTCCAGAACCAGATCGTTGAACATCATTGGATTGTGCTCTTTCAGATACTCTCGGTGCATCCGCCCATATTTTCCGATAGGGCGTTCCTCATTGGGAAGCTTCAGATCCGGGATGTAGTAATCTCCAACCAATACATATTCCATATTGTTGATACTCTTTTTGTTTTCCATAAGCTTGACCTCGATTTCAAAATTTTTGTCACATCGAGACTCACTGGTGTAGTAGTGGTGTAGTAGCACTACCTTCAGGCCTGAAAAACATTGATATTACAGGGGATTTTAGAGATTTCTGCAAATAATGCCGTGATATCAAAAGAAGATTTGAAATCTATGGAGATATGACCTGGGAAAACAGCTGGGAATATCGGTATGAGCTTTCAGATTACGATCACATCCATGAACGGTATAAATTCGGAGATATTGTTAAATTCAAGTATCCAATTTGTGGATATTCAAAAGGAATCATTACCGGAATAGCAGAGCCAGAAATCGGAACTGGAGATATTTGTATTTCCCGATTATATGATGTATTCTGCGAAAAAAATACGCTCATCTCCAGACGATACGTATGGTGCTTATCGGTGATACGTGTAAGGCACGCATCGGCATAGGTATTATCAGCAAACATACAGGAATGGAGTACACCGGCACAGCTGTTGTATGCCTGTTCCTCATGTTTTGAACTTCGGAGTATCCTGTCAATAAGAGTTACCATAGATTCTCCATAGACAGATGCCCACCGTCTGTAATAAGCTCCGTCATGTGCATTCACTTCTTTGTAATACAGGTGTTCTG
>OCSG01001706.1_pt1 | contig 13047 bp, 10 predicted proteins | sample 1538831 | NCBI WGS metagenome assembly OCSG01 (sample SAMN04571729, study PRJEB22368) | human gut metagenome | biome: human gut; material: stool | host: Homo sapiens | place: Luxembourg | collected 2012-09-20 | reverse complement strand
CGTCCCATACTGGGTGACATTTGCGGTAGTGCTTGTGGTAGTCCTTATATGCCAGAGAAGATTACTGCTGAAGGTAGACTATTCGCTGATATTCACATTTGTGGGATTCTTCGTATTTATAGGAAATATGGGAAGGATCGATGGCTTTAGGACATTTGTGGAGAGTGTTCTTGGCGGGCATGAGATGATCACATCAGTACTTGCAAGTCAGGTCATAAGTAATGTGCCAGCGGCGGTGTTATTGTCGGGATTTACAGATAAATACACAGATCTGATAGTCGGTACCAATCTCGGAGGACTCGGAACTTTGATTGCATCCATGGCAAGTCTGATCTCATTCAAATACGTGGCGAGACAGGACAAGGGCGCCAGAGGAAGATATCTGGCATACTTCACATTTGCAAATGTGCTGTTCCTGGCGGTACTAATATGCATTTGGAATATAATAAAATAAACGTGCCTTACGATGAACAATATTCACTGCTGTCGTACATTGTGTAAGACTATTTTAGCCAGAAAAATATTGCCCTTAGATGGCAGTAGTCATAAAATAGAAAGGTAAGTTTCTTCAAATTAAGGAGGCAGATAATATGAGTAAGAATCTTGGTGCAAAACCTATGCTGGTGCCACAACCGGTCATGATGATCGGAACATACGATGCCGATGGCAATGCAAATGTCATGAATGCGGCATGGGGCGGAATAGTCGGAGCAAATGAGATCATATTTGACCTTGGAAGTCATAAGACTACCGAGAATATAAAGCTGAACAAAGCGTTCACAGTTGCCATTGCTGATGCAGAGCATGTGGCAGCCTGTGACTATGTGGGAATCGTGTCGGCAAATGACGAGCCAGACAAGATGAAGAAGGCTGGTTTTACAACCAGAAAGAGCGAGTTTGTAAATGCTCCAGTCATCAACGAGCTTTCACTGACAATGGAGTGCAAGCTCAAGGAGATCATAGACGGGGACAAGTTCCTCGGCGAGATTGTAAATGTTGTTGCAGACGACCGTATCCTGGGCGATGACGGCGAGATCACATATGAAGAGTTCCATCCGATCGTGTTTGACACCATCGGACATGGATATTTTGCACTCGGCGACAGGGTTGGCGATGCTTTCTCAGAGGGTAATAAGTTGAAGTAGACAAGCTTGTAACTTGGGAAAATCATCAAATTGTACATTGTAACATGAAAAAATTAGCCATTTTTGGAAGAAAAACCTTAATTTTTCAAGCAAATGTTCAATATACATATGGAAAAAGGCGAAATAATGTGATATAACAGACACATACAAAAAAGCACAAGCTAAAGTGAAAGGAAGATGTAGATATGGATAAGAAGAATATCGATTGGGCAAACCTTGGATTTGGCTATGTTCAGACAGATAAGAGATTTGTAGCAAATTATAAGGATGGAGCATGGGATGAGGGTACACTCACAGAGGATCCTAACGTAGTATTAAACGAGTGCGCAGGTGTTCTTCAGTACGCTCAGACAGTTTTCGAGGGAATGAAGGCTTACAGAACAGAGGATGGACGTGTTGTATGTTTCCGTCCTGACCTCAACGCAAGCAGAATGGCAGACTCAGCAAGAAGACTTGAGATGCCACCTTTCCCAGAGGATAGATTTGTACAGGCAATAGTAGATACAGTAAAGGCAAATATTGATTATGTACCACCTTACGGATCAGGTGCTACATTATATATCAGACCATATATGTTCGGTTCAAATCCAGTTATAGGTGTTAAGCCGGCAGACGAGTATCAGTTCAGAATCCTCACAACACCAGTTGGTCCTTACTTCAAGGGCGGTGCAAAGCCTATCACAATCAAGGTTTCAGATTTCGATAGAGCAGCACCTCACGGAACAGGACACATCAAGGCTGGTCTTAACTATGCAATGAGCCTTCATGCAATAGTTACAGCACACAAAGAGGGATTCGATGAGAATATGTATCTCGATGCAGCTACAAGAACAAAGGTTGAGGAGACAGGTGGAGCAAACTTCATCTTCGTTACAAAGGACGGCAAGGTAGTTACACCTAAGTCAAACAGTATCCTCCCATCGATCACAAGACGTTCACTGATGGTAGTTGCAAAGGATATCCTTGGACTTGAGGCTGAGGAGAGAGAAGTATACTTCGATGAGGTTAAGGATTTTGCAGAGTGTGGTCTGTGCGGTACAGCAGCAGTTATCTCACCTGTAGGTAAGATCAACGACCACGGCAAGGAGATCTGCTTCCCAAGCGGTATGGAGAAGATGGGACCAGTTATCCAGAAGCTGTATGATACTCTTACAGGAATCCAGATGGGCAGAATCGAAGGTCCAGAGGGATGGCTCAAGGTAATCGAGTAATGATCGAGTAATTCGGTGTAAGATAATAAATATTGAGAACATTATAACCCCACTGATGTCTGATGGTAAGTCGGATGTCGGTGGGGTTTTTGTGTATCCAAGTTAGTTCGGTGTAAGAAAGATTAGCCCCATATACTAACAATTAGAATTGACTTGCACCAGCCCCGAAGAGTTATAATTGTGTAGACAACAGGGGGGGGGGAAGAATGAATTGCATATCGGATAGTGCGTTGAAACATAATAGAATTCATAAAACAATTATTTCGAAGGGGTGGTTACTATGATGTCATTATCAGATGCAGTAAACGGTTTCTCAGGTGAGGTAGCCTGGAATTGTGCGGACAGATCATTGTTCGGCGCATGTCAGCTAGAGACCGGAGATCAGGTGCAGGTCGTATCGTCTTACTTTGGTAATGTGATAATCAAGGCAAAGGGAAAAAGACTAGCAATAACAAGGGATGCGGCGGAGCGGATAAAGCTGGCTTAGAATGAAAACCGTAAGAAACATTTGGAAAATACGGCAGTGGTTGGATGACAACCGCTGCCGTATTTTTGTCATAAAAATTATTAAATCTTTATAGATATTTAATTGACTGAGAATATATGCAATGATAAACTTTCAAAGATATTCAAATAAAGTAAGAATACGCTTGGAAATGTAAAGGGGAAAACAACGTCAGCTAAAGCATGGCATTTTCTCCGTCAGAAGAAAGCGTAGATATCAGATGAATGTATCCCTGCATAATGTATATTAACGTGTACAACATAACATCACCTGTACAGGACATTTGAGGCCACCGGTCCTTAGTACCGCTGTAGGCCGAAATGAGCGGGAGCGATCCGGTACAGGTGATGTTATGTTGTGCACATAGAAAGACTAGAGGGGGATACATTCATCTGATCAATAATTGTTCAAGGAGGAAATGACATGCAGATATTCAGAAATCTGAAGCCGTATTGGAAGTCGGTCATTATCATAGCCCTGCTTCTCGTTCTGCAGGCATACTGTGATCTGTCACTTCCGGACTACACCTCAAAGCTCATAGATACCGGTATACAGAACTACGGTATAGAGAACTGCAGTCCGAAACAGATCCCGGAGAAAGCCTACAAAGTGATAGACGGATTTATGGATGACGATGAGAAAGCCGTATGGGAGAAATATTATAAAGATGGTTCGGATGGTTATTATTACCTGACAGAAGACGGCGAGGAACACATAGACGAAGTGGATAGTGCCTGTATGAAGGGGCTTATGATGTATTACTATCCATATCAGATGGTGAACTCTGACGAGGACAATGAGATCAAGGCAGGACTAGACAAGATGGGAATCACCCTTGACGAGATGCCGGAGGAGATGTGGGCGCAGATCGGTGAACAGATGAAGCCTACGGTTGATGGCATGCTCGACAGCATGGGTGAGGATTATATGGAATCCACAGCCATAGCATGTACAAGAATATGCTACGACAGCTTTGGCTACGATTATAAGGCAGGACAGATGTCATATCTGAAGTGGGCAGCGGTGAAGATGCTTGGAATGTCACTTCTCATGGCAGCAGCTGCGGTTCTCATAGGACTTGTGGCGTCAAGGGTTGCGGCAAGCGTTGCCTGCGGACTCAGAGAGAAGGTGTTCAACAAGGTTATCGCATTTTCGGATGCTGAGATCAACAAGTTCTCAACTGCATCTCTTATAACGAGATCTACAAATGATGTCCAGCAGATACAGATGGTTACAGTTATGATGCTCAGAATGGTTCTATATGCACCGATACTTTCTATTGGAGGAATCGTCAAGGTTGTTGAGAACGGAGCCGGAATGGGCTGGGTAATATTCATCGGTATAGCAGCAGTTGTGATCCTCATGGGAACGCTTATGGTCATTGCCATGCCAAAGTTTAAAGTTATGCAGACACTGGTGGACAGAGTAAACCTTGTGTCAAGAGAGATACTTACAGGTATCCCGGTTATCAGGGCATTTGGCAGAGAGGAACGCGAGGAAGAGAGATTCGATGAGGCAAATAAAGACCTGACGAAGAACACCTTGTTCGTCAACAGAGTCATGACATTTGCAATGCCTATACTCATGTTCATCATGTATGCAATAAGCATACTTATAGAGTGGGTGGCAGCCCACAAGATCGATGCGGGTGTCCTTCAGGTAGGATCAATGACTGCATTTATTACATATACAATGCTTATCATTATGTCATTCCTTATGCTCAGCATGATGTCAGTCATGCTCCCTCGTGCCAGCGTGGCAGCAGACAGAATACAGGAGATCATAGATACGGATGTGACAGTTCAGGACGCAGCCGGGGCAAAGAAGCTTGAAGCACCAAGGGGTGTCGTAAAGTATGACAATGTCGCATTTGCATATCCGGGCGCAGATGAGAATGTACTTGAGAATATCTCATTTGAGGCCAAGCCTGGACAGACTACGGCGATCATAGGAAGTACCGGTTGTGGTAAGAGTACACTGGTTCAGCTCCTCCCGAGATTCTATGATGTTACGGAGGGTTCGATAACGATAGACGGACAGGATATAAGAGACCTCACCATGGAGAGCGTGAGACAGAATATCGGTTTTGTTCCGCAGAAGGGAATTCTGTTCTCGGGAACGATTGCGTCCAATATAAGATTCGGTGCACCAGATGCATCTGATGAAGATGTCAAGCTTGCAGCTGAGATTGCCCAGGCATCCGACTTCATAGAGGAGAAGGAGCACGGTTACGACAGTGCGGTTGCTCAGGGCGGTGGAAATGTGTCCGGTGGTCAGAAACAGCGTCTTGCTATAGCCAGAGCCATAGCGAGAAAGCCGAAGATCCTGATATTTGACGACAGCTTTTCGGCGCTTGATTTCAAGACGGATGTGGCAGTCAGAAAGGCACTTGGCGAGCACGTAAATGACAGCACGGTATTTATCGTTGCACAGCGTGTAAGCACTATACTCTCAGCAGATCAGATACTTGTGCTTGACGAGGGTACGATAGTCGGCAAGGGAACTCACAAAGAACTCATGCAGACCTGTGAGGAGTACAGGCAGATAGCCGAGTCACAGCTTTCTCCATCGGAGATAGCGGCCAGTCTTGGAACTGACTCAGAAAGGCAGGTGTAGGACATGGCAGAACAGAATCAGACAAATAATCAGAGAAGTTTCAGAGGCCCTAGAAGAGGCCACGGTCCTATGATGGGCGGCGAGAAAGCCAAGGACTTCAAGGGAACGATAGGAAAGTTATTCAGATACATAGGCAAGTACAAGGCAGCGGTTGTTGTCGTTGCTATATTTGCAATTGGAAGTACGGTATTCAACGTAGTATGTCCGAAGGTACTCGGCAAGGCAACAACAGCCCTGTCTGAGGGAATCATGAACAAGATAACAGGCAACGGCGGAATTGATTTCACGTATATCGGTAAGATATTGCTGTTCTGTCTTGGTCTGTATGTGCTGAGTGTGGCATTTAGTTTTGTACAGGGCTTCATCATGACCGGTATCACACAGAAGGTGTGCTACAGGATGAGACGTGAGGTGTCCGAGAAGATCAACAGGATGCCGATGAGCTACTTTGAGAGCAGAACCTATGGCGAGGTACTTTCAAGGATCACAAATGATATAGACACCATGGGAAATGGTCTGAACCAGAGTATCACACAGCTCATCACATCGGTTAGTACGGTCATCGGTGTAATCGTGATGATGCTCACGATCAGCCCGCTTATGACACTTATATCAGTGCTGATACTTCCGATAAGTATCATGCTCATGATGTTTGTCATCAAGAAATCCCAGAGATTCTTCAAGCAGCAGCAGGAATACGTGGGACACATAAACGGTCAGGTTGAAGAGGTGTATGGCGGACACAATGTCATAAAAGCGTTCAATAAGGAGAACGACGTTAGAAGAGAGTTCCATGAGACAAATGAGACTCTGTACAAGTCAGCATGGAAGTCACAGTTCTTCTCAGGACTGATGCAGCCTATTATGATGTTTGTCGGTAATCTGGGCTATGTGGCAGTTGCCATATCAGGTGCGGCTCTGGCGATCAGAGGAACTATCCAGATAGGTGATATCCAGGCATTTATACAGTACGTGAAGAACCTCACACAGCCTGTTCAGCAGGTTGCCCAGGTCACAAATATGATGCAGCAGATGGCAGCAGCCGCTGAGCGAGTATTTGAACTTCTTGAAGAGAAAGAAGAGGAGCAGATAGTAGAGAATCCTGTATCCACAGAGGGAATCAAGGGTGAAGTTACATTTGAACATGTAAAGTTTGGCTACAATCCGGATCAGATCATCATCAAGGATTTCTCAGCCCATGTAAAACCAGGACAGCAGGTAGCTATAGTCGGACCTACCGGAGCGGGCAAGACCACCATGGTCAAGCTGCTCATGAGATTCTACGACGTGAATGGCGGTGCTATACTTCTGGATGGACACAATATTAAGGACTTCAACAGACGTGAGCTCAGGGATGTATTTGGCATGGTGCTTCAGGATACATGGCTGTTCAAGGGCACTATCATGGAGAATATCAGATACGGAAGACTGGATGCCACGGATGAGGAAGTCATCGCAGCGGCAAAGGCAGCCCATGCACATAGATTTATCTCGACACTTCCGGGTGGATACAACATGGAGCTCAATGAGGAGATAACAAATATCTCCCAGGGACAGAAACAGCTCTTAACTATCGCAAGAGCAATTCTTGCTGACAATCCGGTCCTGATCCTCGATGAGGCTACATCGTCAGTCGATACGAGAACAGAACACAGGATTCAGAGAGCCATGGACAATCTGATGAAGGGCAGGACAAGCTTTGTCATAGCCCACAGACTGTCAACCATCAAGAATGCAGACATCATCCTTGTTATGAAGGACGGTGATATCATAGAGCAGGGTAACCATGATGAGCTCATGGCGCAGAATGGATTCTATGCGGATCTGTATAACTCGCAGTGGAGTTAAAGAATATTGAATAATAGGGTATGAAAGCCTGTATAAGCCTATATGAAATCATATTTGACGATTGTCATTGTGGATGATTTCACATAGGGATTATGCAGGCTTTTTGTTATAGATTTGGCGGTTTATAGAATTTTAAGCATTGATAGTGGAGTACTCTTATCATATTCCATAGTTTAAAGCTATGGCAAGCCTCAAAATAATAGTATTTTCCATGGACAGCCTATCCTGCTAGAATATCCTCAAGTTAAGAAAACGAGAAAACACTACGGAGGATAAAGACATATGAGCAAATTACAGACACCTTTCAGATACGATTTTGTAGGAAGCTTTCTGAGACCACAGGCACTCAAGGATGCGAAGGCAGCATACAGGGACGGAAAGATCACCAAGGAGGAGTTCGACAAAGTTGTTAATGAGGAGATTACCAAGGTCGTTGCAAAGCAGAAGGAACTTGGATTCCATGCGATCACAGATGGCGAGTTCAGAAGAACATTCTGGCATCTTGACTTTATGTGGGGACTTGATGGAGTTGCCCATGAGAACACTGGAAATGGTGTGAAATTCGATGCAGAGCTTGCGGTTCTTGATGATACGTATCTTGTAGGTAAGATAAAGGCAAAGGCTCATCCATTTGTTGAATATTTCAAGTTCTTAAAGCAGTTCGAGGATGAGAATACAGTTGCAAAGTATACGATACCGGCTCCTGCACAGACATTTCAGCAGATGATAGTCCCTGACAATATTGCAAACACAAGGAAGTTCTATCCTACAAATGAGGAGCTTATCCAGGACATTGGAAAGGCTTATCAGGATGTTATTAAGCAGTTCTATGATGCAGGTTGTCGAAATCTTCAGCTTGACGATTGTACATGGGGCGCCATAGTGGGGGATGCCGCAAAGCAGAGATATAAGGCACTTGGAATATCACTTGAGGATGTCAAGAAAGAGCTGCTTGCAGTGAACAATCTTGCCCTTGAAGGAAAGCCGGAGAATATGGTCATCACTTCACATATCTGCAGAGGAAATTACCACTCAACATTCTTCACCAGCGGTCCTTATGACACAGTTGCAGATTATGTATTTGCAAATGAGAATGTGGATGCGCTGTTCCTTGAGTATGATGATGAGAGATCAGGCGGATTTGCACCTCTTGCAAAGGTTTCAGAGAACAAGAAGGTTGTGCTCGGACTTATCACAACAAAATCTCCGGTTCTTGAGGATAAGGAGAAGGTCATTGCAAGGATCTATGAGGCTGCAAAGTATGTACCACTTGACAGATTATGCCTGAGCCCTCAGTGTGGATTTGCATCGTGTGAGATCGGAAACAAGCTGACAGAGGATGAGCAGTGGGCAAAGCTCAAGCTCGTTAAGGAGATAGCAGAGGAAGTCTGGTCATAAAATAGAATATTATAGAAGTGAAGTGGCGGCGAACAGAAACAAGAATCTGTTCGCCGCTTTTTTGAGTTATGAAATCTGTTATATACAAGCCTGATCGATATATGATACTATTAAGAAACGCGGAATCCTTGCGGGAGTTATATTCCAGTGCTTTTGCTCGTGAGGATACTTCTTCTGAGAAAGAAGAATGCTAAAGAAAATGTATGTTAAAAAGCAGAAATATAGATATAGTTAGGAGTTAGATTCATGAAAAAGATTGTAGAGATGTGGAATAGGGTGTCGCTGATCGCGAAGATATTGGTTGGAATAGTGATCGGTGCGGTGCTGGGACTTCTGGTGCCGGGGGCAACGGGAATAGGCCTGATCGGAACCATGTTCGTCAGGGCGCTCAAGGCAATTGCGCCGATACTGGTGTTTGCCCTTGTCATCAGCTCAATTGCAAATGCAGGAAAGGGAAATGGCCAGCAGTTCCGTATGGTGACGATCATGTATATGCTCAGCACGCTATGCGCAGCGGTAGTGGCGGTGAGCGCAAGTTTTATTTTCCCTGTAACCATGACACTGGACCTTGAATCATATCAGGCGGATGTCGTCCCATCGGGAATCATGGAGGTACTCCAGAATCTTTTGCTCAACATCACCGATAATCCCGTAAATGCGATACTCAACGCAAATTATCTCTGCATACTTGCATGGGCACTTTTGTTTGGACTTGCCATGCGACGGACAAGCAAGTCTATAAAATCTGCACTTGTATCCATATCGGATGCGGTATCAACCGTCGTGAGGTGGATCATGGGACTTGTGTTCACGACAGTATCGGAGAGTGGATTGTCGATATTCAAGGAATATGGCAGATTGCTGCTTGTGCTTGTGGGCGCCATGCTTACGGTTGCATTGATCGTAGATCCGCTCCTTGCGACTATCGTCTTAAGGAGAAATGCATATCCACTTGCGTGGAGATGCCTCAGAGAGTCAGGTGTGACGGCGTTCTTCACCAGAAGTTCTGCGGCAAATATCCCAGTGAACATGTCACTTTGCAAAAGACTTGGACTTGACCCGGATGTGTATTCGGTATCCATACCGCTTGGCGCGACCATCAATATGGATGGTGCCGCCATCACTATAACTATAATGGCGCTTTCCGTTGCAAATACCATGGGAGTGTCGGTTGACGTTCCGACAGCACTCATGCTCAGTCTTATGGCAACCCTTGGCGCGTGCGGTGCCTCAGGTGTTGCGGGAGGTTCGCTGTTGCTCATTCCTATGGCGTGTTCGCTGTTTGGAATCCCACAGGATATATCCATGCAGGCTGTTGCTGTCGGAATGATCATCGGAGTGGTCCAGGATTCACTTGAGACGGCAATCAACTCATCGGGAGATGTACTCTTTGCCGCTACAGCGGAGTACAGACAGTGGCAAAAGGATGGCAGAGAGTTTAAGATAGGCGCCATCGTGAATCCAGATGAGTAGGATATTCCCATATAAAAAATAATCGGGCATGTTCAGGAAGAAACATACCCGGTTATTTTTGTCTTTATATTCCCCGTATCCCTGATTCCACAATTCCATTTGAATCTTTAGAGATTCCCTCAAGAACATGCGGAATTACCAACATATCCGTTCCGCATTTAGGACATGCCGCAATTCCCAGCAATTCGCTGGTGCTTTCCAGACGATATTCAGACTGATATTCTATACCATCTTTCTGCCACATAAAAATGTGTCCGCATTTGTAACACTTAACTTCCCTGAATGTATTCCCCATAATAAATAATAACCTCCGTTGCAGTTTGTTTGTATTGCCTACAGAAACTTGTCCAGCTCCGCATCGACGTTCTTCCTCTTTTTGATCTTTGGGTGGTCGATGCCTCTTTCAAATATACAATATCCTAAACATGGTTTGCAACAGATGAAGAACTTTTATATAATTGTAGACAGTATGCGGAAGCTAAGATAACATATGGGAACTGAAAGAAAAACAGGAAAATGAACACTATGGGGAATGAGCCATTGTCTGGCAGATCAAAGCCAGAGACAGGTAATAACAAAACAGAATACAAGGCACATTACCATCTGCCCGGACTTTTTGAATTCTACGAGCTGTACAAGGTATTCCTGCCACTATACCGTGAGCACAGGGAATATTTTTACGACTGGTGTGATATCGGCTCGGTGTATGGCGCACCGGGTGACTGCCTCTGGGGTGGCGGCAGAGCAGGATATGGCGACAGCGGTGCCAGAGATGTGCTGGAACTTATGAGCGGGTATGGAATATCGGCGAGGCTGACCTTCAGCAACTCATTGTTAAGACCGGAACATCTTGCGGATAAACGGTGTAATGATTTGTGCAGAGCGTTTGAGAAGGGTGATATTCAAAACGGTGTCATAGTCCATTCGGAGTTGTTGCTTGACTATCTGCAGGAGAACTATCCGGGACTATATATGGTTTCATCTACAACAAAGGTCATTACGGACTTTGACCAGTTTTCGGCAGAGCTTGACCGGGATGAATTCCGATATGTTGTGCCGGATTTCCGGCTGAACAAAGCATTTGACAGGCTGGGGGCGCTTTCGCAAAAGCAGAAAGACAAGGTGGAATTCCTGTGCAACGAATGCTGTTGGTTCTCCTGTCAGGACAGGAAAGCCTGCTATGAGGATGTGAGCCGTATGGCTCTCGGTGAGAAATCAATTCACCACTGTACATCGCCGAACGCAGCAGGTGGCTATCGTTTCTCAAAAGCGATGGAGAATCCCGGATTTATAGGTATAGATGATATAAGGAACATTTACCTGCCGATGGGATTTTCCAATTTCAAGATAGAGGGAAGAGGTCTTGGAAGTGCCATAGTGCTGGAATTTCTGTTATACTATATGACAAAGCCAGAGTACCAGCTGAGGGTAAGAGAAGAGATATATCTTGACAATACGCTGGATCTGTTCTAGGCGTGCGCGGGCAATAGTCAGGGGCTGCGGATAGCATGGGAGGATAATATAGGCAGTCGATATGTATTTGAAATCTGCAGAGTATGTTTCGCAGCTCGTGGAGATAACAGAAAATTCCTGATCGAAGGGGGAAATGTATATGGAGAGAATAAAGAATTTATCCAGGACGCAAAAGGTTCTGATGAGCATTATAGTGGCAATGATCATAGCATTTTCCATAATTTATCCGATTATAATGTCCATAAAGGGAATAGAATTCAGGGGTGACTTTCTGACCCGAAAAGAAGAACAGGGAAATGTGACATATACAGATGGACATACAAGTATCATAGTATATGATGACCAGAGCATAGAATTTAAGTGTTATCATCGATTTACAGGAGATGGGTATAGAGACGTAACATATGGACCATATAGCTGGATGGAGGATCATTCTGCCATACCGGTAGGGACAGAAAACGGCATGTTATCATCTGATGATTATATCGGAGTAAAGATCATGGCGGGTGATAAGGTGTTTTTTAGAGGCGCTGTCTCAAAAGATGGATACATGGTATACAATGCGGACGGCACGATGACCAACGATTTTGATGTGGTTTTAGGAGATTATTATGCAAATCCGCCGGATATTTATGAAATAGTGAAGTTTATTACTGGTCCGCAGACTACAAACAGAGGAAATATAGTATTATATATATTCGGAATCATTATATGCATTATTGCAGTCGTAAGCATGTTGTTTCCAGATGAACTTTTCAGATTGGCCATGTGGCCCAGGGTGAGAAACCTGTATGATGTTGAGCCGTCTGACTGGGAACTTACAGTCCGTGTTATCGAGTGGTATGTGCTTACGATTGGTGCATTTGTGGTATTTGTGATCGGACTTACGATGGGCAGTGTGACGTGACGACTCCGGACGAGTGATAGACAAAAGCGCTTAGCATATAGACAAATAGATGAAAGGATAACTTGAACAATATGGCATACACACCGAATGATATATATGATTATATAATTGAGAATGACAGGGAATCAGAATTCCTGCAGGCGATAACACTCCATAAACAGAACTTTTCCATAGGAGAGATTACAGACAGGCGTTTTCTCGTAAAAGAAGACAAGACGGTAAAGTTTATATCAAAGATGTATAAGATAAATATACAGATCACGGATGACGACATCATAACAGCGGTCATGAATGGCCTCTATGTGAGTGCATTTATCTCAAGACAGGGCGATGCCTACAATGTGCATTTTCTCGTACATGCGTATCCGGAAAATATGAAGTCGCAGTTTGACGAAGAGATATTAAAGGAAGTCCTGCGATACATGATCATGATGACTATTGTACGGCTGAGACTGGATACGCCGGAGAAGG
>OCSG01001693.1_pt1 | contig 13117 bp, 7 predicted proteins | sample 1538831 | NCBI WGS metagenome assembly OCSG01 (sample SAMN04571729, study PRJEB22368) | human gut metagenome | biome: human gut; material: stool | host: Homo sapiens | place: Luxembourg | collected 2012-09-20 | reverse complement strand
TTCAAATACTCGATTCTCACGGTCTTTCAATTCCAATTTCTTTTTCAGCGGCCTTCACAAGGCCATGGGCGGCCATGCCTCCAGAGGTCCCATCCCCGCCGGGGCTTTTGCTGTCACGTGGCAGAAGCGTGGAATGAAGACTGAATGGAAGAGGGTGGTGAAGAAGGATAATAAGGAAGGAAACAAATGGACAGAAAGAAAACACGGAGTAAGGAGAGTAAGAGGTAGACGCTGTTATGGGGGTTACGGGAATGATGGCAGGAGGAGAGGTTGTGAGGGTGGTGGAGAAAGAGTCATGGAGTCAAGGAGGAGAAATAGAAGATAGAGAATGAGGAGATGTAACAAGATGGGGGGGGAGAGGAGGGGTCGAGGTTGTGAAGGAGGATATGGTGGATGGTTTCGATTCTGCGGGAGATAACCGCGCGTTTATCCCTGGTCCTCGAATCCACGTCTGGAGATATTTCGCCTTCGTTCTGTGCGTGTTAAAACGTTTTCTACGCACGTCGTGCTGAAAAAATGTCATGTCGTGCGTAAATCGGGCCATTTTACTCACGAGAAAAACCGTCGGTAAGCGTCTCCAGAGTTACGTCTTGATGCGCGTTTGTCCGTTCCGTACTTTTGCCCATGAAAAGTCAAATAGCAAATTAGTATGGAAACAAAAGTATTGGAAATCACGCTTAGTCGGGACGCGGCCACGCCATGGCCTGAAACAGTATTGATTTTCAATGAGTTATAAAAAGGGGCGTGGAAACGTGGCAAAAAAAAGCCTGCGTTTCCACGCTGCTGTTAAAATGGTATTTGATTATCAATCAGTTACAAAATACACCGTGGCCGCGTCCTGACAGCTTGCTCCGGAGGTAATCATGGTGATGTTTATGTCGCCCTTGGACGCGCCCCGGCGGCGGGGGGGGGGATTTGCGGCTGTCGGGATGGTTTGTGGGGAAATTATGACGAGTCCGGGCTTCTGCTGGAGCTACTAGGGTGATGTAGTTCTGGTGGAAGTCCGGAGACTCTGTTATGGTGGTGCCGGCTCGAAACTGGAGATATATTCCCGGCGACTCCGTTATGTGTGGTGCTGGCCCGGAACTGGAGGTGGAGGTCCGGAGACTTGTCGTGTGGAGTGACGGCTAGAAACTGGTGAAGGTGGACCAGGTGGGCGTCTTCGACTCGGCGGCGGATTCCAGGTCGTCTGGGAGATTTACGAAGAAGTCGAAACCGGTCCAAGCTTCTACTTGGTCAACGCTGACTGTGTAGTTCTGGTAGCTGTCGGAGTAGGCCTTGTGGTCGAACCAGAAAGCTATGCAAGACGCGTTGGAAATCGTTCTGCCGGAATACTTCACCCGGAGTACAAGCTTGTAGAAGTAGTTCGGGATGGGAACTCTCTGGGAGCTGGACTTGGGACTCGTGTAATTTATGGTGCGAGTCTCGCCCTCCTTTTCGAAAGCCACGCCCGTCACCACGTAGATCTCCTCGTTGTGGCTCTTGGCAATGCCCTGGACGGCATTCTCCAGATTGCTCCAGATTCCGCTGTTGAAACTGTTCTGGATCTGCGGAACCTGATTCGTCACGTAGAAAGTCTGGGCCTGCATCGTGGCGTTTCCGTTGCGCGAACCGTTCGGACACATGTGACCTCGCGAATACGTGCTGTTCGAATAGCTGCCGTCAGTCACCCTGACCTGGTACTTCTCGTCGATGTTCGGGTTGTAGCTCCAGCCCGATGGCCGGCTGAGAGATCCCATGTGGCTGCTGTCCAATGGATATGCGGTCCAGAGGGGCGTCGTCATCTGTGTGTCGTAGAAGACGGTGTAGTTCCGCTCGCCGGCATAGGTGGTGTTTACCACATATTGCGAGCCTTCCTTAGCCGAGGCGAGTTCGAGCCAATCCTTGTTCACTGCTGGCTGGACGTCTCCCGGCATCTTGAAGACGGTCGGCGTGCCGGCATAGAACACTTGCTCGTCGGACGTGTATGCGCCTGTGCCTGATACGCGCGCGAACGCCTGAAAGACGTAGGATTTCCCGGGAACAAGGTCCGAAAGGCGAGCCTCGAAAGTCCCGCTGTCCGTGCCTGTCGCCGTGACCGAGCTGACGGTCAGTTTGTTTGTCAATGAATTTGAGGATGTGCCCCAATAAAAGCCTACTTCGGCAGGTGAACTGCTGACCCCTGTGTAAGAGCCCGACAGAGTTACCTCCGTCGAACTCAACACATTGGCCTCAATGTTTCTTACCTCCGCGTATGGCTCACGATCCGTGGGTTCTTGCCCGCCGGCGCCTCCGCCGGAGGGTAGTCAGTTGGCTGTTTTGTACTTAACCTGAATGTTATAGCACTTAACACCCTTTGCGATGTTAGTTACAGTTATCGTAACCTTATTACCGGCTGCTGTAGATGTGCTTGTAACGGTAACAACATCTTTAGCCTTCAACGCGCCAGTTCCGACTGATATCTCGCCCACCTTTAAGGTGACGGTTCCGGCGGTATTTTTAAAACCACCGAATTTAGCTGATATAAATGTTACCTCCGCATCGTTTGGAAGAGTGGTCGTAAAGGTGATGCTTGTCGCAGGGTTAGTACTGCTTCCTACTTGATAATAATCCGCATTCGTATTGAAATATTCTGTTCCATCCGTTGCAATCGTCCAAGAGTTGTTCTGATCGTCATTAGCGGTTACTGAGGCCTTATCAATCTTTACGTTATCCGTTCCGAACTTGATTGTGGCGGTCTTTTCCGTCAATGCCGCGCCACCAACCCCATTCTGTGTGACTTTAATAGCCAAAGAGGTGGCGCCGTCTGCGTTGCTTGCTGATAGAACGATGTATGCAGTGCGAGCCGCACCTGTGGTGTTTGCTTCTGCCATGTACGATAATTTGCCATCCTTGTCAGGGTAGTTGGCGGTCAGCCAAGCTGGCGCTTCGCCAGTGCCGTCAGCATTTTCAGCCACTTTGCATGTGATGCTGCCAGCTTCTGCTCCCGTGATGGAAACTGTTATGTATTGGTCAGTTTCATCGTCGTGATTGAGAGAAACCGATGTTTTTTCAGCCTTGATTACTGGTGGGGTCGGTACGGAACCTGTGCCTTTATAAATGGCAACGGCACTTTGTCCGCTCGCATAGCAAGAGAATAAACCAGAAGTGTTATATTTTAGCGATTTTCTTGTATTGTCTCCATTAGCCGTAATCGTTGCTACGCCTTCTGCTGTGCAAGAAATCGTCCAAGAACCATTATCGTTGTTTTTCTGTTGTGTTTTCAACTGGTTAGCTGAACTAGACGCCGCATAAATATATCCGGAGCCAGTATTAAATGAATATGTACCGACTTTAGTTCCGGCTTCGAGTGTGAATAACTGAACGTCTGTTGCGGGATTGACAATGGTGTTATTCGTTTTTGTTACAGCTGCTCGGCCGCGATTGTTGTTGTTTTGCGTAGTACTAATAGCAAAATCAGCAGTAGTCGCCGCAATGATTACCTTATCTCCTATCTTGAGTGTAGAAGCATCTGTAACGAGAGTATAGACTTCGTCAGATTCTTTTTTGGTGAATCCATTTACGGTGAACTTGGAAATTTTGCCTGATTCAAATTTCAGTGTTTTGCCAGTCAAGTCAATTGACTTTTCGTATGTTCCGTTCTCCGTCGTCACTGTGATGTCGAGTTTTCCGCCTGACAAGTCAGCAGGAGCACAAGCGAAGAAAATGTCAGACACTTTGCTGGTGAGCAATGAAATTGTGGACGATGCACTATTTTCAGAGAGCGCGCCGTTGAAATCGTAATAAAACCTTCCTGCTATATTTTCGCTGCCGGTCAAAGATATGTTTGATACGGCGCCAGCCTCTTCCGGCAAAACGATTGACAAATTACCGTAAGCTGTAACGTGTGAAAAAGCAAGATTGATCTGAGTGTCAAATGTCTCTGATTTGTGACTAGCAGCAATGACCTGTGCTGCAGGATCACAAGTGCCCTCGCCTGGGATTTGAGATGCGTTTATTTGAATGTTTCCTTTTACGCCATCTTTATTCATGCCTAAAAAAGCATCTGCTGGACTTATAACATAGAAGTTATGGCTCATGGCGTTCGCGTCTTGTGCGAAGGCGATTTCAAAAGACGCACTTTTCCCATCTGTAGAGGAGGTTATATTTTCCTTGTTGACAGAACCACCGTTATAAGCGACTCCAACTTTTTCGTCTCCAGTCCACAATGTAGGGTATTTGCCTTCAGCAGTCTTATCTCCGAATGCGGTTTTTGTCTGTATTTCGGAATTTCGGATGTGGAGAATGAAAACAACTGTCAAATCATCCGAATTGGTGACATTCTGCTCTTTTTGGCAAGATGCCATCGCCAAAACAGAAGTCGCAATGGCTATGATATATGTTAATTTCTTCATGGCAATTCTTGTTTTAGAATGTTCCGTAATCCATTTCGTCAGCGTCGTCAATTTGTCCTCCTGTAGCGGTAACAGGTGACCCCGCAGCCATCACACTTTCCGCCTCTACGAAGAGCACCTGAAGTTCTGGGCGCTCGTAGGTCTTCTGATTGTTTTTCGTTATGATAAATTGTTAGTTTAATGCGTTTATAATTTATTGTTTATTAGTCCTTTCCGAAGGCGGCATCGCGCCGCGCACACTATAATCCTACAAAGTTACATAAACATTCCGGAATTCCTTATATTTATATTGAAAATCTTGTAATTGCGCTGTCGGCGCATCCGCTGCCGTTTTATCGTCTCTCTTGCCGGGTAAAGATTTGCCAGAAGGGCTGTACGTAATCAAAAAATTCGTATATTTGCCAAAATATATTTATTCACAATGCAGTTCGTAAATACAGAAATCCCAGAAGGACTTACCTTCGATGACGTTTTGCTCGTTCCTGCACGCTCCGAGGTCTTGCCGAGAGCTGTAGATGTTTCCACCAAGTTCACTAGAGATATTTCTCTCTGCACTCCTATCGTGTCTTCAGCAATGGACACTGTTACAGAGGCTGAACTCGCTATTGCAATGGCTCGTGCCGGCGGTATCGGTGTAATTCACAAGAACATGACCATCGACCAGCAGTGTGAGCAGGTCCGCCGTGTGAAGAGGGCGGAGAACGGTATGATTTACGACCCGGTCACCATCAGTCCTGAAGCTACTGTCGGTGACGCATTGGCATTGATGGCCAAGCACCATATCGGAGGCATCCCTGTCGTGGACAATGCCGGAAGGCTCATCGGAATCGTCACGAACCGTGACCTCCGTTTCCAGGACAACAAGAGATTGCCGATTTCCGAAATCATGACTCGCGAGAACCTCGTTACCGCGAAAAAGGGCATCAGCCTGCAGGAGGCCACCGGAATCCTGCGCAAGAGCAAGGTCGAGAAACTCCCTGTAGTGGACGATGACAACAAGCTTGTCGGACTCATCACCTACAAGGACCTCATGAAAATCAAGGACAATCCTATCGCTTCCAAAGATTCGAAGGGCCGTCTTCTCGTGGCAGCTGCAGTCGGCGTGAAGTCAGATACCCTCGACAGAATCGAGATGCTTGTGAGTGCAGGTGCTGACGCTGTGGTAATCGACACTGCGCACGGACATTCAGTCGGCGTGCTCGAAGTCATTGCCAAGGCTTGTGAAGCATTCAAGAACAGAGATATACAGATCGTTGCCGGCAACGTCGCTACTGGAGAAGGTGCAAAGGCATTGGCGGATGCCGGTGTAAGTGCCGTGAAGGTAGGCATTGGCCCTGGCTCGATTTGTACTACGCGAATCATCGCGGGCGTCGGTATGCCGCAGTTGACAGCGGTGATGCTGGCATCGAAAGCGCTTGAGGGAACGGGCGTTCCTGTCATTGCCGACGGTGGTATCCGCTACTCCGGCGATATCGCGAAGGCATTGGCCGCAGGCGCAAGCACCATTATGGCGGGCTCGCTTTTTGCCGGCACTGAGGAGTCTCCTGGCGAGACTATCATCCTGAACGGCAGGAAGTTCAAGGCGTACAGAGGTATGGGTTCGCTCGAAGCGATGGAGCATGGTTCGAAGGACAGATATTTCCAGGATATGGAAGAGGATGTGAAGAAGCTCGTGCCGGAGGGAATCGTGGCGCAGGTGCCTTTCAAGGGTACTGTATCCGAGGTGGTATATCAGCTTGTGGGCGGTTTGCGTGCAGGTATGGGCTATGTCGGAGCGAAGGATATCGCATCGTTGCGCAACGCCAAGTTCGTCCGCATCACGAATGCCGGTTACCTGGAGAGCCATCCGCATGATGTGACAATCACCAAGGAATCACCTAATTATTCAAGATAGAATTGACCGGAAACAGACTTCTGAATATTTTCGGCGTTTGCCTTTTAGTAATCGTCTTGCCGTGGCTGAATTCGTGCAAGACGATTACGTCGTTTGTTCATGACGGGCGCGTGGTGGCCAAAATCGGCAATCACAAGCTGTATGCGTCGGACCTGAATGCGTATATTCCGGATTCGGCGACCCCGGAAGACAGTACGCGGCTGGCGCTCCAATATATCAATTCGTGGGCGTCGGACATGGCGTTCATCGATGTGGCCGAGAAGGAATTGTCTAAAAGCGAGAAGAACGTGGACAAGGAGCTGGAGGACTACAGGCGGTCACTGCTGAAGTACCGTTATGAGCAGAAGTATGTGAACCAGAGGCTTGATACGGCTGTGACGGATGCGCAGATAGAGAAATACTACGAGGCGCATATCGAGACTTTCAAGCTGTCGCTGCCGATAGCGAAGGCGCGTTTCCTGTCTATTTCCTCGGATTCCCCGAATCTGGAGATCATCAAGAAGAAAATGAAGTCTGACAAGCCGGAGGACCAGGTGGAAGCGGATAGTGTCGCGTCCTATTCGGCGTTCCGGTACACGGATTTCGGCGGCAAGTGGATAGACCTAGTGCGACTGTCCCGGGAGTTCGGAACTGACTATGGTACAGTGTTTTCAATGCTGAAGGACGGGGTGGTGGAGATTCCGGATGATAACGGGAACCTGAACATCGCCTATATCGGGAGCTTGAAGAAGGCCGGCGAGACCGGTCCGGTGGAATATTATCGCGAAAGAATCAAGGACATCATACTCAGCACCAGAAAACAGGCGTTGCTGAACGGTTTGGAACGGGACTTGATAGAGAATGCGCGCAATCAGGAAAATTTCATCATCTACTGATGGGGTTGGACCAATAATGAATATCGAAGAAACATGAAAAATATTCTGAAACTGACAGTATCTGTAATGGCGCTCGTCCTGCCGGTATGCGGCTTTGCGCAGACGTACCCTAACGGGCTCATTGACAAGACTATAGCCGTGGTCGGTAACGAGATGATCTCGCTGTCCCAGCTGGAACAGGAGATATTGTATATGCGTATGCAGGGCATGTATTCCGACAAGAACATGCGTTGCGAGCAGCTGGAGCACATGATGGATTCCAAGCTGTTCCTCATGCAGGCGAGAATCGACTCCCTTTCGGTGAACCAAGAGATGGTGAACAGCTCCCTGGACCAGAGGATGGCGCAGATTCAGACAAATTTCGGTGGCGATGACGAGGTGGAGAAGTTCTATGGCAAGCCGATTTACAAGCTTCGTCAGGAATGGAGGCAGCAGTTGGAGGACATGTCGCTTACCCAGCAGATGCAGCAGCAGATTGCATCGTCGATTCCGGAGCTTACGCCTCATGATGTGAAGAAGTATATTTCCGAGACGGATCCTGAGGACCTGCCGATGGTGCCGATCAAGTACCAGCTCAGCCAGATCAGCATCTATCCGGACTGTGAGAATGCGAATCTCGCTGTGAAAGAGAAACTTCTGAGCATCCGTGAGAGAATTATCAACGGCGAGAAATTCTCGACATTGGCCCGTATTTATTCTGAGGACCCGGGTAGCGCGAGAAAGGGCGGCGAGCTCGGAATGGCGTCCAAGTCCATTTTCTGGCCGGCGTTTTCCGATGCGGCAATGGCGCTGAAACCTGGCGTCATTTCGCAGATTGTCGAGACCCCTGACGGATTCCATATCATAGAGGTGCTGGAGAAGAAAGGTGACATGTTCAATGCTCGTCACATCCTCATAAAGCCTTCATACACAGACCAGGACAGGCAGAAAGCGTTCGCTACTCTCGATTCGTTGAAGACGGAGATTCAGAATGACGCTGTGACGTTCGAGCTTGCTGCGAAGTTCTATTCTCAGGACGCGCAGACGAAGACAAACGGCGGTCAGATGGCTGACCCTAATACCGGTTCTTCGTATTTCAAGATTGACCAGCTGAAGCCTCAGGACTATGCGGCTATCAAGGATTTGAAGGAGGGCGAGATTTCGGAGCCGGTGGAGTCCAAGGACAATGAGGGACGCGACGGCAATACCGTATATAAGATTATCCGCGTCGACAAGATTATTCCGGCGCATACCGCTTCTTTCGACAATGATTACAGCGACTTGCTCGAAGAGGCACGTGCCAAGGAGCAGAATGCGGCCATCGACGAATTCATTGACGGTAAGATAAAAACTACATATATAGTCATTGACCCTCTCTTCAAGAATTGCGAGTTCTCACGCGACGGCTGGAACAAGGTCGCAAAAGAGGGCACATCTGAGAAATAATTATGACTTTTCGCAGAAGTCTCATAGCGGGATTGATATTTCTGTCAATGTTTTTCCGCCTGTCTGCCCAGGAAAAAGGCAGTCAGGTGGATTCTCTTGTACGCCTGTTGAGCGCGCAGTCCATGGAATTGATAGAAAAGGACGGGGTGGATTACCGTAAGGTCACTGGTCCGGCGCGTTTCCTGCACAATGACACTTTTCTCATTTGCGATACCGCGCTCTGGAATGTGCGGACCAATGAAATTTTCGCTATCAGCAATGTGAAGATCCTTCAGGACCAGACGGTTCTGACAGGTGACAAGCTCACCTATTATGTGGACCGTGACCTGGCCGAGTTCCGCGGTTCGCTGGTGCAGCTGGAGGACAAGGACCACAATGTTCTCCGTACGGAATTCCTTGACTACAATACGCGTGACAGTGTCGCAATATTTTTCAACGGCGGTTCCATGAAGGATGCCGAAGGTCAGGTAATCGAAAGTCGCACAGGTACTTACGATTCGAAGGCGAAGACGTTCACATTTTCCGACAATGTCAATATGTTCACGGATTCCGTGTTCGTGAAAACGACGAATCTTGTATATGATTCTGCCCGGAACAAGGCATCTTTCGGTTTCGGTACCGATGCCTGGAGCGAGGACAACATGTTGTCTTCCAATGCCGGGTGGTATGACCGCAACAGGGAGATTTTCCTTTTCCGCCGGGATGTCCACGGAATGAGCGACACTCAGGAGGGATGGGCGGACTCATTGTTCTACTATCGTCCTACCGGCGATATTGAACTTCTTGGCAATGCGCAGGTTACGGATACGACGCGGGATATGTCGGCAGTCGCCGGAAGGATGCTGTATACGGATTCATTGTCACGACTGGTCATGACGCGCGAACCGGCTGTCATCGGGGTGGTGAAGTCGGAAACAGCGCCGCCTGATTCGGTGTATTTCGGCGCGGATTCGATTGTGGCTCAGTCTCTTATGATGTTCCAGATAGAGGATGCCGTGAAGAGCGCCGCCAAGTCTCGTCTTGAGGACTTGTCTGTGGATGCTGTCCAGAATTATCGCCAGAAAGCGGCGAAGGAGGCGGCAGAGGCTGCGGCAAAGGCGGCGGAGAATGATCCGAACAGGCCTAAGGGTGGCAAGAAAGGTGGTGCGGACAAGGTGGAGGGTGATGTGAAGGCGCCGAAAGGAGGTGCAGTGGACAAGGGCATTGACCCGAATACTGCGGCCGCAGGGCTGGACACGAAGCCGGCGGGGACGGATTCATTGACGACGGGCCTGGATTCATTGGCTGTCGGGTTGGATTCTCTTGCGGTCGGGGCTGATTCTCTGGCGTCAGCAACGGATTCGCTCGCTGTTCAGAAGGATAGCATTCCGGAGCCTCTGGATTCCACGAAAATCAGTTTCATCACCGCTGTAAAGAATGTAAAGCTTTATAAATCAGATATTCAGATTGCCTGCGATTCGCTGGCTTACAATGACTTGGATTCATTGGTGAGGATGTATGAGAGGCCGGTCGTGTGGAATGAATCGAACAGGCAGTATTCGGCGGACAGTCTTTTCGCCGTTCTGAAAAACCAGTCGCTGCAGAAGGCGAGTCTGATGTCCAATGCGTTCATTATCATCAAGGAAGATACGTTGTGCTACGACCAGATCCGCGCTACGGAGATGCTCGCTTATTTCGACACTACCGGTGCGTTGTCGCGTTTCGATGCGATGGGTGATGCCAATGCGATTTTCTATCTGCAGGAGGATAGTGTTTACGCGACCGTGAACAAGAGCGAGGCGAAGATGCTGAGTGCGTATTTCAAAAACGGGGATATTGACCGGGTTTATTATTTCGAATCTGCGAAGAATGACGGTTACCCGGTGGCACAGATGACGAGTGAGGAGCGTGTGCTGAAGGGTTTCTCGTGGCAGCCCGAGCTTCGTCCTTCCGGCAGGCAGGATGTGACGCCATATTCCATAAGGCCTTCAGAGCGTTCGCGTTACGCGGCTCGTCCGAGAACGTCGTTTGAGTATACCGACAAGTTTTATCCGGGGTATATGCCGGGCGTGATGAAGGAAATCGAGCGCGGAAGGCTAGCCCAGGCAGATGCAAAGGCCCGCAAAAAGGAGGCTGCGCGCGTCATGCCGGCCGATACGGCGTCCGTGCAGTCGCCGGATTCTCTCGCCAATGTTCCGCCTAAGGATTCGCTCAATGCTGCAGTTCCGGCTGTCGCCGATTCTACCAAGGCGACAACTGATTCATTGTCAATGTCTTCGGATTCTTCTTCCGTCAATGCTGCCGTACTTGATGCCGCTGCATTGAAGAAGGCGCAGCGTGATTCGCTTCGTGCCGCGAAGGATGCTGCACGTGAGGCGAAGTGGGCGCGTCTGGACAGCCTTGATGCTGCCAAGGCCAAGTTGGCTGCGGATAAGAAGGCGGCCAAGTTGCGTGCCAAGAAACTGAAGCAGTTGAAGGCCATCGAGGCGCGTGAGGCGAAGGAAAATGCCCGCCTGGAGAAGTACAAGGCAGTTTTCGCCAAGAAAAAGGAGAAAGAAGACCGCAAGGCGACCGAACGTGCAGCCCGCGAGGCGGAGAAAGCAGCCCGTGAGGCGGAGAAGTCTGCCGAGAATGCCGTGGACGTGCCTGTGGAGGAGGAGAAGTCATAAGTGTCTCCGCGGTTATCCTGACACGGCGCACCGTCGGGACGCATCCACGCATTATTTTTAGAGTCGCTGATTATCAACAAGTTATAAAACAGAGCGTGGAAACGTAGGCTTTTTTTGGCCGCGTTTCCACGCTTTTATTCGAATGGTATTTGATTATCAATAAGTTACAAATTTAGGCGTGGCCGCGTCCCGCTTGTCTTGCAGGGAAAGTTGCTACCGCCTGCGGTTGGCTATGCTTCTCCTTCCGCCACGCAGACTATTCCGCGAACAGCTTGATGATGTTCAGGACCACCTCGGAGGCCTTTTCGATGTTCTCTAGAGGGGCGAACTCCATCTTGCCGTGGAAATTCATGCCGCCGGCGAAGATGTTCGGGCATGGGAGACCTTTGAATGAAAGATTCGCTCCGTCAGTGCCGCCTCGGATAGGCTGGATCTTCGGTTTGATGCCTGCCATTTCCATGGCTTTGATCGCCTTTTCCACGATGAAATAGTATGGCTCCACCTGCTCACGCATGTTGTAATACTGGTCCTTAACCTCCAGAGTGGCAGTGCCTTCACCGTATTTGACATTGATGAAATTGACACATTGAGCTATAAGCTCCTTCTTCTCCTCGAACTTCTTGCGGTCGTGGTCGCGGATGATGTAGCCGAAATCGGCCTCCTCGACGGAACCCTTGAAACTGATGATGTGGAAGAAGCCGTCATAGCCCTCCGTCAGCTCAGGACGCTGGCCGATAGGAAGCAAGTCATTGAATTCCATGCCGATAAGGATGGCGTTCTTCATCTTGTCCTTCGCGTAGCCCGGGTGGACATTGCGCCCCTGGATATGAATCTTGGCGGAAGCGGCATTGAAATTCTCGAACTCCAGCTCACCGATTTCGCCGCCGTCCATCGTGTAGGCGTAGTCGGCACCGAAGCGCTTCACGTCGAACTTCACGACACCGCGGCCGATTTCCTCATCCGGAGTGAAGCCAATCTTTATGTCACCATGCTTGAACTCAGGGTGCTCTACAATATATTGTACTGCGTCCATAATCTCTGCAACACCCGCCTTGTCGTCAGCTCCTAGCAACGTAGTGCCGTCAGTGGTGATGATGGTCTCGCCCTTGTGAGCCAGCAGCTCAGGGAATTCGGACGGTTTCAGGAACAGTCCCGGCACACCCTTCAGCTCGATGTCACCGCCGTCATAGTCCTTGATAATCTGCGGTTTGACGTCTTTTCCGGAAGCATCCGGCGACGTATCCACGTGAGCGATGAAGCCTATTGCTGGAACTTTCTTGTCAATGTTTGACGGTATGGAGCCCATCACGTAGCCGTACTCGTCGAGCGTGGCCTCTACTCCCATGTCGTTCAACTCCTTGCAGAGCAATTTCAACAAATCCAGTTCCTTGGCCGCACTTGGCTGTGACTCCGAATTTTCATCAGACTGAGTGTCGATAGCGACATATCTCAGGAATCTGTCCAATATCTTTTCCATAAATTATTGTAGTTGTTTTTTGTCATTCACTTTCATTGCCACCCCTATCATGAAGACTATCAATGCGATATAAGGGATGATGGCGATAGCTTCACCGTACATTGCCTGCCAGTCGGTCATGTAGACATTGACATTGGCAAACTTGAGGATTGCGCTGACGACACCCATCAGAGCACCGCCGGCGATGAATCCGGAGGCGATGAGCGTGCCTTTTTCCTGTCTCTCGGCATTGACCTTGGCGTCCTTGCTGCGGGAGCCGACGAACCAGGAGATTCCGCCGCCGACGAGCAACGGCAGGTTCAGGTCGATAGGGATGAACATTCCGAGCGCGAACGGAAGAGCCGGTATCTTGCACATTGTCAGGATGATAGCGATGAGGGCGCCGATGCCGTAGAGGACCCATGGCGCGCCGCCGCCGTTCATAA
>OCSG01001673.1_pt1 | contig 13182 bp, 10 predicted proteins | sample 1538831 | NCBI WGS metagenome assembly OCSG01 (sample SAMN04571729, study PRJEB22368) | human gut metagenome | biome: human gut; material: stool | host: Homo sapiens | place: Luxembourg | collected 2012-09-20 | reverse complement strand
CAGCGGCACATACATGCAGTTCTCCACACAAACCATCACCTCCTTGCGGCCCCCTCCGGGCTGAATGATGACGCTGGCCTCAACCCCCTTGAACTGCCCCTCGGTGATGCGAATCCGGTCGCCCTTCATCAGTCGTTCGGGGCCGGGCGTGTAGACCGGCAGCACGTCGGAATAGGAGGCGGCCACCCACTTCAGGTTCTCCATCGCCTCGTCCGAGAGGTAGGGATAGTAGGCATCGTCCTTCTCGCGGACACGGGGCAGGAAGTTATACTGAGGCAAGAAACGTTTCATCCGGTAGATCTCCGCCTCCGAGGCGTGGATGAAGACGTAGTTGTAGAGCAGCGGATGGTTCGTGCGGACCAACTCCCCGTGTTGTTTCCGAACCTCGACATACGAAGGGGCAAAGTATTCGAAAACAGGCTCTCCGCTCCGTGCCCGACGCTCCAGTTCCATCTGCAGGGCCCGGGCCGGATTCCCCTGATAGTGGCCTTTGCGCGACGTCGGAAGGGCCAGCACATACCATCTGACGGCATTACTGTTCTTTCTGGCACGAAGTTGCTCCGTGACCGAATCTGTCCAGTTCCAACCGATTTTGTTCGAACTTGCCATGATTTGCAGTCGAAAGTGAAAACTGCCGGAGATTCATCTCATCCCGGGGCAAATCCCGGCCTTGTCAATACGCAACCACAATGCGCTGACATTCAGTAAATTAGATTTCAAAAAAATAGACAATTCGTGAAAATTTTTGGACAACAGAATCCAGTCGATCGGCCAAACTCACCCCCAAAAACCTCACGTCTCTATTTAAGAAACCATACTAGACCTAAATTGTTTAGCCGTCAAAAGCATACGGATATTGACCGTTTTACCATCCATTCGGGAGGTGCATTTTGTGTAAAATTATGGCACAATCGGCGTCCTGAGTATCTGGGACGCGGATTTGGGAACTTCTGACAGATCTTGGAAGAACGTGACGGTTTTAATGATCGGAGTATGAACCAAATAAAGACCTCACAAGACGATGTTACAAGGATGAGAAATGTGCTGTTTTTTTTTGTTCTGAGTCCCATTTTTTTTACCTTTGCGGCAGTGATGTGTGATTTCTTAAATAGAGACCTTACTCCCGCATAAACGGGAGGTAACTTTATTACGGGAAAGCAAAAGAAGTGCGGGATTATGTACGGTTGAAACACACGTGCGAAACTGTATGAAATTTTTAAACATCACTCAAAAGAAATACGCAATTTATTATTTGTCAGGCTATTACATTTAGCTTGACGAGGTCGCGGAGCGCAGTCTCCCAAAAGAATGGCAAAATCCGTGTCGTCCGCACTCTCCCAAACCGCCAATCCATCCGAATCCGCTTCAGCCCCCTTGTCCGAGATCCAAAACCGCCACATCGTGCGCTGGTACGTGATGGTCTACCCGACCAGCAGCCGGGCCATGACCGAGGAACTGGATCGAGAACTGGCCCGCAGGCGGCGCAACAACGAACCTCTGTTCGAGTACTTTGCGCCGGTCCTTGTCGAGGCCAGAAAGATGAACGGGCGGCTGGTGACAACCCGACGTTCGCTGTTGTACAACTACCTGTTTGTACACGCCTCGGAGTGCGAAATCTACCGAATCAAGCAGCGCCTGCCCCAATACAACCTGCTTCCACGGGTAAAGGACAGCAAGGAGAGCTACCACTACCCCTACCTGACTGACAAGGCCATGCGTGATCTTCAATGGATTGCGCGTTCGTATGCCGAGCCGGTCCCGGTCTGCACCGCGGATCCCGCTTGGTTGGTCAAGGGTGACCGGATTCGTATCACGGAAGGGCGTTTTGCGGGGATTGAGGCCAAAGTCGTTACAAACGCCACCTCGCGCCACAAGGAGATTCTGGTCTCGATCGACAACTGGATGTGCGTCCCGCTGCTCAAGGTTCAGCCCGGGGAGTATGAGGTGGTCGAACTGAATGCCGAGACCCCGAGTTATTACTCCCGACTGAACAACAGCAAACTCCTCGACCGGCTTCATGACGCACTGTGTAGGCATTGGGCCGGAACGGGGTCCGCAGAAGACCGGCGCATGGCTACCGAGGTGTTGCAGGAATACGGCAGTCTGACGCTCGACTCCGACATCATGCGCAGCAAACTCTATGCTTTGTTGCTGCAAACCTACACGATCCTTGGCGAGACCTCGAAGCGCGAGAGTCAACTTGTAGCAATCCAAAAGATGTTGCCGGCCGTGCGGGCCGAACAATCCCGGGCCCTCCTGCTTGTGACACTGTACGGGTGCACGGACAGCCGGCTCTACTACGACCAGGCGCACGCCCTGATCGATCCCTGGCTCGCGGAGAAGTCGCCCAAGAAGAGCAAGGCGCAGCTGATCCGCCACCTGGCTGATTTCGACCGAGAGTTTGGCCACGGAGGCGAATAAGCCCTTTCACGGATCCGGAATCCGCCAAGATCGCACGCTGTTTTTGAATTACAACCCAATAAAATTCATACATCAGATCATGTATCGTTTAATTGAGAAACTGCGTCTGGACCGCTATGTCAGTTCGCGGTTGATTCTTGCATTGGACCTGCTGGTTTCAGCCGGGGCCTCGATCATCTCGCTGTTAGTCGCAAGTATTCTTTTAGGTTCGGAAGCACTTACCTGGAAAACAATCGGCTGGTGGCTCGGAGGATCCGTTGTCTTTTCCTGGATCGCGTTCGTGTTGCTCCAAACCCACAAATCAATCATCCGTCACGCCACCTTGCGGGGTTTGGGCCGTTTGAGTGTCGCCGTTGTTTTCAAGGGAATTGGGATCGCAGTTATATTGGCTTTGGGTGTCGCTGGCCCGACATTTCCAGCGATCTGGATCACTCTGTTGTTTGACATATTGTTGAGCCTTTCAGGACTGGTGATTATGCGCGTTGCCATGGTTGTCGTCTATGACTGGCTCAAAGACAGCCGTCAAAGGCATTGCAAATGCCAGCGGATCCTGATCTACGGAACCGGCGACAAGGGCGTTTCGTTGGTGACCCAACTCCAAAATTCTCAAGAGTATCAGGTCGTCGGTTTCCTGACCTACGGCAAAACACTGAAGAATCATATGCTGGCCGATCTCCCGGTCTACTACTTCGAGACCGAAGAGAATGTCAAGTACCTGCACAACTGCAAGGATATTGACGCCATTCTCTTCGCCCACGTCCATGAGGCTCGCGAAGAGCAGGAGCGCCTAATCCATTATTGTACGGACTGCAACCTCAAGGTGCTGATCGCTCCCTCGATCGACGAGGTGGTCGACGGCAAGGTGCAGCGTCAGGCAATCCGCGAGATCAGGATCGAGGACCTGCTGGGACGTGAAGAGATCAAGATCTCGATGGACGAGATCATCGCCAACTTCCGCGGCAAGACGATCCTGGTTACGGGCGCGGCGGGGTCCATCGGTTCGGAGTTGTGCCGCCAGCTGGCGACGTTCGGAGTCAAGGAACTCGTGCTGTTCGACAACTCCGAGACGCCGATGCACAACATCCGCCTCGAGTTGGAGGATCGCTACCCCAATCTGAAGTTCATTCCCGTAATCGGCGACGTACGCATGATTCCGCGTCTGGATTTCGTCTTCCGCACCTATCGTCCGCAGGTGGTCTTCCACGCAGCAGCCTACAAACACGTGCCGCTGATGGAGGAGAATTCCTGCGAAGCCGTTCTGGCCAACGTTGCCGGCTCGCGCAACGTGGCGGACAAGTGTATCGAATATGACGTCGAGAAGATGGTTATGATCTCGACGGACAAGGCCGTCAACCCGACCAACATCATGGGCTGTACAAAACGTCTGGCCGAGATCTACGTGCAGTCGCTCGGTCTGGCCATCGAGGCCGGCAAGGTGAAGGGCAAGACGAAGTTCGTCACTACGCGTTTCGGCAACGTGCTGGGTTCGAACGGCTCGGTGATCCCGCGCTTCCGCGAGCAGATAGCCAAGGGCGGTCCGGTTACGGTTACGCACCCCGACATCACGCGCTTCTTCATGACGATTCCGGAGGCCTGTCGTCTGGTAATGGAGGCTGCCACGATGTCTACGGGCACCCAGATCTTTGTCTTCGACATGGGTAAGTCGGTGAAGATCGCCCACCTGGCCAAGCGCATGATCGAGCTGGCCGGTCTGGAGGTCGACAAGGACATCAAGATCGAATACACGGGATTGCGCCCTGGCGAGAAACTCTACGAAGAGGTGCTGTCGAATACGGAGAACACACTTCCGACGTCGCACGACCGGATCCGCATCGCCAAGGTCCGCGAATACGACTATATCGATGCCCTCAAGGGAGCGCAGGAGTTGGAGAAGCTCTCCCGAGCTGTCATCATTCCGGACATGGTTCGCCTGATGAAGGAGATCGTCCCCGAGTTCAAATCCAAGAACTCAAGGTTCGAGATTTATGATAAATGATATACGATAAGAAAGACACCCATGAAGATCGTTGAGATTAATACAGTTTGTGGAATCGGCAGTACAGGACGAATTGCGGTCGATCTCGCAAAAGTTTTATCGGAAAGCGGGCACGTCTGCGAAATTGCATATGGGCAATTTCATACCAATTTTCATCCCTCATATAAAATTGGGAATATACTAGATTCTTTTATTCATAAATTAGGATCCAGAATATTTGATCGACAAGGATTCTTTAGCCAAAGAGCTACTATTAAATTATGTAAATACCTCCAAAGATCCAAACCCGATATCATACATCTCCACAATCTCCACGGACATTACCTCAACATCGACATTCTTTTTCAATATCTAGCCGACAGCCAAACGCCTGTTATATGGACGCTACATGACTGTTGGGCTTTCACCGGTCATTGTGCATACTTCGACTATGCGAATTGTAATAAATGGCTTTCAGGGTGCTTCAACTGCCCTAATAAACAGACATATCCACCCTCTTGGATTTTCGACAACTCTCACAAAAACTATCAGCAAAAAAAGGCCATATTCAATAGGTTATCAAATATGGCATTAACAACCCCTTCTCAATGGCTAGCTGATTTAGTTAAAGATTCCTTTCTCTCACAATATAGAGTTTATAACATCCCTAATGGGATAGACACAGATGTATTTAGGCCCATTAAAACGGAGCTAAAATCTCGCCTAAACTTAGAGAATAAAATTATTCTTCTAGGAGTTGCATTAGGAGGATTTACCGGGCGAAAAGGTTTGCATTATTTCATTGAATTATCTAAACTCTTACCTAAAAATTATGTAATAATTCTAGTAGGAACAACCCCAAAAGAGATAAAGAGCCTACCTCATAATATTCAAGGAATAACACAAACCAATGACGTCCATGAACTAATCGAATATTATTCAATAGCTGATATTTTCGTAAACCCGACATTAGAGGATAATTTTCCAACAACCAATCTAGAAGCATTAAGTTGTGGAACTCCTGTTATTACTTTTGATACTGGTGGTAGCCCTGAAGCTATAAATGAGAAAACAGGCATACAAGTAGAGAAAGGAGACCTACACTCTTTACATAAAGCAGTCTTAAATATGAATAAGTCTTTTAAAGAAGAGAATACAGCATATTGCAGACAACGCGCTGTGACAAAATTCGACAAGCATATAGCCCTTGCATCCTATTTAGAATTATATAATAAGATTCTTAAAGAAAAAAGATGATCCCATATATTATTATAATTCTTTGTATATTAATATTTCGATTTGCTTTTGGAAATAAACTAATATACGGGAAACGAAAGGCTGCATACCTCTTTTGGAGTTTATTACCTATATTCATTTTATTAGCATTTCGAGGAGATTCAGTAGGGATGGATACTCCTAATTATATACGATCTTTTGAAAATCAAAAACTATCTGAATATCTCCAATATGAAGATGATCGCATAGAAATAGGTTACGCGTATTTTGAAAAACTAATTGCCCAAACCCTATCTGCGCCTCAATGGCTATTTATAATTACGGCTCTATTCATCTGTTTAAGCATTGGTCATTTTATCTATCAAACAGCCAAAGAGCCAATGTTAGCGTTATTGTTCTTCATAACGCTTGGTTTTTTCCAGTTCACATTAAGTGGCCTTAGACAATCAATTGCGTTATCTATTACATTATGGCTTTATCCATGCATTAAACAAAAACGATTTATCCATTTTATTATTGGAATATTCATATCCTCTTTATTTCACAAATCAGCATGGCTATTCCTCCCTGCATACTTCATTGCACAACAAAAGATTACCCCGAGTAGAATAATAATAGAGTTAGTAGGATTTCTTCTTTTATTTTTATCCGCCGAACGACTATTACTCTTTACGGCTGATATCATGAATTATAACTATGGGGTTGAAGAAACCGGAAATGGATATATTTTTTTCATCATCGTACTCTTAATAACGATCGGCGGAATATGCAATAGAGAGGCTATTCTACAACAAAACATCAATAACAAGTATGCCTTGAACTTAAACTTCATCAGCTTTTCATTATGGGGATTACGTTTAATCAGCCGAACAGCCGAACGCGTAACATTATATTATATGCCATATAGTTATTTACTTCTTGAAGAAGTAGTAATGTCTCAAAAAAATAGGACAAAACAGCTATACCTATTTATTGTAACATTGCTAGCTATTTCGTTATTCTTTTATAGATTATCTAAAGATTCAAGTATATCTCCTTATATTTTCTTTTTTGAATAGCTCAATATGAGAATCGTTTTTGCCTCCAACTACTTTAATCATCATGAAAAATATTTCTGCGATGAACTATCGAAAATACCGGAAGTTGATTTTACATTCATTCAGACTCAAGAAATGACGTCTGATCGAATCAAATTAGGTTGGGGAATCAATATCGACACGATAAAATATTGTATTTGCTCTTATAAATCCTCCAAAGAATATAATAAAGCAATAGATATTGCAAATAATGCAGATATTCTGCTTCTAGGAAGTGCTCCCTACCAGTTTCTCAAAGAACGAATTCGCCACAATCGATTGACATTTTACATCGCAGAGCGATTATTCCGGAACGGATTATGGCATATGTTATATCCACCCACATTTATTACGGTATTAAAACGATTCATTATTCCTGGACATTTGAGTAATTTTTATATGCTGTGCGCAAGTGGGTATACTGCTGCAGACCTATATAATATCCACACATTCACCAAAAAATGCTTCAAATGGGGTCACTTTGTTTCCACAGAAACTCCTCTAAAGGAATCGTCCCAAAACATAATCAAAATTCTTTGGGCCGGAAGAATGATTCCATTAAAACATCCAGAATATGCAACAATGATTGCAACCCATTTAAAAAATAGAGGAATCAACTTTCATCTAGATATAATAGGAACAGGGCCTCTAAAGGAATCACTAAAATCAAACATCTTAAAACACAAATTAACAGCCAACGTAAATCTATTGGACTCAATGCCATCTAAAGACATTCGCCAATATATGGCAAATGCAGACATATACTTATTCACTAGTGACTTCAACGAAGGTTGGGGAGCGGTTTTAGGAGAAGCAATGAGTGCAGGATGCGCGGTTGTTGCAAGTCACGGAATTGGGGCAGTTCCATTCCTTGTAGAGCATGGCAAAAATGGCTTAATTTATCAAACAGGAAACATCAAAGATTTCGAGAGATGTGTTGATATACTTATTGATTCTGAAAATCTTCGGACTCAGCTAGGGAAATCTGCAAAAAAAACAATGAACGAGCTATGGAGTCCACATGTTGCAGCTCAAAGATTTGTCCAAGTTGCAAAAAATCTACTCACTGCAGGTTATTTTTCACCATATGAAAGTGGTCCATTAAGCATTGCCCCAATAATTAAAAATAATTGGTATCGCCATGATTCAATCTAAAAAGGATTACCTCTACTATCTTGCTTGTGACAAAATAGCTTTACAGCAAAAACGTAATCACCCTAGATTTATGCATGATACTATATGGACCTTCGAACGTCTCATGCGCAAATGTGAATATTTCCAAAACTGCAAACACGGTTTTTTTCACAAAATTGTTCTCAAATGGCTAAAATTCAGATATGTAAGACTTAGCCAACATTTAGGATTCTCCATTGGTTTTAATACTTGCGGACCTGGATTATGCCTTGAACATTACGGGTGTATAATTATTAACCAACATGCAAAAATCGGAGCCAATTGTCATATTATTGGAGATGTCGTTATTGGTGCGACAGAGCCTAATCTAGTACCTCAAATTGGTAATAATGTTTTCATCGGAGCTGGGGCAAAAATAATTGGGAATGTATATATTACTGACCATGTGAGTATAGGCGCAAACGCAGTAGTAGTAAAAAGTGTTTTAACTCCAGGGATCACGATTGGAGGTATTCCGGCTCATAAAATTAGCGACAACGATTCTTCGAAATATATCATTAAAGCAACCGAAATCTTCAAAAATGAAGGCGAAAATTAAATCAATTTTACGGCCATATTATCGACAACTCATTTATTTTCTAAAGGGTTTCCGACGAATCGGCCTCAAGACAAATCAATTTACAATTATATCCAATAATTGTACAGGAGGTTATGTCTATCAGTTTTTTGGAATACCTTACCGTTCACCAACAGCAGGGATCGGAATTCATCCTGATGACTATGTGAAATTAATAATGAACCCTCATTACTATTTTACTCAGCCCATAGATTTTTTATCAGATCCCAAACGAGCTCGCCACTATCCACAACGAAAAAACGCACCAAACTACGGAAATTATCCTGTTGGCACAATAGGTGACATTGAAATATTCTTTACACATTACCATTCAAAAGAAGAAGCCCGATCAAAATGGGAAAGACGATGCTCCAAAATCTGCTATGAAAAACTAATTTTTTTATTTGTCGAAAACGAATGGATGACTGAAAAGGAACGTCAAACCTTTCTCTCAGCTCAAACTAAAGGGAAAAAGATCTATTTGCGTCACACTCATCCTGAAATTCCACCAATATCCCAGGCAGGAGAAATTTATGTTCCCAACGTTCCTATTAGAAACGGGATAGCAGCTTGGACGCCCAAAATCATCATAAACAATATCCATTGGAAAAAAGTTATTAACTCGTTAACATGACAAACCAAGATCTAATATCTATCATTGTCCCTGTATATAACATGGCTAGGTGGCTTGACCGCTGCATACAAAGTTTAACAAACCAGACATACACAACATTAGAAATTATCCTAGTTGATGACGGATCCACAGACAACAGTTTACAACTATGTAAACAATATGCAAAACAAGACCCTCGTATTATCGTCATCAACAAGGAAAATGGGGGTCAAGGTAGCGCCAGAAATTCAGCATTAGACATAGCCCACGGACAATATATAGGGTTCGTAGATCCAGATGATTGGATAGCATTGGATATGTATGCTTACATGCTTAATTTATTGCAACAAGAACATGCAGATATTGTCCAAATAGGATGGATCGAAACTAACACAGGAATAATTTCCCCTACAGATATATCCAAAGAACAAAAGTGCTATAAAAATAGAGAAGCATTATCTCTTCTCATACAAAGTTCTAATAAGTTAAACACTAGCGTGTGCAACAAATTATTCAACGCTCAAATATTAAAAAATCTTCGATTTACAGAAGTTCGGGCATATGAAGATGACGAATTCGTATATAAGGCAGTATGGAGAGCGTCAAAAATCATAACAGATAATACACCTAAGTACTTCTACTTCATTAGAGGGAACAGCACTATGACTGCGAAGTTTAATCTAAATAAACTTGCGTTATTGACAATACAAAAAAACATTTGCGATTTTATTCAAGAAAATATTCCAGAATGGTTTAATAAACAAGAACGCATTCTATGTTCGAAACAATTTTACATATTATCTTGTTTACTAACCAATAAAAATATTGATCCAGATAAAAAATATTATAACACAATAAGAACAGATATCCTAAACTCATACAATGCATATTTACACAATCCTCTCATGGGAAAAAATTGCATCATACTATATCTTCTAAAACATTTCGCCCCTTTAGCCAATGTGATTTTATCCTTAAAATTTCATCATAAATTATGACTCGCATATATATACATAGTAATGGAGATGCTGCTAATCATGGTTGTGAGGCAATTATCAGGACGACATACAACATGTTAAAACCAATAGCAGGTGAAATAGGTTATCCAACATACAACATTACAAATGATAAAAAATATGGAATTGATAAATTAGTCACGCTAATTCCATGTAAGCGCCCTATCATACAATATAGATCAGTCCGCTATTTCTACAATAGATTACTTTCCAAGATTAATTTTGATAAATATGCAGCATCTCTATATCAAGATCTATTAACCAATTCATCGAATTACGACGTTGCGCTATCAGTCGGAGGTGACAACTATTGTTATCAGCAATCATACTTACGGCTAGCATATATCAATCGTACATTAAAAAGAACAGGGCTAAAATCCATATTATGGGGCGCATCGATTGAGCCCACACTTTTAAGAATAAAAAGTGTTAGAGAGGATTTAAAGAAATATGACGCATTATTTATACGTGAATCTGAAACTTATAATGCATTACAATCTGCAGATATTAATTCAAACGTATATTTATATCCCGATCCTGCGTTTAGTTTACAACGTCAGCCATATAATCTACCTCAGAATTTTATTGAGGGTAAAATGATCGGCATTAATATCAGCCCATTAATCCAAACCTTAAATTTCAATCCTACTCTCATAATCAGAAATTATGAAAACCTCATAAAATACATTCTAACAGAAACCGACTATAATATTGCGTTAATTCCACATGTTGTATGGTCTTATAGCGATGATCGCACTCTTTTAGACTCTATTTTTAATAGTTTCAGAAATACAAACAGAATAATTAACGTTCGCGATGCGAATTGTATGCAATTAAAAGATTGCATAGCTCGATGTAGTTTTTTTATAGGGGCTCGCACCCACGCAACCATTGCAGCGTACTCTTCATGTGTACCAACTCTTGCTGTTGGATATTCTGTAAAAGCGAAAGGTATTGCAACAGACTTGTTTGGAACAGAAAAGAATTATGTACTCCCAGTTCAAGAGATACATTCAGAAACAGATTTAGCCAAAACCTCCAGATACTTATTCGATCATGGACCCATCATATCAGAGCACTTAAAAAAAATTATGCCTGATTATATTAAACAAGCTTATAAAGCAGGATCGACTCTTTGCAATTTAATAAAATACTAAAATGAATGCAGCTCTTATTTCTATTATTGCACCATGCTTTAATGGCGAACATTACATCGGTCGTTTTTTAGACTCGATATTAGCACAAACACACCCCAATATAGAACTCATACTGATAAATGATGGTTCCAAAGATAAAACAGAGGAAATCATAATGTCTTACAAACCCCAACTTGAACAAAAGGGGATTATCCTAAAATATGAATATCGTGAAAATGCCGGCATTGGGGCCGCAATCGACAGAGGCTTGAAACTAATCTCAGGAGAATATTTTACATGGCTTGGAACAGATGATTTCTGCCATCCTGACTTTTTGCAGAAATTAGTAGGTTTTATGAACGCCCATCCACAGTATTCAGTCGTTCGGAATGATGGCTACATTGTCCAAGAGTCAGACCCATCTATCATTATCGGGAAAATGGCAGATCATAATCATGATAAACACAATGAGAAACCATTTATTAATGCAATATTAGAAAGGAATTTCAACTTTGGCTATAGCCTTGTTAGAACAAAAGATTTTTTCAAAGTTTGCCCCAATAAAACAATATATCCCTCCAGACAAGGCCAAAATTGGCAAATATTGTTACCCTTATTTTATTATGGCAAAGCCGCATTTTTTGAAGAACCGCTGTATTATGTTGTTTCGAATCAAAATAGTGTATCAAGAAATCCTGCCAAAAATGGAATGGAGGCTTTCATCGCTCAAAGAGAGGAACATAAAAATATTTTAGTACACACAATCTTGTCGATGAATTTACCCAAAAAAGAAAATGATTATTACCTAAAGTTAATAAATATAAAATATATACGAGTAAAGCTCCAAATTGCCTATCAATACCATAATAAAACTTTATTCAAAAGTCAATATGCATTATTGAAAAAACACAATGCAATTTCACTCAGAGATTTAATTCGTTATGTCCAGTTTCATCTACCTTGGATTGACAAACTAATTAAAATTATACGCCGGAGGAGGAACTAATGAATTCTATCAAATCAAAGGTTATTTCAGGTATATTTTGGCAATATGCACAACGATTAAGCGCACAAATTGTGCAATTCATAGTATCATTAATTTTAGCCAGATTATTATTACCTGAGGATTTCGGCACGATAGCCATTATCGGAGTTTTCATCACTATATCTAACCTTTTTATTGATAGCGGCTTTGGGAATGCCTTAATCCAAAAAAAAAATATTGATGATATTGATTGCTCATCTGTATTTTATCTGAACCTTATCATCAGTATTATATTATATGCAATACTATTTTGTTCAGCTCCATATATTGCCTCGTTCTATGAACTTTCCATCTTAACTCCCCTTCTCCGAGTACAAGCGTTACTGCTAATAGTTATGGCTTTTACTTGTGTTCAAAATGCCATACTAGTTCGCAATATGGAGTTTAAGAAAAATTTTATCATTAATATTTCAGCAGTCGCATTATCTTCAATTGTTGGGGTTGTAATGGCTTATACGAATTGTGGTGTTTGGAGTTTAGTCCTATCACAATTAACCATGCAAATAACATGCGTAATCGGATATTGGAGTTTAATTGGTTGGCGTCCCAAAACTATTTTCTCTTGGAATAGAATTAAAAGCCTATATCAATATAGCTCACGAATTTTTGCAGGGTCTCTTCTGAACGTATTATACAATAACATCTATAATATAATAATCGGGAAACAATATTCAGCAGAACTATTAGGCTATTACAATAGAGGTGTACTCATTCCAACCATATTAGTCGAAAATGGGGCAAATACATTAAATAGCGTTATGTTCCCAGCTCTAGCCTCTATGCAGGATGAAAAAGAGCAAATTAAGATCATTATACAGAAAATGGTTAAGGCTGTTGCTTTCATCGTTTTTTTATTAATCGCAATCTTAATGCCTTTAGCGGAACCATTAGTATCTATTCTACTTACTGACAGG
>OCSG01001661.1_pt1 | contig 13282 bp, 7 predicted proteins | sample 1538831 | NCBI WGS metagenome assembly OCSG01 (sample SAMN04571729, study PRJEB22368) | human gut metagenome | biome: human gut; material: stool | host: Homo sapiens | place: Luxembourg | collected 2012-09-20 | reverse complement strand
CTGATATCAAATATTACCTGAAGACTATATATCTATTCTAAGGAGGATATTATGAAAAATAAAAGAGTACTAATGTTATTGGCCTTAACAACTGTATTATCTGTTTCCATGACTGCATGCTTTGGAGGCGGCAGTGACGAGGATTCAAGTGTGGTACAGGTAACTCCTACACCGGAGCCAACCAAAGCAGCGAAAGCAACTCCTACCCCTGCACCGGCCAATGCCCAGAATACTACCTATACATCTAAGAACAAAGCAGTATCCATTAAACTTCCGGATGCGACATGGGCGAATAAATCAGATTCTGACGATATGTTAAGCTTCGAGTCACCGAAACAGGGCAAACTCCTGATCCTGCATGGTTCCGGTGAGGAGGATATGTCTGTGGCGATCATTCCAAGCTCACAGGATACAGCCTCTGCACTTGTAAAGGCAGATAATCTTGTAGAAGGTACAGATTTTGAGATCCAGGATTATAAATCAGAGGAAGTCAGCGGTGTAAATGTTTACAGCTATACAGTTCATTACCTCACTGACAAGAGTGACTATAAATATGTTGTAAATAAATATTTCACAGATAATACAACAGAATTTTACAGTGTTGCAGGTTCTGTAAAGGATGAGAAAGCACTGGCAGGAATCAAGACTTCTGTTGATTCATTCACTATTTCCGGTGATTCTGTACTGAAAGTAGCAGCAACAGGAAAAACTTCAGGAACTACAGCAGGTACAACTGCGGACGGCACTTCAGGAACTACAGGAACAGCGGCTGCAGGTACAGACCAAACAGCATCCGGCAGTTCATCAGATGGAAGTTCTTCAGCAGGCACAGACGGTTCTTACAGTGATACTTCATCGGGCGGTTCATCAGATTACAGTTCATCAGACTATACTTCTGATGGCAGCAGCGACGGATCTTATGATTATGACGATGGTTCCTCCAATGGATATTATGCAGATGGAACACCTGTAGGAACAGATGATCCGGACTATGATACAGATCAGACAAGAACTATTTACAGAAACTCCGACGGATATCCGCTTGTAATTTATCCGAACGGTGACGGTACATGGTGTGATGATGACGGAAATACCTATGATTTTGCTAATGGTGAGGACGTTTATGATGAGAATGGCGTTGACTATTACTATCATGGAGAACCGGCGTATGTCCGCTATATGCCTAAGAATCAGTAACAGAAAAGTTGAAAAGGACGGCTGCTGTAAAAAACAGTCGTCCTTTTTTGCGCTGACAGAGACCAACCTGTTATTTACATAAGAACGGATGTTGTGGTAGAATAGCAGGGAAAATATGTGTTGCTGTGAACGGAGTGAACAGTAAAACAGGTAGATAATGAGGGCTGATGAATGGAATCATATGGAAGATTTGCCGGTGTTTATGATGTTTTCATGGATAATGTAAACTATCGTGAATGGGCAGACTATATTATAGAAACACTGGCTCAGGACGGGATCAGGGATGGTCTGGTTCTGGAGCTGGGATGTGGAACAGGTACTGTGACAGAGATGCTTGCAGATGCCGGATATGATATGATCGGTATCGATAATTCTGAGGAGATGCTTGCAGAGGCTATGGAGAAGCGGGCAGAATCCGGTCATGATATTCTGTATCTTTTGCAGGATATGCAGGATTTTGAGTTATATGGTACGGTTCGTGCTGTGATCAGTGTCTGTGACAGTATGAATTATCTGACGGACGAGGAAGATCTGGAGTATCTTTTTGCACTGGTAAATAATTATCTGGATCCGGGCGGACTGTTCATTTTTGATATGAATACGATCCATAAATACCGGGATGTGATCGGCGATACGACTATTGCTGAGGACAGAGAGGACGGAAGCTTTATCTGGGAGAACAGTTATGACAGGGAAAATGCCCTGAATGTATATGAACTGGCACTTTTTCTTCCAAGAGAAGACGGATTGTATGAGAAGTGTGAGGAGGAACATGTACAGAAAGCATATTCCATAGAAGCAATCAAGGCTATGATTGTGAAAGCAGGAATGGAACTGGTGGCAGTCTGTGATGCATATACTCATAATCCGGGTGATGAGAATTGTGAACGTCTGACTTTTGTTGCAAGAGAGCATGGAAAAAGTGCACAGAACGGATATCATGGAAGGATTCCGGAGAAACCTGAGACACATCGCGCGGATTGATGCAATTATAGCAGGCCTCTTAATTAATGCATTATTTACGGGAATTGCTATTGATTTGATGTTAAGCCATGGACAAAATGAAAATAATATGAAAGAAATAACAGGAGTAATAAACGAATGAACGATTATATTATCAGAGCAATTGCAGCGAATGATCAGATTCGGGCATTTGCGGCAGTTACTACAGAAACAGTAGAAACAGCGAGACAGGATCACAATACAAGCCCGGTAGCCACAGCAGCACTGGGACGTCTTCTTACAGCAGGTGCCATGATGGGTACCATGATGAAGGGGGATAAGGACATCCTCACACTTCAGATTAAGGCAGGAGGTCCTCTGGAAGGAATTACTGTGACAGCAGATTCCAAAGGTCGTGTAAAGGGATATGTGGGAAATCCTGATGTATGTATCCCGGCAAACAGCAAGGGAAAACTGGATGTTGCAGGTGCTGTCGGTGTAGGATTTATGAACGTGATCAAGGATATGGGACTGAAAGAGCCTTATGTTGGACAGGTTGCGCTTCAGACCAGCGAGATCGCAGAAGATCTTACCTATTATTTTGCTACAAGTGAACAGGTACCATCAGCAGTTGGTCTTGGAGTTCTTATGAATAAAGACAATACAGTACGTCAGGCTGGCGGATTTATCGTGCAGCTGATGCCGTTTGCGGAAGAAAGCACAATTGCGAAGCTTGAGGAAAATGTGCAGAAAATCACATCTGTCACAAATCTTCTGGAAGAGGGGCATACTCCTGAGAGTCTGCTTGAGAAAGTTCTGGAGGGCTTTGACATGGAGATCAATGAGAAAGTTCCTACGGAATTTTACTGTAACTGCAGCAGAGAAAGAGTGGAGAAAGCTCTGATCAGCATTGGAAGAAAAGAACTCAATGAAATGATCCAGGAAGGTAAGTCCATTGAGATGAACTGCCATTTCTGTAATAAGAATTATGAATTTACAGTGGAAGAACTGAAAGAAATCCTGCGTAAATGTAAATAAGAGATGCCAATGTACTGACAGATGGATCTGCCGGAGCACAGAGAAGAAGAGGTAGAAAATGAAAAACGGTTATATCAAAACAGCAGCCGCAACACCTTATATCACAGTTGCAGACTGCAATGCCAATGGAAATGAGATTATCAGACTGATCCATGAGATGGAGAAAGAACATGTGAAGGTTATGACTTTTCCGGAGCTTTGTATCACAGGCTATACCTGTCAGGATCTTTTCCTGCAGAGACGTCTTCTCGACAGCGCCTGGGAAACTTTGCTGAAGATCACAAAGGAAACTGCTGATGTGGATGCCCTTGTTTTTGTAGGTGTGCCTTTCAGAAATCATGGAAAATTATATAATGTGGCAGCAGTTTTAAACAGAGGCGAGATCATTGGTCTGGTTCCGAAAACTTATCTTCCAAACTATGGAGAATTTTATGAGCAGCGCCATTTTGCATCAGGTCTTGGCTGTCTGGAATATGTGGATATTGAGGGAAAGAGAGTTCCTTTCGGAACAGATATTCTTTTTATCTGTGAGGAGGAGCCGGAGCTTGTGGCAGCAGCAGAGATCTGTGAGGATTTATGGGTGACACTGCCGCCAAGCGTTCTCCATGCACAGGCAGGAGCGAATCTGATCGTGAATCTGTCAGCCAGCAATGAGATGGTCGGAAAGGACAGCTACCGCAGAGATCTTGTTTCCGGACAGTCTGCACGTCTGGTGTGCGGATATGTATATGCAAATGCAGGAGAAGGTGAGTCCACACAGGATCTGGTCTTTGGCGGTCAGAATATGATCGCAGAGAATGGAGTGATCCTTGCGGAAGGAAAACGTTTCCACAATGGTATTGTATGCAGTGAGATTGATGTGCAGAGGCTGAACGATGAGAGAAGAAGACTGACTACTTATCAGCCGGCTGACGACAGTGATCATATTAAAGTGTGCTTCCATCTGAATGTGGAAGAGACAAAACTGACCAGAAAATATTCACAGTATCCTTTCGTACCTTCACGAAAAGAAGAAAGGGATATGCGCTGTGATGAAATCCTGAATATCCAGGCAATGGGACTTAAGAAACGTATGGATCATATCCATTGTCATAAGGCAACAGTGGGACTTTCCGGAGGTCTGGATTCCACACTGGCACTGCTTGTGATCGCAAGAGCCTTTGACCTTTCCGGTGCGGACAGAAAGGATATCCACTGTATTACCATGCCATGCTTTGGAACCACAGACAGAACTTATCAGAATGCCTGCAAATTAAGTCAGTGTCTGGGTGCGACTTTAAGTGAGATCAATATCAAAGAAGCAGTAAATATACATTTCAGGGATATTGCTCATGATCCGTCTGTGCATGATGTGACTTATGAGAACAGCCAGGCAAGAGAGAGAACGCAGATCCTGATGGACAGTGCAAATCAGGATGGCTCGATTCTGGTGGGAACAGGAGATCTGTCTGAGCTGGCTCTGGGATGGGCAACCTACAATGGTGACCATATGTCCATGTACGGCGTGAATGCTTCAGTGCCGAAAACTCTGGTGCGTCATCTTGTACGTTATTATGCGGATACCTGCAAAGATGAGAAGCTGACAGAGGTTCTTCTTGATATTCTGGATACACCGGTAAGTCCGGAACTTCTGCCGCCTAAGGATGGCAAGATCGCACAGAAGACAGAAGATCTGGTGGGACCTTATGAACTTCACGATTTCTATCTGTACTATATGCTTCGTGCAGGATTTGAACCGGAGAAAATTTACAGGCTGGCATGTGAGACTTTTGAAGGAATGTATGATAAGGAGACAATCTTCAAATGGCTGAAAACCTTCTATTGGAGATTTTTTGCACAGCAGTTTAAACGTTCCTGCCTTCCGGATGGCCCGAAGGTGGGAAGCGTTGCGGTTTCACCGAGAGGTGATCTGAGAATGCCAAGTGATGCAAGTGCAGGAGTATGGCTGGAGCAGCTTGAAAATATGGATATTTAGAATCGCATAGCGGAGTGGAGGATTCTATCCGCGTGATTTTGCATGGCGAAGCGGAGAACGATCAGTTGTTCTCCGCTTTTTTCAGTGCTGTTTCAATTGCATTCAAAAGAATCATGGAAGTATACTTCTGATCTTCGGATACTTCTGATCTTCGGAATATTGGATATTTTCTAGCGACTGGGAGGTATAGATCTGGCTGGCCAGTGATTCCAGAGCCGGTTCCATGAGAGGAAACATGGCTGCGGTGCTTTCACTTAAATTTACCAGACGGATGGAAGTTACCCTGTCAGAGTCAACGGTTACTTCCAGGTCAAAGGTGTTTTCATTCAGGTCGATGGAGGAAGTATAAATTCCCGGTTTGTACAGGCTTTTGGCATCGGCTGAGGCACTTTTTTTCTGACCGGATCCAAACATGAAAAAAAGTACAATAGCCAGGATGACAGCAAGAAGAAGGAAAATGCCGGTGTATATAACTTCCTTCATATGTAGGACTATGATTTTTGTTTTTGCACTCATGGTACACGCCTCCTGGATGGTTTTGTATATTCTATTACAGAAGTGCTTAAATTATGATATACTGAAACAACGAATGTGAGTAACCGACAGTAAGGAGAGAAGAATGTCATTACAGTTTATTATCGGCAGTTCCGGTGCCGGAAAGTCTTATTTTGCATATGAGAGAGTAATCCGGGAGTCCATGGAACATCCGGAGAGAAATTACTATATTATTGTTCCGGAGCAGTTTACCATGCAGACACAGAAGACGCTGGTGGAAATGCATCCGGGAAAAGGAATCCTGAATATTGACATCCTGAGCTTTGAACGTCTTGCGTACCGTGTATTTGAAGAAACCGGCGGAGATAACAGAAAGGTTCTGGAAGATACGGGAAAAAGCATGGTGCTGCAGAAAATGGTGCAGCAGCACAGAAAGGAACTTGCCTATCTGGGAAGTCAGATGAATAAGCCGGGATATCTGGATGAGGTGAAGTCTCTGGTTTCAGAATTTATGCAGTATGATATCAGAGAAGAGAATCTGGCAGAAATGAAAGAGAAGGCCAAAGATCAGCCATTACTTGAAATGAAGCTTAAGGATGTGGGAATCCTTTATCAGTCATTCAGGGAATTCCTGAAGGGGCATTATATGACAGGGGAAGAGGTGATGGATGTCCTGCTTAAACAGCTTCCTTTTTCCGAAAAACTTAAGGGAGCGGAATTTCTCTTTGATGGATTTACCGGATTCACGCCAATTCAGGTCAATGTGCTCAGGGAACTTCTGGTCATTGCTGACCGCATAAGTGTTACTGTGACTATGGACGAACGGGAGGATGCTTTTTCTCCGGGAAAACCTTATCAGCTTTTCTTTATGAGCAAGCAGATGATACGGACACTTGCAGGGCTGACCAGAGATCTGGAGGATCCAGTGTATCTGAAACCATCCGGACAGTCTCGGTTTGCACAGGCACCTGCCTTACAGTTTCTGGAGAAAAATATCTTCCGCTACAGAAAGGGCGTGTATGCCGAAGAACAGCAGGAGATAAAAATATTTACTGCGCCATCCCCCCTGGAAGAAATGCGGGAGGCTGCCAGAAGGATGTCAGAACTTGTGCGTACCTGCGGATACCGCTATGGTGAGATTGCAGTGATCACAGGAAATCTGGAAGAATATGCAAGACTTGCAGCACAGGTATTTGAGGAGGCGGATATTCCATATTTTATTGACGAGAAGCACTCGGTAATGATGAATCCTTTTGTGGAGTATCTGCGCGCTGCCATGGAGATGGCGGTACAGGGATTTCCTTATGAGAGTGTTTTCCGTTATCTCAGATGCGGGATGTCAGAAGTTACCAGAGAACAGGCTGATAAGCTGGAGAATTACGTGCTGGCGCTGGGAATCCGGGGATATAAGAAATGGTCTGAAAAATGGGTTCGTGTATACAGAGGAATGGAAGCGGAGAAGATACAGGAACTGAATGAGATCAGAGAAATCTTTGCGGAAGAAGTAAGGGAACTTGCGCAGGGATTTGGTTCCGGGAAGAAGACAGTGGAAGAGTACTGCCGGATTCTCTATGAGTTTATCCAAAAAAGCAATGTCTGGCAGAAACTGAAACGACAGGAGCGAAAGTTTAAAGAGTCAGGCGATAAAGCAATGGAAAAAGAATATAACCAGATTTATGGAATTGTGATGGACCTGCTGGATAAGATGGTTGAGATTCTTGGCGAAGAAACGGTAAACAGACAGGAGTTCCGACAGCTTCTGGAATCAGGACTTTCTCAGGCAAAAGTAGCGCTGATTCCGCCGAGCATAGATCAGGTAATGGTGGGTGATATGGAACGATCCCGCTTAAAGGAGATTAAGGCGTTGTTCTTTGTTGGCGTGAATGAGGGAAATATCCCAAAGAGCACACAGACAGGCGGAATCTTATCAGAGCTTGACAGGGATTTCTTCCAGGAGCAGGGAGTGGAACTGGCACCGGGGCCTAAAGAACTGATGAATATGCAGAGGTTTTATCTGTATCTGAATATGACGAAACCGGGAGAAAAGCTGATCCTCTCCTATAGTGATACCAATGCAAAAGGAGAAGGCATAAGTCCGGCATATCTGATCGGGAGTATACGCAGTCTGTATCCGAAGCTGGAAATTGAGGGTGGAGCCGGGGTCAGACCCCATAAAAATTCTATAAACAATTATTGTTATCCGGAAAATCCGGAAGCTGGGATTGATCTGTTTCTGGAGAAGCTGGTACAGGAGACAGAGAAAGAACATGAGGATATTCTGGAGCAGGCAGATGAGACGGATGCAATGTTTGGAGAGCTTTACAGCTGGTATCTGCGGAATCCGGAATACAGAAGCAGAGTACAGAAGCTGGTACAGTCGGCTTTTGCCGGAAAACCAAAGGACATTATCAGCCAGAGTGTGGCGAAGGCATTATACGGAGAGGTTTCACCTTACAGTGCTACCAGACTGGAACGTTTTGCAGCCTGTGCATTTGCACATTTCCTTCAGTATGGAATGAAGCTTACCGAGCGTGTGGAATATGAGTTTAAACCTATGGATATGGGAAATGTTATGCATGAAGCACTGGAAAGCTTTGCAGAAGAAGTGCGAAAAAGAGGCATGAAATGGACAGAGCTGACAGAACAGGAACGGAATGAGATTGCGGACCGGTGTCTGGATAATATTGTGGCAGATTATGGAAACACGGTGCTCAAAAGCAGTGCCAGAAATGAATATATGATCGAGAGAACAAGGAGAATCCTCAGAAGGACGGTATGGGCACTTCAGAAACAGCTGGAACAGGGAGAATTTCAGCCGGAAGGCTTTGAGGTAACCTTCGGAGGAGGACGAATTGACAGAGTGGATATTATGGAAGACCAGAATAAGGTGTATGTGAAGGTAATTGATTATAAAACCGGAAATACATCCTTTGACCTGGTTTATCTGTATCATGGCCTGCAGTTACAGCTGATGATCTATCTGGATGGTGCTCTGCGTGTAGAGCAGAAGAAATATCCGGATAAGGAGATTATTCCTGCGGGAGTTTTTTATTACAATATCAAGGATCCTATGATCCAGGAGAAGATAGATGCGGATGTGGAAGCAGTCAGTGCAGGTCTTATGAAAGAACTGAAGATGAATGGGCTGGTTCAGGCAGATCCGGAGCTTGTGTACAGGATGGACAGCAGTCTTGGCTCCATTCCTGTCGCATTTAATAAGGACGGAAGCTTTCGCAAAAATTCTTCTGTGGCAGACAGAACACAGTTCGCAGTGCTTGGACGGTATGTAAGGACGAAGATTGAGAAGATAAGAAGTTCTATTCTGGAGGGAGATGCAGAGGTTTCTCCCTATGAGCTCGGAAAAAAGAATGCGTGTACTTATTGTCCGTATATGACGGTATGCGGATTTGACCGCAGGCTGTCAGGATATGAATTCCGCAGACTGAAAAACTTCTCTGATGAGGAATTATGGAAAGCATTTGACAGGGAGGCAGAATAAGATGGGCGTACAGTGGACAAAGGAGCAGCAGGAGGTTATACGGCTGCGGGACAGAAATATTCTGGTCAGTGCGGCAGCCGGGTCCGGAAAAACGGCAGTACTGGTAGAACGTATCCTGAGTAAGATAACAGATAAAAAACACCCTGTGGATATTGACAGACTGCTGATCATGACATTTACAAGAGCTGCAGCAGGTGAAATGAAAGAGAGGATCTCGGCAGCTATTGAAAAAGCACTCTGTGAGGATCCCGATAATGAGCATCTGCAGAGACAGACAACCCTGCTTCATACTGCACAGATTACAACTATTGATGGTTTCTGTGCCTATATTATCCGGAATTACTTTCATCTGATCGGACTGGATCCGGGATATCGGACGGCAGATGAGGGGGAACTGAAGCTTCTGCGAGGAGATGTTGTGAAAGCACTGCTTGAAGAATATTATGCCAAAAAAGATGAAAAGTTTCAGAAATTCGTGGAATGCTTTGCAACAGGAAAGTCAGATGAAAATCTGGGAAACCTGATACAGAAATTATATGAAATGGCTATGAGCAATCCTTTTCCGCAGGAATGGCTGTCCGGGTGTATGGATGATTACAGGATTGATTCCCTGGAAGAGTTAAGAGAGACTGAGTGGATGAGGATGCTCTGGGATGCAGTGAAGGATGAACTGCAGGAAGCGAAGCTTCTGGTGCAGGAGGCTCGAAGAATCTGCTCAGAGCCGGATGGTCCGTATCTGTATGATGAGGCACTGAGCAGTGATCTGCTTCTTATAAGAAGTCTGCAGGAACTGGCAGAGAAAAGAGATTATAATGGAACTGCAGAAATACTTATGAAACCCTCATTTGCCCGGCTGAGCACAAAGAAGGCTGCGGATGTAGATGAACAGAAGAAGCAGAGAGTGAAAGATCTCCGGGATGAGGAAAAGGGGATTCTGAAGGAACTGGGGCAGCGATATTTCCAGAGTGCAGAGAAAGAACTTCTGGAAGTGATCAGATATATCAGAGGCCCAATAGAGATGTTAGTTGAGTTGACGGCACGATTTAAAAAACAGTTCGGAGAGGCGAAGAGAGAAAAGAATATTCTGGATTTTACGGATATGGAACATTTTGCCCTGCAGATACTGATGACGAAAGAAGGGGAAGAAATCCATATGTCTCAGGCTGCGAGAGAGCTCTCCGCAAAGTATGATGAAGTCCTGGTGGATGAATATCAGGACAGTAACTTAGTGCAGGAGCTTCTGACAACAGCAGTATCCGGGTGGATCAACCAGAAGAAAAATATCTTCATGGTAGGAGATGTAAAGCAGAGTATCTATCGTTTCCGTCTGGCAAGGCCGGAGCTTTTCATGGAAAAATATAAAAGTTATTCCACAGAAGAAGCACAGGAGCAGAGAATTGACCTGCACAAAAATTTCCGGAGCAGGGAACAGGTTCTGGAGAGTGTAAACTTTATTTTCCGACAGATCATGGGGGAAGACCTGGGAGGGATTACCTATGACAAAGATGCAGCCCTTTATCCCGGAGCTTCTTTTCCGGAAGGAGAGTCAGAGGAATTTGTAAAGACAGAGGTTCTTCTGGTCGAGAGAGACGGAGAAGAACTGTCTGATGTACAGGACTATGAAGACGCAGGTGCATCGGGAAACCGCAGGGAAATGGAAAATCAGACCGGGCAGGAACTGGAGGCGCTGGCCATTGCACAGAGAATTAAAGAAATTGTGGGAAAAGAACAGATCGTAGATAAAGAGAAGAAGGAATACCGGTCTGTGGAATACGGGGATATTGTAATCCTGCTGCGCACTGCCTATGGATGGGCAGAAACATTCAGGGAAGTGCTGGCATCTCAGGGGATTCCCGTATATTGTACATCAAGAACCGGATATTTCTCTGCAACCGAGATTGTGACTGTATTGAATTATCTGAAGGTGTGTGACAATCCGCTGCAGGATATTCCGCTTATGGGAGTGCTTCGTTCACCGATCGTCGGATGCACTTCACAGGAACTGGCAGAGCTTAGAATACAGTATCCTGATGGTCTGCTCTATGAGAGTGTTTCGGCATATGCAGGAGAAAATGAAATCCCCGAAAAAGAACTGGATCCGGATAAGCTGAAATCTGAATTGTCAAACAGTAATCTGCGAACAGATGAAAAGAACTCTCTGAATATTAAATTAAAAGGATTTCTGAGTCTACTTGAAAAGGTAAGAAATATGGCTGCATATACGCCGGTCCACGAATTGATCCTTTATGTGCTGAAAGAAACCGGGTATGGAGATTATGCAAGGGCACTTCCGGGAGGGGAGCAGCGTTTTGCAAATCTTACCATGCTTGTGGAGAAAGCTATGGACTATGAGAAGACAAGCTACAGGGGTCTGTTTAACTTTGTTCGTTATATCGAACAGCTACAGGCATATCAGGTAGACTATGGAGAAGTCAATCTGACAGGAGCGGGCAATACCGCAGTGGAGATCATGACGATCCACAAGAGTAAGGGACTTGAATTTCCGGTAGTATTTGTGGCCGGTATGGGAAAACAGTTTAATTTTCAGGATATGAATGCAGGTCTTTTGCTTCACCCGGAACTGGGAATAGGGGCTGATGCTATCATACCGGAGAAACGGGTGATCGCATCTTCGCTGAATAAGCAGGTGATCAGAAGACAGCTTCTGAAGGAGAGTCTGGGAGAGGAACTGAGGGTACTTTACGTTGCCATGACAAGAGCAAAAGAGAAACTGATCCTTACAGGAACAGTCGGAAAGCTGGAAAAGCAGATGCTGTCGCTGTCGCGTTTTCTGGATGAGGAAGAAGAACTGCTCCCACTGGGAACCAGAATGAAAGCAAAGAATTACTGGGCTTTTGTACTGCCTGCGCTGGTGCGGCATCGGGCAATGAGTGAACTTCTGTGGGAATATGGAATCCTCATGAAGAAACAGCCGGGGATTTACGATGATATCTCTGAGTTTGTGATAAAAAAGATCACTGTCCGTCAGATGACAGAAAAGGCAGTTCTCATCCAGGCAGGAAACCAGATGCAGGAGGAATATCTGAAGAACTGGGATGAAAATAAAGTGTATGATGAGGCTGTGAAGGAAGAGATAGAGAAGAGATTTTCCTTTGTATATCCGTATAAATATCTGGAAGATATTCCGGTTAAAGTCAGTGTTTCGGATCTGAAAAAGAGAAGCTGGCATGATGAAAGTGAACTGGAAGAGAATATCAGTGTGTCTGCCGAAGAGCAGGAGGAAGAACAGGAAGCGCCGGTTCCCGCATTTATGGCAGAGAAGCAGGAAGAGTATAAGGGGGCTGCCAGAGGTACTGCTTACCACAGAGTAATGGAATGTCTGGATTATGCAGAAGCAGATACAGAGGAACAGCTTCGGGCTCAGTTAAAGAGACTTCTGGAGAGCCAGAAAATGACAGAGCAGGAAGCGGAATGTATCCGGATCCGGGATATCAGGAGGTTTGTGGAGTCCAGATTGGGGCAGAGAATGAAGAAGGCTGCCATGAAAAAACATCTTTACAGAGAACAGCCTTTTGTGATTCAGAGAAGTGCTTCTATGCTCGATGATGGTTGGAAGAACGAAACAGTGCTGGTGCAGGGAATTATCGATGCCTATTTTATGGAAGAGGAAGAGATTGTTCTTGTGGACTATAAAACGGATAGAGTGAAGAGAGGACAGGAACAGAAGCTGATCGATCTGTATCATGTGCAGCTTGAGGATTATGCCCGGGCATTGGAGCGGATGACGGGGAAAAGAGTGAAGGAGAAGATCATTTATTCGTTTACATTGCAGAAAGAGATATTGCTGTAAGCGGAATAAATATTATTATTGTGAATTCAAATATCCGGCAGGGATAAGCGCGTGTTATACGCGCCACCCTGCCGGATATTTGTTTTTCAGGATCTGGTTGACCAGTTTACCGAAGCCAATGGGATATCCATCTGCACAGAGGAGATGCCAGCCTTTTTTGTGAGCTGCTTCTTCGGGTTCGATATTTAAGGTTTCGCCCTTTAAATATCTGGTGATCCTTTCGTCAGAAGCGGAGAGAGAGATGACTGCTTCTGCTTCATTTTTGCGGATTGCCAGTGCAAGTGGCTGAGACGGCTCGAAGCGGTTTTTCTTCAGGTCACCGAGA
>OCSG01001659.1_pt1 | contig 13287 bp, 15 predicted proteins | sample 1538831 | NCBI WGS metagenome assembly OCSG01 (sample SAMN04571729, study PRJEB22368) | human gut metagenome | biome: human gut; material: stool | host: Homo sapiens | place: Luxembourg | collected 2012-09-20 | reverse complement strand
TTCTCATCTTCAACAACTAATAATCTCAATTTATTTTTCTCCATTTTCTTAACAGGAATTTTACACCCTCTATTGTATAATGCAAACATCGAAAGGTCAATAAACGGACTTTGAACATTGAAAGGAGTATTTTAATGAAATCTGAAAAAGCAACACAGATTCTTTTACTTGCAGCCGGTCTGGTGTTTTTCCTTGTCGGGATCTTCCGCGGAGAAGCAGCGGTTGTACTTAGTAAGGCAATAAAATTATGTATGGAGTGTGTCGGAATTGGATAAGAAAATGAAATCAAACAAAAACTTTCTGGCCCGCTTCCGCGGATGGATTCAGGCAGCTGCTACACTGCTGACCAACATTCACATCCCGAATCTGTTTAAAGGGAAAATTTATCAGGGAAATGTAAAAACGATGTGCGTCCCGGGACTAAACTGTTACTCTTGTCCTGCCGCCACAGGCGCCTGTCCGATCGGAGCATTTCAGGCTGTAGTAGGATCCTCCAAATTTAAGTTCACTTACTACATCACTGGATTTTTCATCCTGTTAGGTGTTCTGTTAGGACGATTTATCTGCGGATTTCTCTGTCCGTTTGGATGGTTCCAGGATCTGCTGCATAAGATTCCGGGTAAGAAATTTTCCACCGCAAAGCTGAAGCCTCTGCGGTATCTGAAATATGTGATTCTGGTTGTCTTTGTTATATTGCTTCCGGCATTTGTAACTAATTCACTTGGTATGGGAGATCCTTTCTTCTGTAAATACATTTGCCCGCAGGGAGTACTTGAAGGCGCAATCCCACTGGCGCTTGCCAACTCAGGAATCCGTTCCGCGCTTGGACATTTATTTACATTTAAATTCACAATCCTTGCGCTTTTCATCATCCTGAGCATCTTGTTTTACCGTCCATTTTGTAAATGGATCTGCCCGCTGGGTGCTATTTACTCACTGTTTAACAAGGTATCTTTTCTTAAGATTCAGGTTGATCATGAGAAATGTGTTGGCTGCCAGAAATGCAGCCGTGTCTGCAAGATGGATGTCAACGTAGTAGACACACCAAACCATCCGGAGTGTATCCGCTGTGGAGAATGTATGAAAGCCTGTCCGACTGACGCAATCTGCTATCATTATGGGTTTTCAAACAAGAAAAAGGCTGACAATAAATAAACTAAAACAAACAAAATGTAATTTAAAGGAGATTTAAAATCATGAAAAACAAAACACTTAAAACAAACGCAATGAAATTAAAAAAGGTAATCGCTGCATCACTTGCCATTTCTGTACTTTTTGCATTTACAGGCTGCGGAAATTCTTCCTCAACAACCAATACAAAACAGGAATCTTCTTCCACAACAGAAACGGGCAGCACTGACGAGCTGAACAAAAAACTGGACGACCTTTACCAGCAGGAAAACCAGCTTTTTGCTGATCACAAAGATGCATGGGACAAAGTCTTTGGTCTTATGAACAAGAACACTGACGGTGATGCCATGAACGAAAACTATGCTGACTTTCTTGCAAGTACAGTTGAATCTAATAAAGACTCTTTCTCTGAAGAAGAATATGAAACTTTGAGCAAAGACATTGAAACAATTCGCGGTATCGAAGAAGAGATTGCAAAACTCGAGAAAGAGAGCGCTGCATCCGAATCCTCTGACAGTTCTTCCTCCAAATCAGACGAATCCACAGCTGTATTCAAAGGTTTCAAAGGAAAAGATCTGGATGGAAACGATGTAGATGACAGTCTTTTCGCTAAAAACAAAGTTACAGTTGTAAACTTCTGGTTCAGCGGATGCAAGCCGTGCGTCGGAGAGCTTTCCAAACTGAATGAATTAAATGAGAAGCTCAAAGAAATGGGCGGTGAAGTTGTAGGTATCAACACTGACACTTTAGACAACAATGAGGCTGGAATCAAAGAAGCAAAAGAAATTCTGAAAGCACAGGGCGCTTCTTACAAGAACCTGACGTTTGATTCCAATTCAACAGTTGGAAAATATGCCGGAAACATCATGGCATTCCCTACAACAGTTCTTGTAGATAAAGACGGAAATATCGTTGGGGAACCTTTCATGGGTGGCATCGATGATCAGTCAAACTACGATCAGCTGATGAAGCAGATCCAGTCTGTACTTGATCAGAACTAATTCGCATAAGTATCATACTTAGGGGCAGTTACTGTTTGCAGTAACTGCCCCTAACAGCATTTACGCGGATCGTGTTTCTCATAGTTTACATCCACCGCCGCACTTGCTATACTAAACTCATATATACAAACTCAGGAGGCTATTTAAAATGTCTTTTATCAGCGTTTTTGATGTTATGGGGCCGAATATGATCGGTCCTTCCAGTTCTCACACTGCCGGTGCGGCACGCATTGCTTATCTTGCACAGAAGATGATCAACGGGCCACTTGCAAAAGTAGAATTTATTCTCTACGGCTCTTTCGCCAGAACCTATCACGGACACGGTACTGACCGCGCACTTCTTGGAGGAATCATGGGATTTTCCACTGATGATATGCGAATCCGGAATTCCTTCGAGATTGCTACAGAAAACGGACTGAAATACTCTTTTACTCCGAATGAGGAAGAAACTGATATTCATCCGAATACCGTCGATATTATTATGACCAATACTGCCGGTCAGGAGATGACGATCCGTGGAGAATCTCTTGGCGGCGGTAAAGTCCACATCACACAGATCAATCATGTAGAAGTAGATTTCACCGGTGAATACAGTGCTATCATTGTTGTCCAGAAGGATGTTCCGGGTGTTGTTGCCTGGATCACCAGTTGTCTCAGCGACCGCCGGGTCAATATTGCTTTTATGCGTCTGTTTCGTGAATCGAAAGGACACACTGCTTACACGATTGTAGAATCCGACGGAAAACTTCCGGAAGAAATTGCCGACACCATCCGCCAGAACGAACATGTTCTGGATGTTATGGTCGTACAGATGTGATTGTGTTCAAGGAGGTTTTTTATATGGATTTTAAAAATGCAAACGAACTCCTTACACTATGTGAGGAACAGAATATTTCTATCTCTGAAGTTATGCGTAATCGAGAGATCATAACCGGAGAATGTCCTGCTAAAGAAGCGGATCAAAAAATGGCGCGTGTTCTTGAAATCATGAAAGAAGCTGCCCGCTCTCCGATTGAAAAACCAATCCGTTCCATGGGCGGGCTGATCGGCGGAGAGGCGCAAAAACTTGCACAGCATTCTGCCAGTGGTCAGGGACTGTGCGGTGAACTGCTTGAGAAAGCTATCACTTATGCTATGGCAACCCTTGAGACAAATGCGTCCATGGGACTGATCGTTGCTTCACCTACCGCCGGTTCCGCAGGCATCGTTCCAGGATTGCTTCTCGCTTTTCAGGAAGTATATCATTTCTCCGACAAAGAGATTCAGCAGGTTCTCTTCAATGCGGGCGCTGTCGGTTACCTCGCCATGCGAAATGCCACTGTTGCCGGTGCTGTCGGAGGGTGTCAGGCTGAGGTCGGTGTTGCATCTGCTATGGCAGCGTCTGCCACTGTTGAACTTATGGGTGGAACTCCTAAGCAATGTTTGGATGCCGCCTCTACAGTTCTCATGAATATGCTCGGACTTGTCTGCGATCCGGTCGGGGGACTGGTAGAATACCCTTGTCAGAACCGTAACGCAGCCGGGGTTGCCAATGCACTGATTGCAGCTGAAATGTCCCTTGCCGGCATTTCTCAGCTCATTCCTTTTGATGAAATGCTCGAGGCAATGTACAAAGTCGGAAAGCGACTTCCGGTTGAACTGCGTGAGACAGCATTAAGCGGATGTGCTACAACGCCATCCGCCTGTGAAGCATGTCATATTCACGCATGATACTATTAGATCAACTATTCTAAACAATTAACCCGGAGGCAGGAAAAAATGAAACCGATTTACGAAGAAAATGAAGAAACACTGGAAATCGCTGAACAGATTTCTTGCCATATTCCCCCACATCTTCACAAATCAATGGAACTTGTATCCGTGACAGAAGGTACACTGGAAATCGGAGTCGGAACTGAATTGTATCATATGGAAAAAGGCGATTTTGCACTTGTATTTCCGGAATTGATCCACCACTATCAGGTATTCAACAGTGAATCCTGTAAGGCGATTTATGCACTTGCTTCACCGCTTCTTGCTCCTAGTTATACGAAAGAATTACAGCAATTTTGTCCTGTAAATCCGGTAATTCTGGCTCAAGAAGTACACCCAGACGTAAATTATGCCCTGCGAAGCATGCTGGTCTATCCAGCCGCTTCACAAGGGCATGTTCTGCATCAGGCATTTATTCAGATTATACTTGCACGCACTCTTCCCTTATTTGAAATGATAGATAAAAGCAGTGTGGGAAGTAATGACATTATCTACCAGACTGTTTCTTATATTGCTGCTCATTATACAGAAGAACTGACTCTTTCCAAAATGGCTCATGACCTTGGAATCAGTCAGTCCTCTTTATCACGTGTCTTCTCCGGCACATTTCATACGAATTTTAACCGGTATCTGAATGAAGCAAGATTGGATTACGCCTGTAGTCTCCTGCTTCACAGCGACCATACGATTCTCGACATCTGCATCCGGGCAGGATTCGACAGTCAACGGACATTCAACCGAGTATTCCAGGAGCGGTATCATATGTCACCAAGAGAGTATCGAAAGTAGCCGCATTAAGCAGCGCTTTCGATATTAACTGTTATTAACCTCTCTCATATGCCATCTGATAAATTACCAGAATATCCTCATATGCCAACGGTTTATATCCGATCAATGAACGCGTTTTGTTTCTTGAACAATCAAGTGCCAATTTCACAAGATCATCTTCTTTTACACCAAGTTCTTTCAGTCCGATTGGCATTCCAATTGATGCATAATACTGCTCCTGCATATCAATTGCAGCTTCTATCGTCTTCTCCGGATGTTCAAAATCAATATCCATCCCCCATACATTAGATGCATACTGCAGCCAGCGATTTATATTTGCTTTGTAAACATATCTTGCCCAACTGCACCACAGCGCTGCAAGTCCTGCTCCATGCGCTACTTCCGGGTACATTCCGGATACTTCATGCTCTAACTGATGAACAACGAGCTGGAACTCTCTTCCACACTGTGTGAGTCCATTATGTGCAAGTGAAGATGCCCACATCATATTTGCTCGTGCAGTATAATCTTCCGGATTCTTCAGACAATCTCCTGCAGCTTTTCGTACACTCTTGATCACAGCCTCTGCAATCGAATCTGTCAGATAGGTATCCTCCCCCGGACAGAAATATCTTTCAATCGTATGCATTGCAATATCTACTGCTCCGCATGCTGTCTGATAAGGACTTACTGTATAAGTAAGAACCGGATCCTCAATTGCAAAATTCATACGGTTAAAAAGTCCGTTACATCCTCGTTTCTCTCCTGTTTCCGGATTACTGATCACACAGGAAGAACTCATCTCTGAACCTGCTGCCGCCAGTGTCAGAATTGCTCCTTTCGGAAGTGTCTTCTGTGGAACAGCTTTACCACAATGAAAATCCCAGACATCTACTTCCGGATTCGCCAGTCCATTCGCAATCGCCTTAGATGAGTCCAGAACAGAACCTCCACCTACTGCAAGAACAAAATCTACACCTTCTTTTTTTCCAAGCTCAATCCCTTCTCTCACAAGCGGAAGTTCCGGATTCGCAACTACTCCGCCAAGCTCTACAAAACTGATGTTTTCTTCCCTCAGACAATTCTCCACCTTATCAAGCAGTCCACTCTTTCTTGCTGAATTTCCACCGAAATGTACCAGAACTTTCTTTGGATGAAATTCTGCAATAATCTTACCGACCTTTAATTCCTCGTCTTTTCCAAAGTATACTTTTGTTGGTGTTTCATAGATAAAATTATTCATGTTTAGCACTCCTCATTGATGTCTGCACGGTCTATCATTACATTCAGAATCTCTGTATCCGTAGTACGCATACCAACTCTTCCAATATATCCCATGCTCTTAATTGTTTCTTCAATATCATCTTTGATGATACCTTCTCCCGGCAGGAAACTTTTGTTCTGAATACTAAGCTGAAAAGCCATAAGTGCAGCATCAACAGATGTCGCTATCTTCGCTGCGCAGGAAGGTTTCGCTCCATCGCAAACGATTCCTCCGATATTTCCAAGTGTATTGATGATTGTCAGGGAAACCTGTTGATAGGTTCCACCATACATATAGGTAATACCTGCACCGGCGCCACAGGCAGCACTGACTGCACCACAGTACGCCGAAAGACTTCCAATATAATATTTCTGATGGATCGCAATCAGATTGCTGACAACAAGAGAACGGCAAAGCTTCTCATGAGATACTTCCCATTCATCTGCAAACACAATAACCGGAAGCGACACCGTCATGCCTTGATTACCACTTCCTGAATTGATAACAACCGGCATCGAACATCCGCCCATACGCGCATCACTTCCGGCTGCTGCCCTTGCACAGGCTCTCGTAGTAACACTCTTTCCCCATACATGCATCAGTGTTTTACCAATCTGCGCTCCATAGTTATTATCAAGTCCTTCCTGAGCAATCGCAGAATTCAGTTTAATCTGTCGATCAATGATCGGCTGCACATCTTCCATGCGAACCTGATCCGCAAAATCAAGGATATCTTTAACCGTAAGTTTCGATTTATCTACGGTAGTCTTAACCTCTGATTTATAAGGATTATCCAACAGCACTTCACCATCCTTTTCAATTCTTGTAATATTCGTGTGCTGATGTTCGATTGTTACAGAAGCAAAATGCTCTCCTTTTCTTACTTTAGCTGTAATATAGAGGTTATCAACTCCTTCAACTAAAGAACAGGAACAGATCTTCTGACTGATTAGTTCTTTCGTTTTCGCAATATCTTCACAAGTCACTTCACTCAACACTTCCAGTGCCTTATCCGCATTTCCCCCTACGATACCAAGAACTGCTGCCACTTCCATTCCTTTCATTCCTCCGGAATTCGGAACTGTAACGCCCTTAACATTCTTGATAATATTTCCACTGAGTTCCATTTCTACAGAATCTGGAAATTCTCCAAGAATCTGACGTGCTTTTGCCGCTGTATAGGCAATTGCAATCGGTTCTGTACATCCAAGTGCAGGTACCAGTTCCTGTTTAAGAATATTCAGATAGTTTTCGTATAATATAGAGTCCATTTAAAAGGTGCTCCTTTCTCAAAATAACGTAAATGTATATGAAACAAGTATATACTTTTTGAGAAAATAAAACAATCATTTACGGATAGAATCACATTTGTGAAGAATTGCTATATATAAAAAAATAAGAGTAGATATCTTCTCTCAAGACATCTACCCTTATTTTTTATTGTTTATTTGATTTGATTTTTGTGTATATTCCATGGCTTACAATCTTCCGCCCCATCCATAAGTATTACCCATTAATTTTACATAACTTTCAAGTGATTCTTCAAACCATTTTGCTAATTTTCTCATAATTTTCTTTCTCCTTTTTTCTTTTATTTTCTTTTTCTATTGCTTATCTAAAGTACATTCCGTTCATCTGTCCAAAGAACTTAATATCTTCTTCATAAATCTCATGCAGCCATCTTTTAATTCTCTTCATCATCTCTAAACACCTCCTTTTCGTTTACAATTGCATTATAGGCGAAAAGAAGATGCATTTCTTGCCAAATCCAAATGAAAAGTAGCCAAAATCTGCAAATATATCATATATTAAATGTTTTTCTTGATTTTTTAAGACATTTCCCCATAAGATATGCTTCTCGCCCCCTCGTTTTCATATTTCCATCCTATCAGATTTCCATTGGTAAATGAATGAACCTATACACATTTAGTCTATCATATTTTCTTCTTTATGTGGAATGAAAATTCAAAAAAGAAGACAGTGAATCTTGTTCTCATCGATTCACTGTCTTAGATTTTTCCAGCACGGATTTTATTTATTCTCTGCATTTATTTTCTTGTAAAATGCTTTGTCTGTATAAATCTCATCCTTAAACGGATTCAACTTATTCTTGCGGATTACGCTGAACTGGTAAATAACTGCTGCCGCATTCACAACTAAAGAAAGAAAGCTTACAGCAAAGAATGCCTTCGGATTATGTGTTGTCGGAACAGGCGCCAGTCTGTCTGCAAACTGTGGAACTGTCATGATAAACATAATCCAAAGTGCCAGTGTGTGTGCTCTATGCTGTAACCAGCATCCCTTCTTGATAAAGAATGCAGGAATAGTACAGGATAACAGCAGAATCACACCACAGTATACAGAATGGTCTGAAATACAGTTATATGTATATGCAAAGTTCCAGAGGTCATATCCGAGGATATAGATCCAGTCCATATCCGGCCACATCATATCTTTACTCTTCTCTTTAGAAATGTAGATACCTGTCCACCCGCAGATCAGCAGGATGTTTAAAATACCTGCGATTCCGTTCATGATATTCCACGGTCCTGACATAACCCAGAGATTGTTTATCTTCTCGCCTGCAAATGCATGGAAGCTGTATGCCTCGAAATCACGGAAAACCGCCTCACAAATATTGATTGCAAGAATCAGTGGCGGGAAGCAGATCCACCCATTTATGCTTTGTCGCATTCGGAATATAACGCATCAGCATGAAACCAACACAGCCTGCAAGTGCAGAGTAAGTCTTTGCCCAGTTGAACCAGTTTCCGGTTCCGTACTCATTTCCCGGCGCACAGGTTGTCGGCCATACAAAGATTGTCAGCACAACCGGAACAATCACAAACAGTAAGATTCCGCCCCATTTTGTTTCACGTCCTAATTCATTCAGTGCGATCAGAACTACGAGGATAAAGAACATAATTCCCCAGGTTTTTAAATCAGGTACATTATAAAGTATTCCCATTTACTTTTCCCCCTTGTTTCCTTTTAAAATTTTTCTTAGATTTTAATTTGTAACTGTTCAGAACCAAGCAAAATTTCATAAAACAGGTGTAAAATGCTTGCATTTTTAAGACTGTTTTTGAAATTTTATTTGGCGGATACGCCACACCGACGAAATGCGTAGCATTTTGGAGGTTGGCTCTGAACAGTTACTTTAATTTCTTTCAAATTTATTTCTTCTTAAATTTTAGTTTGATGGACTGTTTTACCATGTTCGGAAGAACAAATTTCAGACGATCCTCGTAAGGAACCATTCTGCTACATTCCGGAAGTTCTCTATGTAACTTGATTGCATCAAATTCACATTTTGTTGTACAAAGTCCGCAGCCGATACATTTATTCGGATCAACAACAGATGCTCCACATCCAAGACAGCGCGCTGTCTCCGCTTTCACCTGCTCTTCTGTAAATAAAAGCTTCGCATCACGGAAGGAATGTTTTGTATCAATCGCATCGTTATGTCCTGGAATCTGACGGCTGGAATTATCATAATTCTCCACTTTGATGTCATTCTTATCTAATTCGATGAAATCATTTCTGTTACGTCCGATTGTAAGACTGGACTGTGGCTGTACAAAACGATGGATTGAGATTGCTCCCTGCTTTCCTGCTGCGATCGCATCGATTGCAAACTTCGGTCCTGTATAAACGTCTCCACCAACGAAAATATCCGGTTCTGCTGTCTGGTAAGTAAGCTCATCTGCAACTGCTCCATTGCCGCGTCCAAGTTCTACCTTGCTTCCCTTTAACAGATCACCCCATACAATTGACTGACCAACAGAGAAGAATACATGCTTACATTCTACTGTCATAAGCTCACTCTCATCATATGTCGGATTGAATCTTCCTTCTGCATCAAATACAGAAAGACATTTCTTTAATACAACACCGCGGACCTCACCATTCTCGTCTACGAGAACTTCCTTCGGTCCCCAGCCCGGATTTACAACGATTCCTTCTGACTCAGCTTCTTCTATCTCTTCTACGGAAGCCGGCATTGTCTCTCTGGACTCCAGACAGAACATATTTACCTTTGTATCGTCACTTGCACATCTCTTAGAGTCTCTTGCTACGTCGATTGCTACGTTACCACCACCGATGACAACTACGTCACCCTTGATGTCGTATTTCTCATTTGCATTCACCTCTTTCAAGAGATCAACCGCAGATGCACATCCCTTTGCTGTATCATTCGGGATTCCCGGAAGACGTCCGCCCTGACATCCGATTGCAATGTAAAATGCTTTGTATCCCTGTGCACGAAGTTCATCTAATGTGATGTCTTTTCCAACTTCCACACCTGTCTTGATCTCTACACCCATCTCTTTGATAATATCGATCTCTGCCTGTACGACATCCTTCTCTAATTTGAATGATGGGATTCCGTATACGAGCATACCGCCGGCACGCTCATTTTTCTCGAAAATAGTCGGCTTATATCCTTTTTCAGCAAGATAGAATGCACAGGATAAACCTGCCGGTCCACCACCGATGATCGCAATCTTCTCATCGAAATATCCTTTTGTTGCCGGAACTACTTTCTCCGGAATAAAACGTGTCTCAGCATTCAGATCCTGAGCTGCAATAAACTTCTTAACTTCATCGATTGCAATTGCCTGATCGATTGTTCCACGTGTACATGCGTCCTCACAGCGACGGTTACAGATATGTCCGCAGACTGCCGGGAGTGGGTTGTTCTTCTTGATCAGTGCAAGGGCATCTCTGTATCTTCCCTGCGCTGCCATCTTAATATAACCCTGAACAGCGATATGTGCCGGACAGGCTGTCTTACACGGAGCTGTACCTGTATCATAACAGTTGATGCGGTTCTTATCACGATAGTCTTCGTCCCACATCTCCGGTCCCCATTTCTTCTCTGTAGGAAGAACATGCTTCGGATACTCTACCTGAGAACCATCCTTCTTACAAAGCTTCTGACCAAGCTTAACAGCACCTGCCGGGCAATACTCTACACAACGTCCACAAGCCACACAGTTCTCCGTCTCTACCTTTGCAACATATGCAGATCTGTCCATGTTTGGCGTATTAAATAACTGTGAAGTACGAAGCGCATAACAGACATTTACATTACAGTTACAGATGGCGAAAATCTTATTCTCACCGTCAATATTTGTAATCTGATGTACGAAACCATTGTCCTCTGCCTGTTTCAGAATCTCTAACGCACGTTCCTTTGTAATATAGTGTCCACCTTTATTTGTCTCAACGATATAATCTGCCATATCGCCCACCGCAATACACCATTCTTCCGGATCATCCGCACATCCCTCATCGAATGTTTTACGAGATCTTCTACAAGAACATGGACTCGCTGCATATTTTCCCTCATACTTTTCAAGCCAATGTGAAATGTGCTCGATTGGCAGAGACTGATTCTCTGTTGAAATTGCCTTCTCTACCGGAATAACATGCATTCCAACACCGCCTTCCGGCATAAATGGTGCAAGTCCTTCCAGTGCAATACGACTCATTCTCTCAAAGAAAAGTCCAAGCTCCGGATGCTTCTCTAACATCTTCGCATTCATACAAGAGAACTCTGCACTTCCAGGTACGAAGATCGGCAGTACATACTGCTTCTCATGCTGTGGATTTTCCCAGTTATACTCCACCAGCGCAACCTCTGCCATTTCCTCTAACTGCTTCTCCAGATAACCTCTGTCCTTGCCTGTCACCTTTACCATCTGATCTAAAGTTTTCGGCTGGCGCACCCCCATCTTCAATGCGATCTCAGCCTGCTCATCTGTACACAAAAGTGCCAGTCCCCAATACTCCGGATCGTACTTTGTCATCTTCTCTAATCCGAGCTTTTTCTTTGCACGCCCTGTCATCATCTTGGCAAGTTTTAAGATTGGTTCACGTTCTTTTTCGTTCTCAATATAGTCCGGATACCAGCCTTTAAATTTGTCTGTCATATTCCCTCTCCTTTTTCATAAATCTTTTCATAAATTATAATAATTTCCTATAAGACCAACATAACACTTGTTATGTACTTTGTCAAACAAATATCGTTGTTACATTTATCTTTTTTTATGCTATAATCATGTTACTGTTCACTCCCGTGTCAACCACACTGCCAAGAGACACGGATGATGCAGATTTTGTGAGTAATAACACAATTCATTTCGAGGTGTAAAGAACATGAATGAACAAAAAAACACAACCAAAACACAGATCAAACAAGCCGCAATCCGACAGATTGAAAAGTTCGGAATTGATAAGACAAGTATGCGCTCGATTGCTGCCGAAGCCAATATGACAACCGGCGCGATTTATTATTATTATAAGAACAAACAGGATTTATTTGACGAAATCGTCACAGATTCGATTCATTTCGCACATCGTATTTTTCATGAAAATGAAAACGAGAAAATCACCGTAGATTCTCTCTTTTCTAATGTAGAAAAAGAAGCTCGGATTCGTTTCAAACGCCTTCAGGAAGAAAAGCTATACTTACTTCTATTATCAGATGCGATGAAATGTGATTCAGAATTTTCCCAGAAATATACCTCCGGATTGAAGTCGATCCTGGATCAGGCTGCTACGCTTTTTGCTTCTGCATTTGCACTTGATGATCGTAATCTTGCAGAACAATTCGCTTCTATCTTTATGGCTACACTTGATGGATTCGCGATTCAACAGGTACTTCATGCGATTCCAAAAGATGATACTTCTTATGCAGATACGATTCTTGATTTCTTCACAACCTGCGTTCCGTATTATATTGAGAAACATAGAGAGTCTTGATAGGAGCAGTAAAGCCGATACAGGAAATGAATCCTGCACCGGCTTTATTTTCTTCTATCCCTTTCTTTTATAACTTTCGAGAGCATATACATCATCCAGCATGTCGCCAATACCAGATAAGTGCCCACTATCAGTATTGCTAAAAGAGTTCCCTGTAAATAAACAGAATCCTCCACTGTTACGGCAACAATATAACTATCGTCCCGTCTCGTCATACATCTACAGTGTTTCCCATCTATTTTAACATGCTTAACAACTACTTGATTCTTGTCTACCTGTTCAGACGATATCCCGATTGCATCAAGTTTCTCTCGTATTTCCATCAACACGGTTCATTTCCAAATAGATGAAAAACGGTTGAGAATTTGTAGGTTCTATGATAAGATATTAACTGTGTCTGGAATACAGATACAATTGTTCCCTTAGTTAAATGGATATAACGAGGTCCTCCTAAGGAAGACCGAGGCATTCCCCAAAGGGAAAAATCCTAGAAACCCAGTAAAATCAAGGGTTTGCGTCATGTGTCTCTGTAGCTCAGCTGGATAGAGCACCGCCCTCCTAAGGCGGGTTTTTGCGGGGGTTCGAATCCCCCCAGGGACG
>OCSG01001658.1_pt1 | contig 13289 bp, 9 predicted proteins | sample 1538831 | NCBI WGS metagenome assembly OCSG01 (sample SAMN04571729, study PRJEB22368) | human gut metagenome | biome: human gut; material: stool | host: Homo sapiens | place: Luxembourg | collected 2012-09-20 | reverse complement strand
ACCCCGAACCCCGAACCCTGAACCCTGAACCCCATACCTTGAACCTTCCACACCATTGCTTTATAATAAAGTGGTCAAATTTCATATCATTGGCAACGAAGTCCATGGCAAAGTAGTTTTGCTGTGGACTTTTTTGAAGCGAAGGCTTCAGGAGGGAAAACTATGTACAGTATGGCAGCACCCCATGCGAAGGGGAAAAGCGCAGAGGATAATATTTTTGCCGCAAACAACCGCGCGATCGCGCTGGCGGAGAAGATCGGCACAGAGAATGTGGTGAATGCGACTGTCGGATCCATTCTGGATGAAGATGGCAGTCTGGTCGTGCTGGATGTGGTGAAAGAGGCTCTCTCGGCCCTCACGCCGAAGGAAATGTGCGCGTATGCACCGATCCAGGGATATCGCGCCTTTCTGGATGCCTGCATCGACCAGTGCTTCGGCAAGTCGCGTCCGGAGGGCTACATCGATGCCTGCTCGACCCCCGGCGGCACGGGCGTGCTGCATCATGTGGTGCATAACTACTCGGAGGTCGGAGACGAGGTCCTCATCTCTGACTGGCACTGGGGCGCCTATGACAGCCTGATCGATGACAACAACCGCAAGGTGCGTACCTTCTCTCTGCTGACAGAGGACGGTCATTTCCATGCGGCAGATTTCAAGGACAAGGTGGAAGATATCCTCTCTCGTCAGGACAATATCGTCATCATCCTGAATGGCATCGCGAACAATCCGACGGGCTATTGTCTCTCGGATGAGGAATGGCAGGCAGCCATCGATGTATTGAAAGAGGCGGTCCGGGATGAAACGAAGAAGGCGATCCTCATTCCGGATGTGGCTTACCTTGACTACAGCGGCGAGAAGGAGGAATGCAGAAGATTCTTCCGTCTCTTCGGCGGCCTCCCGAAGAATATTCTGACGGTCTGTGCCTACACCCTGTCCAAGGGCTTCACCATGTATGGCCAGCGCATGGGCGCGATGATCGGGATCTCCTCCGATAAGGATGTCATCAAAGAATTCGTAGACATCAACCAGTACGCCAGCCGTGCGACATGGTCGAACTGCAACAGTGCGGCGCAGAATGCGATGATCCGCATTTGCAGCGACGATGAAAAGATCAAAGCGCTCGACGCAGAGCGTGCCAAGTATTTCCGTCTCATTCAGGACAGAGCGGCGATCTTCATGAAGGAAGCGAGAGAGGAAGGCGTGAAATTCGTCCCTTACATCTCCGGCTTCTTCATCACCATCCCAGTCACCAAGTCCCAGGCGGTCTGCGACTATCTGGAAAAGGAGCATGTATTCATGGTACCGCTGAAGAAAGGCATCCGCCTCGCTGTCTGCTCCGTCTCCAAACCCAAGATGGCCGGTCTTGCCCACAAGCTCGCCATCGCGATCAAAGAAGCAGGCGCGGAGCAGTAGGGGGGAGACTGAGAGACTAGAAGACATCAGATTCCTGTATTGTCATTTCGAGCAAAGCGAGAAATCTTTGTCATTCGCGGTTTAGTGGTCGATGTGTGGAAACCCCAAACGGGAAGCCTGCCATCCGCAGACCTTCAGGCATCGCCGTTTACAAAAATCGGAGCTTGGGTACTGCCGTATATCGCCTGCTTGAAGCGCATTTCCCCACTTTCTTTCATACCGTCAGTGCCCTATCCGCCCCTTTCGGGTACCTTCCCCTAGAGGGGAAGGCTGCGATACGAGAATACCATCCTCTAAAAAGTCGGCGATACCGCCAGCCTGTGAAACCATCCGCCCTCGCGTATCGTCATCCTGAGCGGACGAAAACGCTCTATGTGTGAAAAGCCCCAGCCAGAACAAGTGGGGACTGAGCCGAAGGATCTCATACCATGCATGTGAGACGATTCCTTCCCTCGTATCGTAGGAGTGACTAGTGACTGGTAACTTAAATGCCACTTCCGGGCATCGTCCCAATAAAAAGGCGGCGAAGCCGCCACCTGAACCCTGAACCCAACAACAAAAAAGCCGAGATGAGCAAACCTCATCTCGGCTTTTTGCATACGATTTATTCTTCTGCCAGCACGTCCTTCATGATGGCGACCGCTTTCTTCAGCTGTTCCATAGGGATATTGAGCGCTGGGAGGAGGCGGATCTTTTCTTTCGCCGTGAGGACGACAACGCCTTTGGCGAGGAGCTTTTCTACGATCGGTCCGACCGGTGCGACCGGTTCGATGCCGAGCATGAGGCCCATGCCGGCGACGGATTTCACGCCTTTGGCGCCTTCCATTTCCTTTTTGATATAGTCGCCCTTTTCCTTGACGGAGGCAAGGAGAGCGTCATCGATCTCCTTCAGGATGGAGACCGCACCGGCGCAGGCGATCGGGTTGCCGCCGAAGGTGGAGCCGTGGGTACCGTAGGTGAAGACGTCCTGCGTCTTTTCGCCGAACATCGTCGCGCCGATCGGAAGACCGCCGCCGAGGCCCTTGGCGGTGGAGACGATATCAGGCTGTACGTCGAAATTCATGTAGCCGTAGAGCTTGCCCGTGCGGCCATTGCCGGTCTGGACTTCATCGACGATGAGGAGGATGTCATGCTCCTTGGCATACTTGTTCACGCCTTCGAAGAAATCCTTGTCGAGGGGATGCACGCCGCCCTCGCCCTGGATGGACTCCATCATGACGGCGCAGACATTCGGATTCTTTTCACAGAGGTCGATGAAGGCAGGAAGGTCATTCGCCGGGGTATAGAGGAAGCCTTCGGTCAGCGGGAAGAAATTCTGATGGAAAACGTCCTGCCCGGTCGCAGCGAGCGTCGTGACGGTGCGGCCGTGGAAGCCATTGATGAGGGTCACGATGACGTTGCGATCCTTGCCGTACTTGTCGATGGAGTACTTGCGCGCGCCTTTGATGGCACATTCATTGGCTTCTGCTCCGGAGTTCGAGAAGAAGACCTTCTTCATGCCGGTCTTTTCGCAAAGCAATTCGGCAAGCTCTGCATCGGGCTTCGTATAGTACAGGTTCGAGATATGGTTTAGCGTGTGGAGCTGCTTTTCCACAGCGGCCATCCATGGTTCGTGGGCAATGCCGAAGATGTCGACACCGATCCCGCTGCCGAGGTCAATGTATGTCTTGCCGTCCTCGTCGGTAAGGATCGATCCCTTGCCGCTTACAAAGCAGACCGGGTAACGGTGGTAGGCATGTGCGATGTATTTCTGATCTTTTTCGATGGTATTCATATATAGGCTCCTTTGAGGAATGGTTCAATGGGTTCATGAGGTTCTGAAGGTGCAATGGGGGTGGTGCGGCGTATGAAAATATGGAAGCGTCGTAAATTTTAGATGAGCGGTACTCCCGTATCGTCATAAGGGCCGAAGTGGAGGAATCTTTTTCGTTTGCGGTTAATTATGACTGTTAGAGGAAGGGAAATGGGAAACACCGTACTATAGGAAAGCTGGGGAAACGCTGATTAAATCGCAGAGTTAGATTTTATATGGATTTTTATACATAGCTTCGTCATTATCCTCCTTAAATAGCTCGCTATTCGCGTCGGATGATTCCTTGCTCTGTATAAAAATCCAAGAATGAAATCTGACAACGATTGAATCAGTGTTTCCCTGGAAATACTGCGTTTCATGCATAGGGGATATCGAGAGAGTTTTTCAAAGGAATACAACAAAGATTCCTCGGCTGTGCTCGGAATGACGATACGAGAGGATGATAGCTTCACTTACTTTTTCTCTCGAGGCTTGGCTTGGGCGGAATTTCTAATCCCTAATCCCTAGTCACCAGTCACCAGTTACTACTCTACAAACATGGTCCCAAGGCCTTCGTTTGTGAGAAGCTCGATCAAAAGGGCGTGGGGGACTTCGCCATTGATGATGAAGACCTTCTTCACGCCATCCTTGATGGCATCGGTGCAGGCATCGACTTTCGGGATCATGCCGCCATTGATGGTGCCGTCCTTTTTGAGGGCTTCTGTCTCTACGACAGTCAGCTTGTGGAGGAGGCTGTCTTTATCCTTCGGGTCTTTCATGACGCCGTCGATGTTGCTCATGAAGACGAGACATTCGGCATTCAGCGCCGCGGCGATCTTGGTAGCGGCCGTGTCTGCATTGATGTTGTGCGGCTGTCCATGGCTGTCGATACCGACGGAGGAGATGACGGGGATGAATCCGGCGGAGAGTGCGCTGTCGATCACGCCCGTGTCGATATGATCGATCTCTCCCACGAGTCCTAGCTTCTCGTTCTTGGTATGGACCTGGATCATATTGCCGTCGATGCCGCAGAGGCCGATGGCTTTTCCGCCTAGGGCGCTAAGGTAGGCGACGAGACCTTTATTGACTTTGCCGGCGAGGACCATCTGCACGACGTCCATGGTATCTTTATCGGTGACACGAAGACCATTCTCAAAGTGCGACTCGATCTTCAAAGCGTCCAGCATGGCATTGATGTCCGGGCCGCCGCCATGGACGAGGATGACATTCACGCCGATGAGATGGAGAAGAAGGATGTCCTGCATGACGTTTTTCTTCAGGACGGGGTCTGTCATGGCATTTCCGCCGTACTTGGCGACGACGTATTTACCGGTATATTCTTTGATGTAGGGGACGGCCTGTGTCAGGATCTCCGCCCGAATGGCGTTGTCTGTAATCATATAGAGATGCTCCTTTATATAGGTTCCGGGTTAGCCCGCGGGCTAACCCTTTGATCTTGTCTGAAGGTTCTGCTTGCATGAAGGATGTGGGAAGCGGCTTTGCCGTGGCTGTAGGGGGGATGCCCGTTAGTCACGGCCCCTTTCATGAAAGACCGCTGCTGTCCATCTGATGACATCGAATGCCCGGAGGGTTTAAGGGTAAGGGTTTGGGGACATCCGGTACATTCGGTGCCAGCAGATGGACAGCAGGAGGGGTGAAATGAGAAATGGCAGTGCCGGCTTCGCACGCAGACTTTGTGAGAAGTGAGAAGTCAGAAGTCAGGGGGCAGGGGGCAGAAGTCTAATCCCTAATCCCTAATCCCTAGTCCCTAGTCACCAGTCACCAGTCACCAGTCACCAGTCACCAGCATTTAGTCCACCACGAGCCCTGTTTCCGGAGGAAGACCCAGCATGATGTTCATGCACTCGATGGCAGCACCGGAGGCGCCTTTGCCGAGGTTATCAAACATGGATACGACCTCAATGCGTTCATCGTTGCCGGTGATGTAGAGGGTCATGGAGTCTTTGCCTGCATTTTCATTGGCGGCGAGGAAGAGCGCATTGGTTTCCTCGGTCGAGAGCGGGGAGACTTTGATGAATTTCGAGTCCTTGTATTGTTTTTCAAAAATGGAATGGAAGTCTTCCAGTGTGATGTCGCCGGGAAGACCGCAGGGGAGCTGGAGGAATCCGGTGTGGAAACCGACAGTGACTTCCATGCCGGCATAGTAATCCGCGACGATGGGCGAGAAGAGCGGTGTCTCACAGAGCTTGCAGACCTTCATGATCTCCGGAAGATGCTTGTGCTTCTGGGAGAGGCCGTACTGACGGGGAGAGGCGAGCGGAAGCGTCTTTTCCTCTTCGTATTCCTTGATCATTTTTTTGCCGCCGCCGCTGTAGCCGGTGAGGGATACGATGTGGAGCGGGTAATTGATCGGAAGGATGCCTGCATGGACGAGCGGGTAAAGGATAGAGATCGCACCGCTGGCGTGGCAGCCGGGGACGGCGACCTTCTCTGCTTGGCTGATAGCCTTGTACTGCTCAGAGGAGAGTTCAGGGAAGCCGTAGACCCAGTCTTCCTTGGTGCGGTGGGCCGTGGAGGTGTCAAGGATGCGGATGCCGGTGCCTTCGGTGGCTTTCACGATCTCGCGGGAGGCATCATCGGGGAGACAAAGGAACATGAGATCTGCCTTCTTGGCATATTCCACGATGGTAGGGATGTCTTTTCTTTTTTCATCGGGGAGAGAGAGGAGCTCGATGTCGCTTCGGGAAATCAAACGATCGTGCAGTCTCAGGCCCGTGGTCCCCGATTCACCAACAATGAATACTTTCGGCAGTTTTTGCGTAGTCATAATGATTTCCTCCTCTCTTACTTTTCGATGGGATAGTCAGCAAAGGTAGCGACCATGACGGCTTTGATGGTGGGCAGGCGGTTCGCTGCTTCCTCAAAGGCGAGTGAGAATGGGGCTTCGAAAACGTCGTCGGTGACTTCGATGCCGTCCAAGCCGAAACGCTCGTAGATGTCTTTTCCGACCTTGGTCTCTGTATTGTGGAAAGCAGGCAGGCAGTGGCAGAAGACGGTGTCCGGATTTCCTGTGTTCTTGATCATGTCCATGGTGATGCGGTATGGCATAAAGAGCTTGATGCGCTCGCCCCAAAGTTCATAGGGGTCGCCCATCGTGACCCATACACCGGTATAGATGACATCAAGGCCCTTGACGCCTTCTACCGGATCGTCGGTGAAGGTGAAGGTCGCGCCTGTCTTCTTCGCGATCTCCTTGCACTTGGCGGTGAAGTCATCCTCCGGGAAGAACTGGGCAGGTCCGATGATGCGGAAGTCCATGCCGGCAAGTGCGGCGCCTGCCATCAGGGCGTGTGCCATGTTTGACTGGCCGTGTCCGATATAGGCATAGGAGATCTGGTTCAGCGGCTTTTTGAAGTGCTCCTTCAGGGTGAGGAAATTCGCCAGTGTCTGTGTCGGGTGGTCATAGTCGGTGAGGCCGTTCCAGACAGGGACACCGGCTTTTTCGGAGAGCTCTTCGACAGCACTCTGGTCGAATCCGCGGAATTCGATGGCATCAAACATGGAGCCGAGCACGCGGGCGGTGTCGGCGATGGATTCTTTCTTGCCGATCTGGCTTCCGGTCGGGCCAAGGTAGGTGGTGTAGGCTCCCTGGTCACGGGCAGCGACTTCGAAAGCGCAGCGTGTGCGGGTGGAGTCTTTCTCAAAAATAAGGGCAAAATTTTTGCCCTTTAATGTCTGGGCTTCTTTGCCTTTCTTTTTATCTTTTTTCAGCTGGGCTGCGAGGTCCAGATAGTAGGCGAATTGCTCGGGCGTATAGTCGAGCATCGTGAGGAAGGATTGATGTAAGACTGGATTCATGGTGGGATCTCCTATGGGGGGGGTTAATGGGTTCAGGGTTCAGGGTTAGTCCGTGGGGCGTGCCGTCCCCTTGATTGGGGATGAAAGCTTTGCTCGTCAGTTAGGAGTGAGGAGTTAGGAGTGCTGGTGCGGCGCATAAAAATATGGAAGCACCGCAGAGTATAGATAGTGGCAATGCCCGAAAGTGGCATTTAGTCACCAGTCACTAGTCACTCGAGGCTCCTAATCCCTAGCTACTAATCCCTCATTCCCGCTTTCAAATTTCGCGTGGTTTATGTGATTTACTTATTCAAAGCTTCGATCGCCGCTGCGGCCTCCATCGTGACGCCTAAGGGGAGGATCGATTCATCGATGGAAAAGCTTGCATTGTGAAGGGCCGGTGTGCCCGGTTTGCCGGTACCGAGCCACAGGAAGGCGCCGGGGAATTTTTCCAGATAGGAGGAGAAGTCTTCCGCGCACATGGACGGGTACTGCGGCTGGGTCAGGTGCTCTTCACCGACGTAGGTCTTTCCGATCTCCTGCAGGAACTGGATCTTTTCCGGTGTATTGATGGTGGCGCTGTGGCCGCGGACGTAGTTCAGCTCCGAGTGTGTGCCGAACATCACATCGAGCCCCTTCAGGATCTCACCGAGGCGCGCTTCCATCTTGTCGCGCAGCGCCGGTGTGTAGGTACGGACGGTGCCTTCGAGGTAGGCATCTTCGACGCCGACATTGTAGCGTGTACCTGCATTCATAAGGCCGATGGTGCAGACAACGTTTTCCATCGGGTTCATCTCTCGGGAGATCAGGGACTGTACGTCGATGATGAAGTGTGCGGCAGCGACCAGTGCGTCGGTGCCGTTGTGCGGCTGCGCGGCATGGGTGGATTTCCCTTTTACATGGACGTAGAAACGATCCGAAGCAGCCATGAGATTGCCCGGCTTCAAGCCGATGACGCCGACGGGGAGCTCCGGCCATACGTGAAGGCCATAGATCTCAGAGACATCATCGAGCTTGCCGCTTGCTGCGATGTGACGGCCGCCTCCGATCGCGGCCTCTTCTTCGGCTGGCTGGAAGACCAGCTTGACTGTCCCCTTGATTTGGGACTTCATCTGGTTCAATACGGCGGCCGCTCCGAGGAGGATCGCCATGTGGCTGTCATGGCCGCAGGCGTGCATCTTGCCTTTGTTCTTCGAAGCGAAGGGAAGTCCTGTCTGCTCGGTGACGGGCAGTGCATCCATGTCTGCACGGAGAGCGACGGTCTTGCCGGGCTGCTCGCCTTTGATCGTGCCAAGGACGGCAGTGCCAAAGAAGCCTGTCTCGAATGGGATGCCGAGCTTTTTGAGCTCTTCCTGAATGTAGAGGGATGTCTCTTTTTCTTCACCGGAGATTTCCGGGTAGGTATGGAAGTGGCGGCGCCATGTCACGACTTGTGGTGTGATCTCATTGACTTTTTCTTTGATTTCTTTTTCAAACATGAGTGATTCTCCTTTGAGGAAGAAAGCTGGTTTATGCATGTTATACAATTCTATTCATTTCCAAGAGGTGAGAATTTCTTGAAAATATTGGGTGAAACGAGCCTTCTTCGTAAATAGCTTTAAATTGAATTGTGATAATTATACAACTAAGAGAATAAACATGCAAGAGGAATTTAGAATATTTTTTGGTACCGATCTGGGAGATGGCAGCGGTTGGATAGTCCTTGCTGAGATGCTTTATAGCCTTCGATGCGGATGCGCTAAAGCACCGCGTCTCATTTGAAAGGATGAGCTTTCTAAAGGAAGAGGAAGCGCGCCGCGGTGAACGCCAAGGCTCTTTTCCATTTCCTTTCTGCAGGATATAGACGAAGTATGATATAATAAAGCCGCTATGCAGGCACCGAGAGAACGGACAATCGAACGAAACAGTCATGGGAGAGACGCTTGCAGCGTTCTCTTTTTTTATGCCCGGCCAGACGCCGGAAGATGCGAAATGCATGAGGGAATGGATTTCCCCAGAGCCTGCTATATACATACATATAATATATACAGTCAAAAGGGCGAAGAACGCCCGGCGTACCCATGAGCGCACAAGGAGGAGCTATGTACGACACATTCACAGAACTCGGCGTGAAGCCGGAAATTTTGAAAGCCGTAGAGGATATGGGCTTTGAAGAACCGACTCCCATCCAGAAAGCCGCTATCCCTACCGCGCTTACCGGGAAGGACCTGATCGGGCAGGCACAGACCGGTACCGGCAAGACGGCTGCTTTTGGCATTCCGATCCTGGAGCGGATCGACATTTCCGGGAAGGGACCGCAGGCCGTCGTCCTCTCGCCGACCCGTGAGCTTGCCATCCAGTCTGCGGAAGAGATCAACCATCTTGCCCAGTACCTGCCGATCCATGCACTGCCGATCTACGGCGGACAGGATATCGAGCGCCAGTTCAAAGCGCTCAGAAAGCACCCGAATATCATCGTCGCGACCCCGGGCCGTCTGATGGACCACATGAAGCGCGGCACCATCGACTTGTCTCATGTGCAGATCCTCGTGCTCGACGAAGGCGATGAAATGGTAGATATGGGATTCATCGATGACATCCGTACCATTCTGGCCGGCATTCCGGAAGAACGCCAGACCATGTTCTTCTCCGCAACCATGCCTGCACCGATCCGCGAGCTGGCGGAAACCTTCCTGAAGGAACCGGAGATCGTGAAGATCAAAGCGGCGACTGTCACCATCGATCTTATCGAGCAGGAATACATCGAACTGCCCGACCGTCAGAAATTTGATGCGCTCTGCCGTCTGCTCGACATGCAGGATCCGGAGCTCGCTATCGTCTTCGTCCGCACGAAGCGCCGCTGCGATGAAGTGACCGAAGCTCTGAAGAAGAGAGGCTACATGGCCGAAGGACTTCACGGAGACCTTTCGCAGCAGAAACGAGACACCGTAGTCCGTCAGTTCAAGGAAAGCACCATCGATATCCTGGTAGCGACCGACGTCGCTGCCCGTGGTCTTGATATTTCCGGCGTCACCCACGTCTACAACTTCGACATGCCGCAGGATCCGGAGATCTACGTCCACCGTGTAGGCCGTACCGGCCGTGCGGGACAGACGGGACTTGCGACGACCTTCGTCATTTCCAGAGAAATGGGCCAGCTTCGTGACATCGAGCGCGTCATCCGCCGCCGCATCAAGAGACGTGCAGTCCCGACTCTCTCTCAGGTCATCGAAGGAAATCAGAAGGCGGCCATCGAAAGTCTCTCGGATACCGCACAGGCAGGGGGACTGGAAGATTATAGGGAAAGCGCCGAAGATCTTCTGAATGATGTCGACTCCATCTCTCTCGTCGCTGCAGCGATCAAGCTCCTCACCAAGCAGCCGGACGTCACCCCGGTCAATATCACCGAAGAGCTCCCGAATTTCCGCAGAAGAAGAGGCAATGGCCCGCGCCGCCGCTTCGATGGCGGAGACCGCCCGAGAAGACGCTTCCACGGGGAAGGCCGCGATGGGGCAGAAGGTCGTGATGGCCGCCGCTTCGACGGACGCCGCCGCCGTTTCGATAATAACAAAAACGGCCGCCGCGATAACCGCGGGAAGGATAATAAGGGCGCCCATGAATCGAATTTCAAGCCGTATTTCAGAGAAGGAAACTGATAGAGAAGGAAACTGATGAGATAATGTGAATCACGAAGCCCTCACTCATAAGAGTGGGGGCTTTTGTAGTGGGTTCAGGGTTAGCCTATGGGAGGGGCGCTCTTTGATTATGTTTGAAAGCCTCGTTTGAATGAGAAATTAGAAATGAGAAATGGTGGTGCGGCGCATAGGAACATAGAAGCGCCGCGGAATTTTGATAGTGCTTCGTGCTGTCGTCATCGGAAGCGTAGCCGAGGGATCTTTCTTGCACTGCGGTCAGTATCACATAAGCACCGGTACGGAAACGACGCCTTGGTGCTACGTATTTCTGCTTTCACACATCCTTCGTTTAGCGGTCTGCAAGAAAGATTTCTCGCTTCGCTCGAAATGACGATACGAGAGTCTGATGTCTCCTAGTCACTAGTCACTCCTAATCCCTAGCTACGCATCCCTACCCCCTGCTTTCAAACTTCGGGGACAATGGGTTCAAAAGGTTCAACGGGGCGGTGCGGCGCGAAATAAAAAAGCGCCGCGGAGTTTTGATTAAATACATGAGAATACGTCGTTCATGCAAGATGGGAAACCTGTTGAACCTTCAGAACCTATAGAATCTGTTGAACCTTCCCCGAACCTTGAACCCTGAACCCATCAACCTTCCCTCAAACTTTCTATTGACATTTCTTCTAAGAGTAGTAAAATCAGATATACAATAAAAGAATGAAAGGCAGAGAACGAGAGAAACAGCGCCGGATGGTATAGAGAGCTGACGGATGGTGAAAGTCAGTGCAGAAGACGCTTCAGCTCACTCAGGAGTCTCAGGGATGATAAGTCTCTGACGCCGCCGGCGTTACAGGCGGGAAAGGCAAAGAACAGGACAGGATCGATCGTGAGGAAGTCTCAGAGAGCTGCTGGATGGTGAAAAGCAGTACCGGTCATGATGGATGATTATCCCCTGTGAGTCCCTTTTTCGAACGGAGTAGGGAAAGGCGCAGATCCGCGTTAGGGATGAATTGAGTATAATGTAGGGTGGTACCGCGCATGTCGCCCCTACTTCCGAAAGGAAGTGGGGGCGTTTTTTATTTGGTAAATTTTTTGACCACGCCCCTTTCCGATCGCGAAGTCCTGATCTCTGGAATTTCATTCTTTTATCATCAGGCAATACAGAAGACACCGTCTTCTTATTTTGAAAGGAGAGATTGCTATGGCAATTCGTTTTTCTGATGTACTCGAACAGATGGGTCCTTCCGACCTTGGTCCCCTCCTGGCTTTGACCGCGCAGCCGGATATCATTTCCTTCGCAGGCGGTCTGCCGGCTCCGAAGACCTTCCCGCTGAAGGAACTCACCGAAGTCGCTGTCAAAGTCCGTGAAGAAGATGGCGCCGGCGCTATGCAGTACGGCCCGTCCCTCGGCTTCCTCGGTCTGCGTGAAGCCATCGCTGATCGCATGAACAAAATGTACATGCCGATGGGGATGGAAAAGGTCGAAGCAAAGAACATCATGATCGTCACCGGCTCTCAGCAGGGTCTTGACATTACCGGCCGTGTCTTCCTGAACAAAGGCGACGTCGTTCTCTGTGAAAGCCCGACCTACCTCGGCGCTATCGGTGCCTTTGATTTCGAACAGCCAAGATACATCGAAGTCCCGACCGATGATGACGGCATCATTCCGGAAGAACTGGAAAAATATCTGGAATCCACCCCGAATGTCAAATTCATCTACGTCATTCCGAACTACCAGAACCCGACCGGCCGCTGCATGTCCCTCGAACGCCGCAAGAAAATGATGGAAATCGTCACCAAGTATGAAATCCCGGTTTTCGAAGACAACCCCTACGGCGATCTGCGCTTCGAGGGGGAGGAAATCGCTCCGCTCATCACCATGGATCCGAAACACCTCGTCATGTACTCCGGCACCTTCTCCAAGACACTGGCTCCTGGCATGAGACTTGCATGGATGGTCTGCAATGATGAAATCCTCGCGAAGATGGATCTCGTCAAAGGCTCCACCGACCTTGCTACTCCATCTGTCACCCAGCGTGAAGTCGCTATGTACATGAAGAACTATGACTTCGAAGGCCACGTCCAGGATAACTGCAAGCTGTATGGACATCGCCGTGACGTCATGTGCAATGCCATCAAAGAATACTTCCCGAAGGATGTCAAATGCACCTATCCGCATGGCGGGCTCTTCCTGTGGGTCGAACTGCCGGAAGGCTGCAACTCCCGCGACCTCTTCAAGTACGCGCTGGAAAGAAAAGTCGCTTACGTACCGGGCGATGCCTTCTTCCCGGAATCCGGCAAGAAGAACTTCTTCCGTCTGAACTTCTCCTACAATGACGACGATGTCACCGTAGAAGGCGTAAAGAGACTCGCTGATGCGCTCAAAGCGTACCTCGCTGACAAGAAATAATTAGAGGAATGCTGATCTGAAAACCGCTCCGAAAGGAGCGGTTTTTGCGTGGGAGAGAAAGCGGGGTGAGCGGGTTCAACGGGGGGGGCTTTGCGCTTGAAATGAAAACCTTTCGTCGCAGCCCCGTTGTAGAAATTTCGCTCATGCCCTATACTTACTATGTTGATGACTGGGGACTAAGGGAAACATCTCATCTGAGCAGGCGCTTAAGGAAACGCTGATTAAATCGCAGAGTCAGATTCTACAAGAATTTTTATACATA
>OCSG01001624.1_pt1 | contig 13535 bp, 6 predicted proteins | sample 1538831 | NCBI WGS metagenome assembly OCSG01 (sample SAMN04571729, study PRJEB22368) | human gut metagenome | biome: human gut; material: stool | host: Homo sapiens | place: Luxembourg | collected 2012-09-20 | reverse complement strand
ATCAGCAAGGAAAAGGTAATGAAGATACAATCGCACAATTTTTTTCAGATGATGAAAGCAGATTGGATCTGACAAAAGAGCAAAAAGAAATACTTGAGATTTGGGATGGCTTGGATGAGAAGGAAAGAGAAATTTTTATGACTTTTATCCGCAGCCTGAAGAAGTAATGGACAGTTCGACAAAGATGCGAGCTGTCTTTTTTATTTGAATCTATATTATACTGTGTACTTATGCCACTTTTGAAAACACAACATCAGATGCTGGTACAACCAATGTAGACAACAAAAGACGAATTTGACGAGGTGCTGAATGGCTTATACGGTAAAACAATTATTAGAATCGAAACAATTTCCTGATATGAGATTAGTGACATGTAAAGAAAATCTGAATCAGGAAATTAAAGGTATACGAATTATCGAAATAGAAGATATGGAAAGATATCTGACTGGAGGAGAGCTTCTTCTTACAAATATGAAAGTGTATTTCGGAGAAACGGACAGAGAGTTTCGGAAACATTTGAATGAACTGGAGAAGAAACAGGTCAGTGGATTTATTATAAAGCAGCATCCGGACATGGTACAGAAAGTCAATTATTATGATATTTTATTAAAGTTTTGTTCGGAACGTAATATTCCAGTGATAGAAATTTCGGAAGATGAGTATTATTGGGGTATTATAAAATATGTTATTCTGCAGATCTATGATGAAAATATCGCACGGTTGATTTATTTCAAATTGACACACGACAATATTTCTAACATGTTATTGGATGGAGAGGATTTTGAAGATCCAACTAAAAATATTTTGTTTCTATTGTCTTCCATGATTGATAATCCGGTAGCGTTATATTATAGTAACTTAACTTGCTGTGCGTCCACAACGCAGGATCTGTCTGATTTTGTATTTGAGAAAAATGTTGAGAAATATAAACCGGATATTGTTACCAGATTTGAATACAAAAAACAGAGAAAAGAGCATACGCAATATATTACAAAAATACATGTGTTAGGCCGAACAGAAATTTATTTGGTAGTCACGGAAGTGAATATGCCATTAACAATACTGGACTATATGGCATTGGAAAATGCTGTTATTACTTTACAGTATAGTTTTATGGAAACATATGCTAAAAATGAGATAGAAAAAAAATATCAACGAGATATTGAATATAGCTTGCTTAATGGTTTATTAACGGGCGATGAATTGAGTAAAGCTGCAAGAATGCTAAAATTGAAAGATACAGCTCAATATTGTGTGGTAAGTTTTCATACGATTTCAAGCAATAGCGAAGATTATTATACAAAAGAAGAATTAGAAGAAATCGGAGTGATAGAAGGCGAGATTCAGAGATTACTTCCGGATGAACATATTTACCGGAATCTGAATCAGATTGTGTGTATTCATGAAATTAAGCCTGGGGAAACACAAGCAGGGTTCCGGGAAGAAATGGAAAAATTATATCAGACAGTACAGAAGCAGATTTTTCACAGAAATAAGACAACGGATTTTCAGATTGGCATTGGAAGTATTGTTAATGGATATGGAGATTTGAAAAAATCTTTTAAGGATTCAAAGAAAATCATAGACTATATGGATATGCTCAGATATCTCTATGGTGATAAGAATATATCGGTAGCCGATTTTTCTAAGCTCGGTTTTTTCCAGATTTTTGAAAAAATCAAAAATCGTGATGAACTGATGGAATATGTGCCAGAGTCACTTGTGAAATTATATTGGTATGATAAAGAACATGATGGAGAACTGATTGAAACGTTGCAGGCGTATCTGGACTGTGATAAGAGTGCGAATAAAGCAGCTGAAAAACTCTATGTAAATTATCGTACTCTTTCAGGGCGATTGAAAAAAATAAAAGATATTTCCGGCATTGATTTCAAGAATTCTGCTGAGATGCTGGCTGTTAGAAATGGAATCGTTTTATTCAAAATGGCAGAAACACTGTAATTCAAAGAGAAACTATATCTCTATGGTATGGTTTCTTTTTTTTTTGCGAAAACCGATAACTACAAATTTTTTGTAGCAAAACGTGAAAATATATTCCTATTCTCTGTATTATTTTTGCAAAAAACAAGTGCTATACTTTAACCAGTACATAAAAGGATACCTTGATTATCTAAGTTGATATGAAGCAGGAATGAAACATGAAAAAGAAACAGGTTGAGAAAGAACAGAATAATGAGAAACAGCTTCCCAGACAGGAAACGACACTGGGAGAAGATATCTTTCAGCTGTTATTGAAGATTGTTCTTATCATTTTGGCAGTCATCCTTGTTTTTACATTTATGTACGGGATGGCGAGAATCAATGACGTATCTATGAAACCAGCAATAAAAGATGGTGATCTGGTCATGTATTATCGACTGGACAAGCGTTTTGTGTCCGGTGATATTGCAGTATTTAAGAAAGATGGCAGAACAACCACAGGCAGGGTCGTAGCAGTCGCAGGTGATACCGTAGATATAACAAAAGACGGTTTGATGATTAACGGTGCTACGCAGATTTCACAGGATATTTATTTTGACACCACACAGTTTCAAAATGGAGTTGACTTCCCAATCACCGTTGGAGAATTGACTTTCCAATCACTGTTGGTGAAGGTCAGATATTTGTACTGGGTGATAACAGACCGGAAGCGTCAGACAGCAGAATCTATGGCTGTATTAATATTAAAGACGTCAAAGGAAAAGCGATTGCGGTTATTCGGACCAGAGGACTCTAATCCCCTCCTCCGTTAATCAAATAGAAACAAACAATATTATTTACAAGGGAGGAAGCATTATGAGCATGAACAAAATGTTCAAAAAAGTGCTCGCAGTTGTTGCTGCTGGTGCCATGACGATGGGAATGGCAATGCCAACATTTGCGGCAGATGAGGGCAAGACAACGGAGGCATGGATTACTAAGACCTACAACACAGAGGTCGGAAAGGCTGAGAAGTTTAGCTTTACAGCAGAGCAGGTCAAGACAGGAACTGGTATAATTACAACAGATGCAGCGGTTACTATGCCGGAGTTATCATTTACCGATACTGAAACAGGAACAACTTCTAAGAGAGGTCAGATTACATTTCCAACATATCCAGAAGCAGGAAAGTATGAGTATACTGTAACAGAGACACAGACAGTAGATCCAGCAGTAGTTAACGGTGAGCATGAAAAAATGATCATGTCACAGGCTGAGTATACAATGGATGTATATGTTACAGATGGTGCAACTGGTACAGAAATTTCTAATATCATTGTAAATAAGACAAAAAATGATGCAGGTCAGACAGCAACTGGTAAAGTAGATATTGGAAATACAGGTACTAATGATTTCAAATTCACCAACACCTATGTACAGGAAGCAGGTACAGGCGAAAATCCGAAAAATCCAGATCCGACATATCCGGATAATGGATCTTTGAAGGTATCTAAAGCAGTTATTAATGCAAATGGTACAGCAACAACTCCTGACGATGCGTTCGCTTTCACAGCAACATTTGCATTCCCGACTGGAACAGATGCAAACACACTTGGCGGAATCAAGGCTGCTAATGGAGATACTGTTACATCTGTTGAGGGCGGAACATACACATTCAAGTTGAAAGCAAATGAAAACATGAAGTTCACTGGTGTTCCAGTAGGAACAACAATTACTGTAAAAGAGTCTGCAGCTAAAAACTACAAAGGTAGTGCAGAAATCATCATCAATGGTGCTAAACTGACTCCTGTTGCTGAAACATCATACAATACAGAACTCACAGCAGTAACTAACCAGAAGTTAGGTCAGAAACAGAATACCGTTGATGTAACCAATACATACAACGATGTACCTGTAACTGGTATCATCATGAACACTCTTCCATACGTTCTGATGATTGCACTTTGCGGTGTAGCACTGATCGCTTTTGTAGGATTCAAACGCAGAAGATTACAGAAATAATAAAATATAGCAACCAGGAAAGGGGATGTGTGCGGCGTTGCTCCGCCGCATCCCTTTTTGCTAATTTTGCGAGCAAATTGGTCAGATGAACCAGTTTTGATAAATATAAAAGAAACAGAAATGGTGAAAGGAACTTGTACATATGCTTCGGATGAAGAAAGTGCTGAAAGGAATTATCAGAGGATTAGACCATATTGTAAATTTTATAGCATTATCACTGATTCTTGCAGCTATGTTTCTCTCCGGTTATATGCTGTGGGATTCCCATCAGGTATATCAGACTGCAGATGCAAAAAATTATGAAGCATATATTCCTACTGAAAAGAATACGAAATCTTTTGAAGAATTACAGAAAATCAATCCGGATGTGATTGGATGGATACGAGTGAATGACACAAATATCAATTATCCATTGGTGCAGACGGACAATGATGATACTTATATGAATACAGATGCGGAAGGAAACTATTCCTTAAGCGGAGCAATCTTTTTACATTGTGCAAATAAGCCGGATTTTTCGGATTTTGATAATATTATATATGGCCACCATATGGAAAAACACATGATGTTTGGAGATATCGGTGAATTTACAAAAGAACAGTATTTCAACGAACATCCATATGGAAATCTGTTCTTTGACGGAAAAGACCATGGAATCGAATTCTATGCATTGATGCAGGTAGATGCCTATAATGAAACGATTTTCAATGTGTGTCTGGACACACCAGAAGCGAAACAGGAGTATCTGCAGGAAATCGAGAACAATGTTTTATATAAAAGAGATATGAATATAACGGAAGATGATCATCTGGTTTTGCTGACCACCTGTACATCGGATATGACAAATGGAAGAAATATCCTGGTGGGACGCTTAACAGATCAGATATATCCGGAAAAAGAAAAAGCCAAAAACGTAGGTACAGGAATTGATGAACTGAAAAATGCAGTAGGAAAAGTGCCAGTTATTGTATGGTTTATCCTGATTGTCCTTGTACTGATTCTGATAGCAAGACAGATAGAAAAGAAAAGAAACAAGAAGAAAGAAGGAGAGGGAGAAGCATGAGAACAACACGTTTGACAAAAATAGCCATGGTTATATTCCTGTCCATGATATTCTTTCTGGGTGTTCAAAGACCAGTACTGGCAGCTGACAGAAACACAACAGTGAAAATACCAGTGGAACAGATATTTGAAGTAAACAATTCTGCAGATGCTGACAAAACAGGCTCTTATGTTTTAATAGCAGATCAGATACAAAATCCAATGCCGGAGGGAAGCAATAGAAGAACATTTACCTGGAATATGAGTGGTAATTCTTCTACAGAGCTGATTATGAATGTCGGACAGGTAGGAGAATATCATTACAAGCTGTACCAGGCAACAGAGAATAAAGAAAATTATACATATGATTCAAAAACCTATGATGTAACGATTGAAGGATTCTTTGATTCCAATAATGAACTGATGGCGGTAACAGTGGTCAAAAATGAAAATGGAGATAAAGTATCGAAGGTTTCATTCAAAAACTCGTATACCGGTCAAACTGGTAAAAATCAAAACCCGGTTCCATCTTCCCCAAGATCAAAGGATATTATTCATAATGGTTCGCCGGTAAAGACAGGCGATGATAGTCCGGTTGCAGGCTATTTGTTCTTATTCTTTGGCTCAGTTATCTGCCTTTGCGGATTACTCATGGAGAAGCAGAAGAACAGGAAGGAAGATGCGAAAAATGAGGCATAAGAATTGGAAAACATATTTGAAAATAGCATGTTCCTGACTTCTAATTTTTTCTGATTCTTCCTTTTTCAATCAATGAGTTTATGTACGGAACAAAGAAAAGAGAGAGAGGTGAGCACCTATGCAGCTTACTAATACAACGGATTATGCAATCAGGATTGTCTGTTATTTGGCAATAAAAAAGCGCAGGGTTACAACGGCAAAATTAGCTTCTGAATTAAAGATTCCGGAGAGCTATATTCCAAAAATCACAAAGCAGTTAAAAAAAGAGAAGATTATTTCAGCTTCTGAAGGTACCAGTGGAGGATATGCCATTGCCAAAAATCCAGAAAAGATTTCGTTATTTGATGTCATATCATGTATGGAATCAACAATGGCAATCAGTCGCTGTCTTGAAAAGGATGGATTTTGCTCCAGAAACTATACGGATTGCTGTAAAGTACATCAAGTCTTATTGGACTTACAGAACATTTACAATAACCGATTAGAAAATGTGAAAATCTCTGATATTATCAGACCGGGGAAAGATGAATATTTTGGGCGATTTTATATCATTCTGAAAGTTAATTTAGCGGAAAACAGTTATGAATGTATCTATTCTCATAACAGGGGGATTTATGATGATGTAAAAACTGCAGGAACATATGATGATTTTCTGAAAGTATATTGTGAAAAATATGTATGTGAAAAAGATTGTGAAAAACTGCAGGAATTTTTGAAAAGCGATTCGTTGACAGAGCATTTGAAAAAGGGCTGTTCAGAAGAAGATATCGTTTATCAAAGAAGAAGCGAGAAAAACTCAGAGACTTATGTTTGGATGGAAGTAAAAAGATTTGTGGATGAAAATGAGAAAACTGCTGTTATTACATTCCATAATGCAAAAGTTATCCCTAACACAATTGTAAATATGGAACGGGAATTAAGACAAAAAGCACAGGATGAGACAAAACAGTATTGGAAAATGGTTTCGCTTCTGGCTGCAGTGTTGAATCACAATAATCTTATAGAAACAGAACATCAGGATGATATCTGTTTTTATACAAAACAAGTGTATCTTCAACTACAGAAAAACTATCCGGAGTATGGGATTACAGAGGAAGAAATAGAAAATGTCTCTCATCTGGCTCCAATTCATGATATTGGAAAAATCCGTGTGCCGATAGAGATATTGAACAAAAACGGTAAATTAACAGCTGATGAGATGGAAATTGTAAAGCAGCATCCTCTTACAGGGGCAGAGATGACATTGCGGTTTCCACAAGGAACTACGACAGAAAAACTTAATAAGTATAGCTATGAAATATGCAGATATCACCATGAAAGATATGATGGATCTGGTTACCCGGATGGACTAAAAGGTGATGAAATACCACTTTGTGCTCAGATAGTAGGCCTTGTGGATGCTTATGATGCATTGGTCAGTGTACGCCCCTATAAAAGAAAATTAAAGCATGAAGAAGCCATAAGAATGATTGCCAACGGTGAATGTGGTGTATTTTCAAAAAAACTATTGCAGTGCTTTATAGCAGCGGCAATGCAGAAGGAATGGATAAAAAAGGCAGATAGTTGAGAAAAGTAAAATATGTTTTTAGGAGGAATTTGTGTGAAGAGGAAAAAGAGATGGCTAAGATGGATAGCCTGGACACTTTTATTGGTTTTGTGCATGAATAGCGCAGGAACGACAGTTTTGGCAGTTTCAGTGGAAGAAGAGAATATTCCAAATATGAATAGTACTCAAGAGGGTGAAATGCGCACAGAAGATTTTATTCCGGAGGAAAGTACATCATTGTCGGAAGAGACGTCGAAAGAAGAAAATACTTCGCCATCAGAAGAGACTCCTGGAGAGGAAATCACCCCGCCATTAGAAGAGACTCCTGGAGAGGAAATCACCCCGCCATTAGAAGAGATTCCGGAGGAAGAAATTACTCCATCCCAGGGAGAGATTTCAGAAGAAGAAAAAGCCTTCGAGGAGCAGATTGCACAAGAGGAATCACCGAAACTTCAGGAGATTTCCGAAGGCTTTGATATTGATTTCTATGTCATTATCGACGGAAACAAGGTAAAGCTTCAGCATAATGACATTACTGGCATTGCAACATGGAAAGACGGAAGAACTACCTATCATGGTGTTTCCATTGAGGACCTGCTCCGGATATATGAAGAATTTGGATTTGTGAAAAACAGCGAGAGTCAGAATCCGGATGCGATAAAAAAGTTTGTATCTGCATACCGGGGAAAAAGCAGGATAGAATACGGAGAAGTTTATACAGACACAAAATCCGGAAAGACCTATGTTTCTTACAATTATGGCCAGAATAAACAAGGGGAAGCGGTAGATGTTTACTACCTTCCAAATGGAAAAGGCGTTGCATTAAATTTAAAAGATTCTGTAAAAAAGGACAATTCGTTTTATTCCGTAGAGGTAAAGGGCGAAGGGCAGGATCGGATCCGTTATGCATTAACAGGAACTGTAGTGGAAGAAGCTGTGGCTGACTTTAATCCCAAATTGCCAGACCAGACAGACCAGATCGAATGGACCTGTATGGGAACAGACGATAAGGTGATAGATGGTATACGGGAATCGGGGAACCAGACGAGATTCGCAATTGGAAAAATCACACAGTCTTATGTGATCCAGAGAGCGGACCAGACATCCTTTGATATTCAGTTTTATATATATGCAGACAATGAGGTTCGAAAGCTGCCGGCTGATTCACTGAAAAAGGTGTATAAATGGAACCGTCAGGGCAGATGCTATTTATCTGTCAGTGATCTTGCTGAGATTTATAGAGAGTTCGGCTTGAATGCAGAGGAAACACAGTCCGGAAATTATTTTCCATATACAGTCCGTGGTGAGAAGACATTAGCACAGGCGACAGTGGTAACTTATAAAGGACAGCAATATGTATCTTATAACCTGGACAAGCAGGAAGCAACTGTACCAACAGACGTTTATTATATGCCAAAAGGAGCATCTGATGGCGAAAAAATTCCGGATAATTATTCAGACCAGATGAAGCAGAATAAGAACAGTTTCTATTCGGTTACAGTGATCAATCCGGATGGAAATCGAACTGTGAGTTACTATAAGAAAGATTCTGCGGTCACAATTTCCGTTGATCCAGGAGATACGAAGGAAAGCGACTGGCTTTGTGCCAGTGAGGATGAAAATGAAACAATTTTTCCGGTGAAACAGGGCGATAAACTAACCTTTTCTATTGGGAAGATAGAGCAACCATATACGGTTGCATGCAGCACTTTTGCACCAGCAACCTTGAACATTAAATTCTATACTTTTGTAAATAATGAGAGATATAATGTTCTAAACGAAGAAATTCCTGTTATAAAAGATACTACAACAAAGCCGGGAACAGTTTATTATTATATTTCTAATGATGAGTTAAAAAAGCATTTTGAAAAATTCCATTACGATGGTTCTATTCAAAATGGAGCAAAAGAGCGTTTTTATTATTCCAAGAGAGATTACGATACAATCCATAATGCAGGGAAATACACGATAGAAGGTCATGAATGTATTTATATAGGAAAGTCCGGAGAGCCGATGGATGTGTATTACCTGCCAGACGGACAGGATATTGCCATAATGAGTGCAAAGACCTTACTAGAATACGACGATGATAGATATAACGGTTTTTACAGTGTGACAGTACAGGATGACGATGGACAGGTTTACAGCCAAACAGCTTTGCGTGATCTTCCGGCAATTGATTTTGTTGCAAGAAAGTCAACACTTACAAGAACAGTTAGTACAAAGCCGCGTGTAGAAGAACAAACGCAGGATATAAACTGGGAATGCAGAGAGGAAGATGGTACTCTTTCAGCAGTTACATGGAGTAAAAATGAAGCAGAGCATACCATGAGCTTTACTATTAAGCCAGATGATGCAGTACGTCCATATGTGATTGTTCCTGATAATACAGAAAAACCGGCAGCAACAAAAGAAGCAAATATCAGTTTTTATGTATTTATCGATGGACATTATAAGCTGATAAAGAACCTCAATGCTGAGCAGCATTACATAATCAAAGCAAACAGTGGCCGAGCCAGTCGTTATTATTTGCGAGCTAAACCAGATGATACGATTTCTAAAATTTACAGTGAGTTTGGTTTCACTCCGAGCAAGCTGGAGCCCGGCGCAGATCAGAAAGAGAAGATTCTGTTTGGTTATGCGACAGACAGCCGTGTGTTTGTACAGCACCCTTATAAGGACAACGATGGTACATGGTATATTCCTGTCCTGAAAAACGGGAAAGATGTATCTGTCTATTATTTCTCACAGCCAAACCCACTGAATCCAGACAGAATCGAAAATTATTTTGATCGTTTGACAGGACTTTCTTCTCAGGTTGGGCTGGCAGGAAGACATTTCAGTGTAGAGGGAAGTTTTCATCTGATTGAAGTGTTGGATCCACTGAACCTGACCAAAAGAGAGGCGATTAAGAGACAGTATGTAGGCCATGGGGAAGCATATACTGTGGAAGTACCAAAGAGGGCAAGTTTAGAAGGTGAGTATTATGGCAAGGAGATTGTCTGGAGTTGTACATCTAATGACAGGGACGAAAATGAGGTTCTTCCGGAACCGTCCGGAGATGATAAGGTAAAATTTGAAATTCCGAATGTTAACTCATCTTATGAGGTGATCGCAGACAAACCGCTGGAGTCTGGGGCAGTCAGGGTTATCTATAATACAACTCGTTATATGAAGAAACTTCCTAAGGAAGCTAAGTTGACCCCTCAGGTTGAGAATAAGACAAGACATACAGATGATTATGAGAATGAAATAGAAGCTGGAAAACATAACGTTAAGTCACCATATCCTCTGGTTTATGATCATGAAGATAATGACAGCAAAGAGTTGGAACAGTATGAATTCGATCATTGGGATTACAGAAACAAAGACGGAAAGTGGCAGGAATGCGGTGCAGGGGATTCTATTTCTGATCTTATAAATAATAATGCAAGACAGCCAATCACCCTCTATGCAGCGTGGCGTAAGGTGAGTAACCAAAATCGAAAACAGGTACAGTTTTATATCTGTAAGTCAGCGATGCCGGAAGATGGTTCGGTAGCATTACCAACCACGAATGTAGACGATTATACAAGTGCGGTTGCCGTGGCAAACTGTAATGTGAAGGCAAGTATATTGCATGATGTTCCAGTTCTTGGAAATAAGAATCCATCTACGTGGGAACAGTATGCGGATGGAAATAAGAGAGTGCAAGAACTTTTGCAGGGAACTAAACCAGATGAGGGATATATTGGAAATGGAGACTATATCTACAAGATAGATAGAATTCCTTCCGATGAAGAGGTATTCCAGACAATTCGTGAAAGCGGACGTATGATTCGTATCGGAGACAGGGAGATTCCGCCATCGAAATTAGATACCGAATTCTTCACCATTTATTGGTATTCTTTCAAAAGTGAAATGTCCGATGGGTGGCATATTGACGGACGTATTGTAGCAAAAAATGGTTACCTGACAGTAAAGAAAGATTTTGTCGGAATGCCGGAAGCAATAGAGAAAGTCAAGAAAGATTATTATATCCAGGTAGATATGGATGAAAAGCTTTTAGATGGAAAACCTCAGCCACCTGCATTTCATGAGCATATGAAACTTGTGCTTCCTTCAGAAGATAGCCAGAAACCGGATGCAGAAGCTCCGCAAGCGGAGGATGCTCCAATAGAAGTTGTAGGTACATGGACAGATGATACACATACAAGCTGTACGTGGATCGTTAAGGCGGACTCATTCTGGAAATACACATTAAAAGAGTACAACTATAAGCCAAAAGATTCGAATGTGAAATTTTCAGGTTGGTACAATGTTCACAATTCTCATGAACAAGGAGATAATGTAAATTCATGGGAAGCATATCCAGAAAGTGGAATTCAATTCACAGGACGTGGAATTGGACGCGGTGGTGAAACTCTTACGATTGAATTGGAGAACCGTTATCAGAAAGAGGGAATACTCACACTGAACAAATTTGATGAGTCTACCGGACGGGGAATGGAGAAGATCAATTTTGCTGTCAGTAAGAACGGTGTTGAGGAGGAAACGGTAACAACTGATAAATACGGAATCGCACAACTTCACATTCCGTTACAAGATGAAAACAAACAGAACAGAACAGCAACTGAGACGTATTTGTTGCGAGAGACAAACTTACCGACGGGATATGTAGACACAGGAGATATACAGATCACAGTTGAGATTGCCAATGGAGCATTCAAAATCACTGATGCAAAACTGGTGGATAGGGAGGCTAACGAAAATCAGGAGGCTGTTAAGGCACCAGTTGATGGTAAGATAGACGGAAAATCTGTTCTGCTTCAGCGAGGAGATACCAGCCTTAATATCCGAAATTTTGCTAAAACAGGCACTCTGCATATCAAAAAGACATGGGAAAATCCAAATGATGCACTGACGGAAAAACAGGTGAAAATCAGATTGTATCAGAATGGAATTTCTACAGGACAGGAATTCTTGCTGAATGAAGAGAACGGATGGGAACACACAGTCGACAATGTTCCACTATTCCAGGACAGAAATCCGGTGGAATATAAGGTGGAAGAAATCGAGATAGGAAAGACACATTATTCTTCGGACTACGGGGATGGTTTCCTATATTATGAAGTTATTTATCCAGAGATTCAGTATTTCGATTCAAATGGACAACAAATATTCCCGAAGGATGAGAATGAGTTCAAGGATGTTTCCAAGATGGAACTGGAAGTGCAGAATCTGCATTTCAATCTTGCTGAACGAAGTTTCTTAAAGACGGATGATCTTCCAAGAAACCGACTTGCTGGTGCAGGTTTTCTGTTCTACAAAGTACCGTATGATGATGTTACGAAAGAATATGCGGATGATACAGGATATACAGTAGATTATGACAATACACAGAGCAAGGACGATATCGTTCTGAAAAAGGATGGAAAAACGTGTACGACGTATCGTTCCTTAGAAACAGATGAAAATGGAATGCTTCAATTACCGGAGGACTTTGAGAACGGACGATACTGGATGGTAGAATCTGTTACTCCAAACAAAAAGGACAAAGCAGATAAAACCAAAACACAGTATCAGGATAACTTTAATTTATATATGGTCGATGTAGAATCCGATATTTTATTCCTATATGAGAAATCACCGATGACAAATACCTGGAGAGCTGTTTCGGACAGACATATCGTCAATCATCCGCAAAAAGGCGGGGTGACGGTTGAGATTACAAAGGAAGTCACTGGTCCACTTGGAAACCGCAAGAAGCCATTTGATATGGAAATTCTCTATTGGGAAGATGGTCAAAAGCTGCGTAGCAAGACAATTAGAACTTCTTTGAAACATGGAGATAAAGTTACATTAAAAAATGTAGATATATCTTCGGATATCATAATAACAGAAACTGTTGATACATCAAAATACTCTGTTTCGATTTCTAAAAAAGAAGAGAATGATAAGTATTCAAATCCAGTGCAGGCAACATCGAATGGAAATACAGCTGTCATGAAACAGCGGATTGAGGCTGCACGAGGAGACGTGATTGAGTTAAAAATCACAAACGAAAACACACAATTAATACCGGAAACAGGGGTTCGTCTGGAAACAAGCAGGCATGTATGGTTACTATTTGCCATAAGTATTATCATGATTCTGTTTTTCAGAAGAAGACGGAAAATAAGATAAACACTGCTATGGAACAAAACTTGCAAAAATACATCAGACATTTTACATGTTTGTTGCATTGGAATAAAAAAATAAACCACTATAATAATGGTATGCTCCCCGTCAAGAGGACAATAAAAAATAATAAATTTTTGTATCGTCA
>OCSG01001614.1_pt1 | contig 13590 bp, 9 predicted proteins | sample 1538831 | NCBI WGS metagenome assembly OCSG01 (sample SAMN04571729, study PRJEB22368) | human gut metagenome | biome: human gut; material: stool | host: Homo sapiens | place: Luxembourg | collected 2012-09-20 | reverse complement strand
ATACACCGTTTTGCCGGTGCCGCGGCGGGCAAGCTCGTTGGCCAGCTTTACGCGCTGTGCCTCACCGCCGGACAGGGTGGTGGCGCTCTGCCCCAAGGTGACATAGCCAAGACCCACGTCCAGCAGCGTTTGCAGCTTGCGGGCGATCTTGGGCTGGTTGGCAAAGAACACTACCGCTTCCTCCACGGTCATGTTCAGCACATCCGCAATGGTCTTTTCCTTATACTTTACTTCCAGCGTTTCGCGGTTGTAGCGCGCGCCCTTGCACACCTCGCAGGGTACATATACGTCCGGCAGAAAGTGCATTTCGATCTGCAAGATGCCGTTACCCTCGCAGGCTTCGCAGCGGCCGCCCTTGACGTTGAAGCTGAACCGTCCCGGGCCGTAGCCGCGCATCTTGGCGTCCTGCGTCTGGGAGAATACGGCGCGGATATCGTTGAACACGCCGGTGTAGGTGGCGGGGTTGGAGCGCGGGGTTCGGCCGATGGGCTGCTGGTCGATGCCGATGACCTTATCCACGAACTCCAGCCCCTCTACCCCATCGCACTTGCCGGCGCGGGAGCGGGCACCGTTCAGTTCGCTGGCCAGCGTTTTGTACAGGATCTCGTTGATCAGGCTGGACTTGCCCGAGCCGGAAATGCCGGTGACACAGATAAACTCCCCCAGCGGGAAGCTGACATCAATATTGCGCAGGTTGTTTTCCCGTGCGCCCTTTACGGTCAGGCAGTGGCCGTTGCCGGTGCGGCGGGTCTGGGGCACGGCAATGCGCTTGCGGCCGGAGAGATAGTCGCCGGTAATGCTGCGCTTGGCCTTGCAGATATCCTTTACGCTGCCTGCGGCTACGATCTCGCCGCCGTGCACACCGGCACCGGGGCCTACGTCCACGATATAGTCCGCGCTGCGCATGGTGTCCTCGTCGTGCTCGACCACAATGACCGTATTGCCCAGATCCCGCAGGTTTTTCAAGGTAGCGATGAGCTTATCGTTGTCCCGCTGATGCAGGCCGATAGAGGGCTCGTCCAACACATAGAGCACACCGGACAGGGCGCTGCCGATCTGGGTGGTCAGGCGGATGCGCTGGCTCTCACCACCGGAAAGCGTGCCCGCCGCCCGGGCAAGCGTGAGATAATCCAGACCCACACTCTGCAAGAATTGCAGGCGGTTCTTGATTTCCTTCATGATCTGGCCGCCGATCTGCTGCTGCTTTTCGGTGAGGTTCGGCTCGTTTTGCTTGATAAATTCCAGCTCGTCCCGGATGGACATCTCACAGAACTGGCTGATGTTCTTGTCCCCGATAGTCACGGCAAGCACCACCGGCTTCAGGCGCTGACCGTGGCAGTCCGGGCACTCCACGCCGGACATAAAGCTGCCGATCTCTTCCTTCATCCACTCGCTGCTCGTCTCGCGGAAGCGGCGCTCCAGATTTTCCACGATGCCCTCAAAGGTGTTGTAGTACACCCCGCTGCCGAACTCGTTGGTGCGGTGCATCTCGATCTTTTCGCCGTTGGTGCCGTAGAGCAGAGCGTTCACCGCCTCGGTGCTCATCTCCTTGATGGGCGTATCCAGCGTAAAACCGTATTTTTTGCCAAGGCCAAGATAATACATCTCGCTCACAGAGCCCTCGGCGTAATACCAGCCGCTGGCCTTGATGGCACCCTCCCGGATGGAAAGGCTACGGTTGGGCAGGATGCGATCCTCGTCCACCCGCATAAAGGTGCCAAGGCCGGTGCATTTTTCGCAGGCGCCCAGCGGGTTATTAAAGGAGAACAGCCGGGGCGACAGGTCGCTGATGGAAATGCCGTGCTCCGGGCAGGCAAAGTTCTGGCTGAAGGTCATACACTCGCCGCCGATGACGTCCACCTCCGCCACGCCCCCGGTGAGCGCCAGCGCGGTCTCCAGCGAATCCGCCAGACGGCTACGGATGCCCTTGCGCAGGGCAAGGCGGTCCACCACGATTTCCACCGTATGCTTGATGTTCTTTTCCAGACTGATCTCCTCGTCCAGATCATACAGGTTGCCATCGATTTTCACGCGGGCATAGCCGGCGCGGCGGGCGGCGTCCAGTTCCTTCTGCTGGGTGCCCTTGCGCTGACGCACCACCGGGGCTAAGATCTGGAACTTTGTGCCCTCCTCCAGCTTGAGGACGGCGTCCACCATCTCGTCCACGGTCTGCTGGCTGATGACCCGCCCGCAAACCGGGCAGTGCGGCACGCCGATGCGGGCGTACAGCAGGCGCAGATAATCGTAGATCTCAGTCACAGTGCCCACGGTGGAGCGAGGGTTGTGGCTTGTGGTCTTTTGGTCGATGGAAATAGCCGGTGAAAGGCCAGTGATCTCGTCCACGTCCGGCTTATCCATCCGCCCCAGAAACATCCGGGCGTAGCTGGAAAGGCTTTCCACATAGCGACGCTGACCGTCCGCGTAGATGGTATCGAAAGCCAGACTGGACTTGCCCGAGCCGGAAAGGCCAGTCATGACGATCAGCTTCTCCCGCGGGAGGGTCAGATTTACATTTTTCAGGTTGTGCTCGCGGGCACCCTTGATGATGATTTTATCGTTTGCCAAGGTATTTTCTCCCTTTTCGTTGTGTCTGTGCATGGTTCTGTTTGCGTTCGGTCTCGGCGGCGGAGTCCACGGTGGGGTTCTCGCCACGGCGCAGGCGGTCGATCTGATCCCGCAGGAAGGCTGCATGCTCAAATTCCAGCAGCTTGGCAGCTTCCTTCATCTCCCGGGTCAGGCGCTCGATGGCAGCTTCCCGCTCCAGTTTGCCCATGCGGCGGGTATTCCGCTTTGCGTTCTCCGCCTTATCGCTGATCTCAATGCTGTCCGCAATGGCCTTGACGATGGTCTTTGGCACGATGCCGTGTTCCTCATTATAGGCCATCTGAATGGCGCGGCGGCGCTCGGTCTCGGTGATGGCGTGCTCCATGCTGTCGGTCACCACATCGGCGTACATGATGACCATGCCCTCCGCGTTGCGGGCGGCGCGGCCGATGGTCTGGATCAGGCTGGTCTCGCTGCGCAGAAAGCCCTCCTTGTCGGCATCCAGAATGGCCACAAGGCTCACCTCCGGCAGATCCAGACCTTCGCGCAGCAGGTTGATGCCCACCACCACGTCGATACTGCCCAAACGCAGATCCTTGATGATCTCCATCCGCTCGAAGGTATCCACCTCGTGGTGCATATACTTGACCTTGATCCCCTGCTCGGTGAGGTAATCGGTGAGATCCTCGGCCATTTTTTTGGTCAGGGTGGTCACCAGTACCCGCTCCTGCCGCTGGATGCGGGCGTTGATCTCGCCCAGCAGATCCACCACCTGCCCTTCCACCGGGCGCACCGAGATGACCGGGTCCAAAAGACCCGTGGGACGGATGACCTGCTGCGCCACCTGCGAACTGTTCCGGCGCTCGTACTCGCCGGGGGTGGCGGAGACAAAGATCATCTGGTTGAGTTTGGACTCCACCTCCTCAAATTTCAGGGGGCGGTTATCGAAGGCGGACGGCAGACGGAAACCGTATTCCACCAGCGTTTTTTTGCGGGCGTAGTCGCCGCCGTACATGGCGCGCACCTGCGGCAGGGTGACGTGACTTTCGTCCACGAAGAGCAGAAAATCCTCCGGGAAATAATCCAGCAGGGTGGTGGGCATACTGCCCGGCGCACGACCGGACAGCACTGCCGAGTAGTTTTCGATGCCCTTGCAGATGCCCACCTCATTCAGCATCTCGATGTCATAATTGGTGCGCTGGGCAATGCGCTGGGCTTCGATCAGCTTGCCCTCGGCGGTAAACTGCTTGACCTGTGCGTCGCACTCGGCGCGGATCTTTTCCAGCGCAGCGGCCTTTTTTTCCGCGCTGACGATATAGTGGCTGGCCGGGAAGATAGCAACATGCTTGACCACGTTCTGCTTGGAGCCGGTCAGGGGGTTGAACTCGGTAATGCGGTCGATCTCGTCCCCGAAAAACTCCACCCGGATGGCAAGTTCGCTCATATAGGCCAGATAGATGTCCACCGTATCACCGTGCACCCGGAATTTATTGCGCACAAAATTCACGTCGTTGCGCTCGTATTGCAGGGTGACCAGCTTTTTGCACAGCTCGTCCCGCTCCATTTGCATCCCGGGGCGCAGACTGATGACCATGCTGCGGTAGTCGATGGGGTCGCCCAGCGAGTAGATACAGGATACCGATGCCACAATAATGACGTCCCGCCGCTCGGAAAGCGCCGCCGTAGCCGAGTGGCGCAGACGGTCGATCTCGTCGTTGATAGCGCTGTCCTTTTCAATATAGGTATCGGTGCTGGGAATGTAGGCCTCCGGCTGGTAGTAGTCGTAGTAGCTGACGAAGTACTCCACCGCATTGTTGGGGAAAAACGAGCGGAACTCGGTACACAGCTGTGCCGCCAGCGTTTTGTTGTGCGCCAGCACCAGCGTGGGGCGGTTGCACTGGGCAATGACGTTGGCCATGGTAAAGGTTTTGCCGCTGCCGGTCACGCCCAGCAGGGTCTGGCAGCGGTCACCCCGCTGCACCCCCTCCACCAGCTGCGCGATCGCCTGAGGCTGGTCGCCAGTGGGGGCATAGTTCGACACCAGTTCAAATTTTTCCTCTGCCATCGTTTTCTCCCTTCCATCTTCCGTGCGCATAACCACAATCAGTTGTTGCTTCAAGTTGTATTATAGCACGCACATTTTATAATGTAAACAGTTTTTTGTTTTACGGCCAGAACAGCGTGCCGGTCTTGAAATCGTAGATAGGCAGGCGGTTGGCGTCCCGCATGGAAAAATACTCGGTGTCGGTCAGGATAAAGTGATCCAGCAGGTGCACATTTACCAGCCCCAGCGCCCGGGCAATGCTGCCGGTAGCGTCCATATCCTCCAGCGAGGGCAGCGCCACCCCGTTGGGGTGGTTGTGGCAGAGCACCACGGCGTCCGTACCGCCCTTGATGGCGGCTGCTACCACATTTTTGATATCCAGACTGACCCGGTCGGAGGTGCCCTCCCGCAGCCAGACGGTGGCGCGCACCCGCTTGCGGCTGTCCAGGCTGACCAGCATGGCGCGCTCGTAGTCCGACCACGCAAACTTTGCCATCAGATAGCTGCCCATCTGCTCGGTGGTCTTGATGCAGCGGGTGGTGCTGGTGCGGCTGCGGCCATAGTACCGGCTGATCTGGGGCAGCAGATGCAGCATCCGAGCAGTAGAGGGGCCTACGCCCTCTACGGTGCACAGCTCTTCCTCGCTGGCTTCCAGCACCGCCGCAAAATCTCCAAACCGGTCGATCAGGTCGTGGGCGATACCGTTGGTATCCTTCTGGGCGTTGGTCAGGTAAAGCACATATTCCAGCGCCTCGTGCTCGGCCAGACTGTCCAGCCCGTAGCTTTGCACCCGCTCCCGCATCCGCTGGCGATGTCCCTTGTGCCGTTTATTCTCTGCCATGGCGGTACTCCTTTTTCTATGTTCTTTCCTTATAGTACCCATTTTGCGGCGCAAACACAAGTGTTCTGCAAAAATAACCCGGATTTTGCACCGGAATGCGCGTTGACTTCCCGCCCCGCCTGTATTACTATAAAAGCATGATTCTGACAAAAACGATGAGGATAGCTTTATGAAACAATTTACTGCCACCGCCAACGATGACGGCGTGCGTCTTTCGCGCTTTGTGCAGAGCGTGACCCGCGATTTTCCCACCAGCCTGCTGTACAAGAGTTTCCGCAACAAGCGGGTGAAGGTGAACGGCAAAAAAGCCGCGCCGGAGTACCGTTTGCAAACGGGGGACCTGATCGAGTTGTACATCAACGACGAGTTCTTCCCGCCCGAGGGCGCAAAGCCGGTGCAGAAGGCTGCCCCCAAAAAGCAGCCCAATCAGCCCAAGGTGACGGTCATCTACGAGGATGAAAACCTTGCAGTGCTGTACAAGCCCACCCATCTGCTGTGCCACAGCGACCGCACCGGCGACGCCAATCTGGTGGATGCCTTTACCCAGTACCTGACCCAGAAGGGCGAGTATGACCCCCACGGTGAGAACCGCTTCAAGCCCGGCATCTGCAACCGGCTGGACCGCGGCACCGAGGGGCTGGTGATCGCTGCCAAGAATTACGCCGCCCTGCGGGACATGAACGAGATCATCCGCACCGACCTGCTGAAAAAGGAGTACTACACCATCACGGTGGGTATTCCGCAGTCCGGGCGGTTCACCGCATGGTGGGAGCACGACGAGAAAAACAACAAGGTCAGCATCCACGCCCATCAATCGCAGGACGAGCGCCGCAAGCAGATCATTACGGACGTGGACGTGCTGCGCACCGCAGGCCCCTTTGCCCTGTGCAAGATCGGCCTTGTCACCGGGCGCACCCACCAGATCCGTGCCCATCTGGCCTATCTGGGCAAGCCGGTGCTGGGCGATATCAAATACGGCAACCGCAAGATGAACGAGCGTACCGGCACCAAGACGCAGGCACTGTGCGCGGTGCGCATCAGCTTTCTGGATGTGCCGGAGGAAAACACCCTGCACTATCTCTCCGGCAAGGTCATCAAACTGAAAGACCCCCAGATCCTGCAGCAGTTTGATGCACTGGATAAGAGCAAAAACGTATAACAATAAGACCGCTGTTTGCAACAACTGCAAGCAGCGGCCTGTTTTTTGCGCTATTTTCTTTTTTTGCCCCGTTCACGCTCGGCCGGGCAGCCAGACCGTTGTTTTTGCCCCGCAGGGGGTGTTCTGCCCAAACACTGCCGTGCCGCCATGGGCGGCGGCGATCTGCTGCACTACATACAGGCCAAGGATATGAGGCGCATTTTCGGCAGGCTCCGCAGCGTTCAGTGCCGCCAGAACGGCAGCCGGATAGCCAATACCGTCATCTGCCACGGTCAGGCAGAAGCGTTCCCCTACCTGCCGGGTGTGCACCGTAATGTTCACCGGCTTTGGGTTATGCCGGACGCTGTTGTTCATCAGGTTTTCCAGCAGCCGTGCCAGCAGCGCCTCATCCACCGAAAGCACTGTCTGCTCTGCTGGTTCTTCCTGTTCCAGTGTGATCTCGCAGCGCTCTGCCAGCGGGCTTTCGCAAAACTGCGCCACCAGCTGCCGGAACAGCGGCCCTGCACGCAGATCTTTCCGGCGCAGGGGTTGGGCACCGTATTCCAGCTTACTGGTCAGGTTCAGGTCATCAATGAGGGTGCGCAGCTTTTCGCACTGGATGCGGATACCGGCCGCTTTCTGCCGGGAGCTGTCCGGCAAAAGTGCATCCTGTTCCAGCTGCTCCGCCCAGCCTAAGATCAGCGCCAGCGGGGTGCGCACGTCATGGCTGACCCCTGCGATCCACTGGGTGCGGGCGTTGTCCCGCCGGGAAAGCATCTCATTTTTGGCTTGCAGCTGCGCCCCGGTCTGGTTCAGCTTTTCTGCCAGTTCCCCGGCAAAACCATCCGTAGGCAGTTGAACGGTCTGCCCCTGCGCCAGTGCTTCCAGACCGTTTGCCACGGTCTCCAGCCGCTTTGCCCCCCGCCAGCTCAACCAGAAGCAGAGAACCAGACCCAGCAGCAGCATTCCCAGCGCTGCTGCCGGGAGCACCCGCACCATGCTCAGGGCAAAGTCCGGTGAGCTGTAAATGCTGTACTTCCACAGGCTCCCCTTTGGCAGCCCGATGACGAACAGTCCGTAGGGTTCTGTCCAGCAGAACACCGGGTAATCCGCCAGATACCAGCGGGCAAATTTGGCGATATCGCCGGGAGTGTAGGCATGGTTCAGCTCCTGCGGCAGGCCGTAGCTCCAGCGGATGTTTCCCACATTGTCCAGTACCATCGCCCACTCGTAGCCATTCATCCACTCCTGCGGGGTGCGTTCTGCCCCAAAGGCAAGCCCTTCGGCGGTCTCCACCATGGAATCCGCGATCTCGCTGGAGGAGTACTCCCGCTGCGGCAAGCGGCAACTCTCCAGCCAACCCAGCCAGCCCAGCACTGCAACACCGGAAAACAACAGCAGCAGAACGATGCCCACCGCCGCCAGCACATACCGCCGGATCAGGCGCACAAAGGTTTTCATGCTTCTTCCCCCTTTGTCAGCTTATAGCCGATGCCCCGCACCGTCCGCAAAAACTGCGGCGCACCGGGTTCAGCTTCCAGCTTCTCCCGCAGATGCCGGATATGTACCCCCAGACTGTTCTCGTAGCCATAGTAATCTGCGCCCCAGACCGCCGCACAAAGGGCATCATAGGTAACGATGTGTCCCCGGTTCTCTGCCAATTTCCGCAGCAGCGCCAGCTCGGTAGCGGTCAGCGCCAGTGTTTTGCCCTCTGGCAGGGTAACAATAGCATCATTCAGGTCTACGCACCGCTCCCCCAGCTGCAAAGGTGCCGGTTTTGTACGGGACAGCTCTGCCCGGTACGCCCGCTGCAAAATATGCTGCACCCGCAGCAGCAGTTCCTGCATCAGAAAAGGCTTGGTCAGGTAGTCATCTGCGCCAAGCCCCAGCCCGAACAGACGGTCGGCATCCGCGTCCCGTGCAGAGAGGAACAATGCCGGGACATCCGCTTTTGCCCGCAGCGCCCGGAACAGCGAAAATCCATCCCCATCCGGCAAGTTGATATCCAGGATCATCAGCTCCGGCTGTTCCGCCGCAAAGCAGGCGCGGGCAGCGGCGCAGCTTTGGGCAGTTCTGATATGGCCATATCCTGCGCCCCGCAGCTGCTCACATAGCAGTGCCAGCAGCTCGGCGTTGTCATCCACGATGAGAAGCTTTGCATCATAAATGGTATCCATAAGGGCAGTTCTCCTTTCCCGCCTTTACTATACCACACTTTTTGCGCCGCAGCGGAAAACACCTGCAAATTTAAGGGGAAATTAAGCTGCGCTTCCGGTCAGTTTAAGGCAGCGGGTGTATTCTGGCATCGTTCCGAAAACCATGAATGCGAAAGGAGACCATTTATGAAACCTGTGATCGAGACCCATGCCCTTTGCAAAAGCTACCATAGCCGTCCGGTGGTGGATCATTTGAACCTGACTGTCCCGGAGGGCTGTGTTTACGGCTTTTTAGGCCCCAACGGTGCGGGCAAATCCACCACTATGAAGATGCTGCTGGGGCTTGTACACCCCACTGGTGGCAGTGTGGAACTGCTGGGGCACACCCTGAACGAAGCAAACCGCATTGCCCTGCTGCGGCAGACCGGCAGCCTGATCGAATCTCCCTCCGGTTACCTGCACCTGACCGCCCGGGAAAACCTTTCCATCGTGGCCGACTTGAAAGACGTGGACCGGAAGGACATCAGCCGGGTGCTGGAGATCGTGCACCTGACCAAAGACGCTGACCGGAAGGTGGGGCAATATTCCCTTGGCATGAAGCAGCGGCTGGGCATTGCCATGGCGCTGCTGGGCAGCCCCAAACTGCTGATCTTGGACGAACCTACGAATGGTCTGGACCCGGCAGGTATTCAGGAGATGCGCAGTCTGATTGCTTCCATGCCCCAGACCACCGGAGCCACCGTGCTGATCTCCAGCCACCTGCTGGGCGAGATCGAGCAGATGGTGGATCAGGTGGGCATCCTGAACCACGGCAAACTGCTGTTCGAGGGCTCCTTGCAGCAACTGCAAAAACACAGCCGGGGCGGCATTCTGCTGCGGGTGCTGGACGCACCCAAAGCCGCAGCCGTCCTGCAGCAGCAGGGAGTAAAGACCGCTGCACCGGCAGACCAGCCGGACACCCTGCAGCTGCCCCCGCTGCCGGACGAAGCGCTGGCGGCACTGGTCTGCACCCTTGCCGAAAGCGGCGTGGGTGTGGTGGGTCTGACTGCGCAGACAAAGAGCCTTGAGGACATCTTCCTCAGCCTGACCCAGACCAGCGGGGAGGTGGCGTAAGATGGCAGCTTTCCGTGCAGAACTGCAAAAAGCCCACCGTCGGCACGACCTTGCTCTCTGCCTGTTCATCCCCGGCATTGTTGTGCTATGGGTGGGCGGCCTTGCCCCAGCTGACCCGGAGGAGCTCGCCAACGGTTACAGCGCCCTGCTTTACAGCCTGCCCGTCATTGAAGCCATTCTGATGCCGGTGATGATGGCAGTGCTGGCCTCCCGGCTGTGGGATATGGAGATCAAAGGCAACACCGCCAAGCTGCTCTACACCCTGCAGAGCCGCCGCAGCCTGTTTGCAGGCAAAGCGGTCTTTGGGGTGCTGGAAGTTCTTCTGGTCACGGTGCTGGAGCTGGCCTGCGTTCCGGTGCTGGGGCGCGTTCATGGTTATACCGAAGCCTTTCCCACTGGGCAGCTGGTCTACCTATTCATCTGCACGCTGGCGGTGGACACAATGCTCTTCTTTGGAGAATTTCTGCTGATGCTGTGGGTGGGCAATCCCCTGCCGGCGCTCTGCGTGGGCATTGTAGGGGCGCTGGTGGGGCTGTTCTCTGCTTTTATGCCGCCGCTTGCCAGTTATTTTGTGCCCTTTGGGTACTACATTCCTCTGAGCGTCTACGAAGTGGCGAACTGGGACCAGGCCACCCACACCGTCACCTACGGCACCCGCCCCTTCAACTGGGGGCTGCTGGCTTTCACCCTTGCGCTGGGCGCTGTGCTGTTTGCCCTTGCGTGGCGCAAGGTACAGGACGAGGAGGTATAAAACCATGCTGAAACGCTGTATTCTTGCGGAGAACCGCAAACTCCACGCATCCCCCATCTGGGCAATGTTCTTTGTGCTGCCCATTCTTTCGGCCACCTATGGCACCTTCAATTATCTGCAAAATCTTGAGATCCTCACCGACGGCTGGTATAGCCTGTGGACCCAGCACACCCTGTTTTATTCCATGCTCTTCTTCCCTGCCATGGTAGCCACCTATGCTGCCTACTTGTGGCGGCTGGAACATCTGGGGCACAACTGGAACCTTATCATGGCAAGCCCCGTACCGCCGCTGGCCCTGTTTGCCGCAAAGTTTGCGGTGGTGACAAAGCTGGCGCTGCTGACCCACGGCTTTGTGTTCGCGCTGTTCGTGTTCTGCGGCAAGGTATTTGCCCACCTGCCCGGGCTGCCGCCGGTCACCTTACCTCTGTTTTTACTGCGGGGACTGCTGGGTGCGTTGGCTGTCATTGCCGCACAGCTGGTGCTGGCCATGGTCATCCGCAGCTTTGCCGTGCCCATTTTTCTGGGGCTGCTGGGCGGCATTACCGGCATCTTTATCAGCTCCAAGGGTCATGGGCTGTTGTGGCCCTATTCCCTGATGCAACTCGGAATGAACTCCAACAGAAGTGCGGATGCTCTGGCTGGCAGCTACGGGCTGTTTGCCTTCAGCTGCATCTTCTGGCTGGGGACGATGTTCCTTCTGGCATGGCTGCTTTTACGCCGGGAGGATGTGCGGGCGTAAGGCGCGGCAGCGCGCATGACGATTCCAAAAAATAACCCTGTGACACAATTTTCGCATCGCTGACAGACAGAAAAAACCTCCCCATGCAGTTGTCCTGCACGGGGAGGTTTTGTTATATGGGAATAGGAATGCTGCCTCAGCGCTTATACTTTGCGGCAGTCTGCAAACGCTGCATGGCACGATCCAGCGCGATCTTGCTCTGGTAATACTCGTGCATGCTCTGCTTATGCTGCAAGCGTTCCTCGGCGCGGATGCGGGCGGCCTCGGCACGGTTCTTGTCGATGTCCTCCGGGTTCTCGGCGCTGTCCACCAGCACCATCACATAGGCGGGGGTCACCTCAGCAATGCCGTCGCCCACCAGCACATCCCGGGCCTTGCCGTCCACTACAAAGTGGAGGATGCCCATATGCAGCGCTACCAGAACCGGGTTATGCCCGGCCTGTACGCCGTAGATGCCATCGCTGATGGGCAAGGTCAGATCCTCGCAGTCACCCTGATAGAACTCGCCGCTGGACGCTGTGATGCTCAGCATGAACTTGTTCATCAGACGGCACCGCCCTTTTCCTCAGCCAGCTTCTTTTCTGCCTTTTCGCGTGCTTCCTCCAGCGTACCTACGTTGAAGAATGCCCACTCCGGCAGGTCATCCGCCTTGCCGTCCACAATGGCGGCAAAGCTGCGCACGGTGTCCTTCAGGGGCACATACTTGCCCTTGAGGCCGGTAAAGTTTTCGGCCACGGCAAAGGGCTGGGACAGGAATTTCTGCAGCTTGCGGGCGCGCATGACGGTCAGCTTGTCGTTCTCGTCCAGCTCGTCCATGCCCAGAATGGCAATGATGTCCTGCAATTCCTGATAGCGCTGCAGAATGGACTGCACCTTGCGGGCTACGCGGTAATGCTCCTCGCCCACGATGTCCGCTTCCAGAATGCGGGAGGTGGAGGCCAGCGGGTCCACAGCCGGGTAGATGCCCTGCTCCACGATCTTACGGGACAGCACGGTGGTGGCGTCCAGATGGGCAAAAGTGGTGGCGGGGGCGGGGTCGGTCAGGTCATCGGCAGGCACATAGACGGCCTGCACCGAGGTGATGGAACCGTCCTTGGTGGAGGTGATGCGCTCCTGCAGAGCGCCCAGCTCGTTGGCCAGCGTGGGCTGGTAGCCCACGGCAGAGGGCATACGACCCATCAGAGCGGAGACCTCACTGCCGGCCTGCACGAAACGGAAGATGTTATCAATGAACAGCAGCACGTCCTTGTGGGTCTCCTCACGGAAGTACTCTGCCATGGTCAGGCCGGTCTCGGCCACGCGCATACGGGCTCCCGGGGGCTCGTTCATCTGACCAAAGACCAGTGCGGTCTTGTCCAGCACGCCGGAGGCGTTCATCTCGCCCCACAGGTCACAGCCCTCGCGGGAGCGCTCGCCCACGCCGGTAAAGATGGAGTAGCCGCCGTGCTCGGTGGCTACGTTATGGATCAGCTCCTGAATCAGCACAGTCTTGCCCACGCCGGCACCGCCGAACAGGCCGATCTTGCCGCCCTTAGCGTAAGGAGCCAGCAGGTCGATGACCTTGATGCCGGTCTCCAGAATCTCAGTTGCGGGCTTCTGCTCTGCAAAGCCGGGTGCCTTGCGGTGGATGGGCCAGTGCGGCAGCTCGTCCACAGCGCCCTTGCCGTCAATGGGGCGGCCCAGCGGGTCGAACATACGGCCCAGTGTGCCCTCGCCCACAGGGGCGGTCAGGCCGTGGCCGGTAGCTTCCACCGGCATACCCTTGCCCAGACCCTCGCTGGCAGAAAGCATGATGCAGCGCACCGTGGTCTCGTTGACATGCTGCGTCACCTCCATGGTGCGCTCGGCGCCCTCTGCGGTCACGGTAAGCGCCTCCTGCAGGGCAGGCAGCCTGCCGGCGGTGAACTGCACATCCACCACGGGGCCTGCTACGCGAATAATAGTTCCCTGTATCATTTGGATTGCCTCTTGTCAAATCTTGTTTGTCCAACGAATCCTCTCAGTCATCGCTGCGCGATGCCAGCTTCCCCGAGGGGGAGGTGGCACGCCGTCAGGCGTGACGGAGAGGGTTTTCCTTTATTATGTCCGGTCCTGCACAGCAGCTGCGCCGCCGATGATCTCGGTGATCTCCTGCGTAATGGAGCCCTGACGGGTGCGGTTGTATTCCAGCTGCAGGTCCCGGATCATGTCATTGGCGCTCTTGGTAGCAGAATCCATGGCGGTCATGCGGGCGCTCTGCTCGGCGCAGAAGCTCTCGGTCATGG
>OCSG01001613.1_pt1 | contig 13608 bp, 16 predicted proteins | sample 1538831 | NCBI WGS metagenome assembly OCSG01 (sample SAMN04571729, study PRJEB22368) | human gut metagenome | biome: human gut; material: stool | host: Homo sapiens | place: Luxembourg | collected 2012-09-20 | reverse complement strand
CTCCGCCCTGACTTACTTCGCCCTGAAATACAGTTTTATTCTACTACCCTATACCTTTCCTGCATAGTTGGAGGTTTTCCATAGTGATTTGATAGTTCATATAGATAGACATGGGGAAGAACTGTATTTGCAGAGTACTCAGTTATTTCACAATCAAGTTCGGTCAACACAGTACCTATGTGTAGAGCAGAAAAGTGCATTTAGTTGCAAAAATCTTTTCTAAGGAAGCAACCTTATGGTTACTCGAAGAGACTTCTATATTCAATCTGCCTATTCGTTGCCAGATGAAACAAAGCGCACACAGGATATCCGGCCATTTGGGAAAATTGATGACTCTTTCAAAAAATCATCAAAGATATCATTTTCCCCTACTATCTTCAACAAAATAAGCGGGGGTATCGACACGTGATGTCGATACCCCCGCTGACTCTTATTTATGCCGCTCTTTGCCGAAATCGCTGATTGCGAATACTGTTCGACCTTACTTGAAGCTCCTGCGATAGTAGCTTAAGGACAGAAAACTCGTCGTCCAGCCCACTCAGTTCCCGCTGCAGCACACCTTCATAGTGCCGTTTCTTCTCCTCCAGAGCCTGCACCTTCAAAACCCAGCGTTCCATAATTGCGGGGCTTTGGCTGTTACTTTTGATAAGATAATCACACTTTTCCTGATACACTGCAATCTCTTTTTTGACTGCATTATAAAATTCTTCTGTCATCTTTTCACGCTGCTTCGCATCGTCAATGATGTAGAAGCTGTTGACAATCAAAGGCGTCGTTCTTTTGTTGAGACCGCTGAGGAGCGTGATAAAATCCTCAAAAATGTCCACTTGGTCCATATGGGTACGGGGAACAAAATACATGTGACCATTGACGCTCAACTTGGTGGCCTCAAGGGATCGCAGATAATTGACGCAGATGGTTTCAATCTGCTTACGGTTGGCACAGCGCTGATAGAGTTCAAAAAGTTCTTCTGCATGCCGGCAGCACATGGGCACATCCACCGCAGAATCGTAGACCATATTGTCGCTGCGGAAAATGCTATCCGCCTTATTGTAGCTGATATTCGCCAGCTTTTCGTATTGATTCGTCTGTCGATTCAGCGTCTCCTTTACCAATTCACGGGAAAGCACGCCGGGGGTGTGCTTATTATCCCGACAGTAGGCAAGGTAGATGTTCGTTTCGCCATCCTCCGTAACAGGAATGCGCTCCCGGATATCACCCGTGGCAGAGCGGAAAGCGTCTGACACGGAAAGGCGGTTGCTGCCGCTGTACGGGATTCCAATGCTCTCGCACAGGTGGGATAACTCGTCTTTATCCACCAGAAGATTTGTCAAAGAAAAATACAGAAACTTTCCTAGCATGTGCTGCCTATCACCAGCAGCCGCACCGATAAGTTCATTCATGTTTATGACTTTATCCATATTATAGATTATCCTTTCTTCATAGCGAGTTCCCTCACCAGTTTTTAATTACTTCCGGCAGCTTATCATACTGCCCGGATATGAGCAGCCCGCACTCGTAATGAAAATTGATGTCGGTCAGATAGTACTCGATTTTTTCCATCGTTTTTTTGTCACCAATTTCCCGTGCGTGCTGATGCTTCTTGAAAAACTGCTTCATCTGGCTGAGCGTAATGCCATACTGCCTTTTTCGGATTATCGCTTGGATTCGTACTTTTTCTTGTTCTGTTAACATCGTTTCTCCTTTACATCGTTGCAGTTCGGCTTAAAAGGTAGTCATCCACGCCCTTGTAGGCGGGATTCCATGTGTATTTTGCATAGCGGATACCTGGTATCTTTTGCACTTCTTTTCTCATAGCAAGGATGGCATTGCGGACATTGGAATTTGTCATCTGATCCATGTCCATTGCCTCCACGACCTCATGGACGCCAAGCTCTCGGATGGTATCGGTCAGCCCATGCAGCGCGTTGACACCGCCGATGCAGATAAACAGCGCATCCTTTGCAAGAAAGCTAGCCACGTCGCCCTTGAGCGGGCCCTCTGTTAAAAAGGCCCGTTTTCGGAAGCGGTCGCCGACTACATGCACCCAGGAATAGCTGCGGGTGCCGTTTGGCAGGCTTCGGCTGGAGAGCCAGCGGTACTTCCGGTTGGGATGGTCCGCTTCGTCGAGCCGGATTTTAAGCCCCTGTATGAGCCCGTCCTTATTCCGAACCGGAATAAGGAACCCATTCGGCCCGGAGAGCGTCCACTCGCCATAGTAGGTGCGAAAGCCGGGAACGCCACGCAGGTCATGCCCGTGGGAGCGGAGCAGGTCGGCCAAAAGCCGACGGCCCCGCTCAGTCTCGGGCATACTTCTGTATCTGTTTTCTCGGATGCGATCTTCGGATAAGCCTCTTCCCAGCAGGTTTTCACCATGCCGGTCAAGAAGAGTCAAGTGCTCCAGCATATCCGTATATGCGGCGTGGCGCTGCCCCAGTGAAACAGGCTGCCGCTCTTTCATTTGAGGAGTAGGCGCCTGGGGCAAAGGATATACCTTTGTCTCCCGCACCAACTCCAAATAGGCCTCTTTATTGCTGATTCCTTTAAGCCTTGCATACAAGCTCACACTGTTGCCGTGAGCCCCGCAAAGGTTACAGCGGTACTGATCTGTGTCGGTATTGAGGCTCAGATGGTATTTCCCCGGTCCGTGGTCATGGCAGAAGGGGCAGCTTGCCTCGACCTCCGTTCGCCGCAGCGTTCGGGAGTCGAGGACAAGCCCACACCGTCTGGCCGTTTCCACGATAGGGATTTTATCATATTGTCGGACGGCCAAACGGGATCACCCCCTATCAGGCGGCGCGCTGCTCCGCGAAAACAATAGGTTTGATTGGCCTCACCTGCAGCGGCGCATTGCTCACGCATTTTGCCATGATGATCTGTCCTGTGGGACGTACATTGGCAAGGTCATCCACGGACTCCATGTTGTCCACGAAGACGGGGTAATTGCGCCCTGTGAGACGTTTTATCAGCTCCGACACCTCCATGCCTGCCCGGATCTTCTCGGAAAGAGAGAGCCGGTCATAACGGCGGCCGCTGTAGATAAACTTGAAGGTATCTTTGACCTCGCCTGTGGATTTCACCACATCGTAGAGGGAAATTTCCACGCGGTTCATTTTAAGCTGTGAAAAAGTAAGCTCGGCCCGCTTGCTGACATACGAAATCACATTTGTCATCGTGCGCTTAATTTCGCCGATGCCCTCCTGCGCCTCACGGATCTCACGGTCAAAGTCAGGCGTCTGTGCAGATGCCATCTCATTCAGCGCAGAGAGCTTGGACTCCAACTCACGGCACTGTTCCCGGCACTCACGCAGGCGGTCATACTCTGCCTGCGTCAAATTGCCGTATTCCAGCTCCGCCGTCAAATTCTGAATCTCACTGCGCAGTGCCTCAGCAGCCTGCAAGCCGGTTTCCGACTGTTCCGCGCAGCGCCGCTCCAGTTCGGCAGCGTCTTCCGACCATTTGCGAAGATCCGCTTCTTTGAAGGCATCGAAGGTATCTCTGGCCTTTTTGTCCAGTTCCTGAAGCTCTGTAAGCTGCCCCTTTTGCTCTGTTCCGGCAGCATACAGTTCAGAAATGGTTTTTTTGAGTGCAGCCTGTACCTCCGGCAGCGTTTCCTCCGTCACGCGACGGTGACAGGTGGGGCAGTCCATACCGGCATGAAATGCCTTGTATGCCACGGTCTCCCGCTTATACCGCGCGCTCAGGTCATTGACCTTGGCCGTGATCTCCGCCAGTGGCTCGGTAAACTTGGACTGATACTGCTCAGCCTGTCTGCGGACGATTTTTTCACGCAGCGCGTGAAGCTCTTTTTGCCGCTGCACCGTATCGCCGCGTTCATCACGGGCCATCTCATCGTATCGCTGACTTAGTTCGACGAGCTGTTCCTGCATTTTGGCAGTATCGAGGCCGGCAAACTGTTTTTCCGCCAATGCCGCGATCTTATTTTGAAGAGACGTAATGCCCTCCGAAAACTCCACCCGCATCGTTTCGTACTGTTTCTTTTGGGTTGCCGCCAGATCCTTTTGCCCGCCGAGATAGGTGATACGCTCCTCCAACTCGCGGATCTCCGCACGCCGTCCCTTGAGATAGGCGTCAGGCGAAAGGATCACCTCATCCTTCAGGGATGCCTGCACCTCGCCAGGGAGCTGTGCGAGGATTGTCTCCTGCGGAATGAACGGAAGATACCGTTCCAGAAGATTCTTACCGCTTGTCCCCAGCTCCTCGATAAAATACAGGGGGTTTAGGATAGAGAGAAACACGTCCCGCTCCCCGAAGAGGTCAGCCAAATCAAGTTGACGGATGGTATGACCGTCGTAATAGATGGACATATCGTTATTTCGGCGGATACGGGTCAATTCATGGGTGATCCCATTCTCATCCACAAAGCGCATCTGAATGGCGACGTCAGGATTTTTCTCATTGTGGAGTCGGTCAAGGCCACGCTCTCCAAAAAGCGGGAGTCCAGTCACGGCAAATGCGATGGCGTCCGCAATGCTGGTTTTCCCCCGGCCATTTCCCCCGGTGATGACGGTAGGGTTGCCGAAGGTCAGCTCCGTAGGTTTTTCATAGGACTTGAAGCCCGAAATACTCATACTGGTGATCTGAAACTGTTCGATCTTTTTCAACTGTCTGCTCCTTTCTTTGGCTCAGGGCAGCTTTTTATGCTGCCTGCTGGCCCTGCTGATAGACCTCATAGGACTCCAGTACACAGAACACCACGGTATCCTGCTTGCGGGTCGTGAGCCTCACATGAGAGAGCTGCGTACCCGGCGTCAGCTCGGGACGTACCCCTCGGACATAGGCATAGGTCTGCTTTTTCTCTGGCGTTTCCAGATTGATCAGCGTATTGCTGCCGCTCATGCCGCCCTGTACCTTCGCGGCCAGAACTGTGTAGATGTCCTCCTCGGGCATAGCCTGCGCGGTATTGCGGAACGGGACGGTCTTTCCGGTGGGTTCAGAGGCATATTCCTGCTTTTTGGGGCCCGCCTGCGGTTTCTGCTGTGCCGAGCGATTCTGGGGCTCGGCAGATTGCTGCGCCGTGCCGCCGCTGCGCTGATCCTGTACAGGTGCGGAGGCCAGCTGCTTATCGCCTGCGGCCTTCTGCTCCGGCGCGGTCTTAGGCATCAACAGAGATTGAATACCGCTCGCTGCGGCAGGCTCAAGCCCCAGCTTTTTAAGCGCGTTCAAATAAGCGTCATCCAGCTTTTTCCGCTCACTAGCCTTAATAATGTAGCTGCGTCCCCGGCGCTCAATGTCCACCCATACGGTGTCGAGGCTGTAGAGGACACGTCCGATGCCCCATTGGTAGGCAGCACGCTTCATGCTGTCGGAGAGGCCGCCTTTGATGGGCTCAATGTCCGAATCCTCAGCGCCGTCCCATTTGGTAATGAAGCCCTTGCCTTCAAAGTAAATGGCAATGCCGCAGAGCTGTGCATCCTTTTTTGAACTCGTTGTACCAGTTTTCTGGGCCGCAGACCTCGTCCAGCCGATTCTGGATGGCGCGGTTGGTCACATAGGGGACCGCCATGCCCCGCATTGATTCCTCAATCGTATTTTGCAGGCGCCATTCCAGATCCTCCGGAGCAAAGGGCTTTGCAAGCGCCGCTTGCATATTTCTGGCATCTTTTTCTGTCAATTTTTTACCTCCTAAGAATAAAATCACTCAGCGTGCGGCCATTGGGGACAAGAATGTCTGTATAGTAGTAGGCGGGGTCTTTGTCTTTGAGATGTTCCAGTAGCGCTTTGTGGTCAAGGCCCTTTTGATTATGCGCGGAGTAGAACATATCGTCGTTGTCGGGCAATCCCAGCAAATACCTTGGGAAATTCTTCATCGCTGAAAGCTTTTTGTATCGCGGCAGGATGTTATTGCCTGTGCATACCCTTTCATCGTCATAGACGTTGGAGAATGGGTAGAAAAACATTGGCGTATCCTCCGTTGGAGGCTCATCCGCGACCACTCCCATAGAACAATCTGCAACCCTTCCGTCAGCCAAGACACGAAGGCCGAAGACCAGCCGCGGCAGCGGAAAATCCATATATTCTGTGTCCCGGTAGATCACATCAGCCCGCAGGTCAGGGTTCCAGATCACAAAGCGGCGTTCTGCGGCATTCATGGAGACATGAAGACAATGCTCCGGCAGAAATCCGCTGCTGATGTATTCGTTTCCGACGCAGCTGCCGTTGAGGGCGTAATAAAATTCGACTGGGTCGATCTCCCGGTAACTCAGGACTCCGCCGGGACTTCGTTCCTGAACAATGATGGTGTTTCGGCTCGGTGAGATCCGAACGATTACCTCCTCCGGCGATTCCTTTCTCACAAGCGGCATTACGCAGCCTCCTTTCCGTTGAAAATAAGATGCTGTTCATTTCTTTCAGTTTCCAGCCGTCTGACTTCCTTTTGACAGTAGAGGATCATATTGATAATTGAATTTAAGAAGAGGAGCGGCTCATAGCAATCCGGTGAAAGTGTAATGTCGATCTTGACACTATCTATGCCGAAATAATAAGCAACATCGAAGACAGAGTGGGATGCGCCAACGACATAAAACAGGAATGTATCTTTGATCTTTTCCTGCCACATCTTGAGCTGCGATGAAAAGATATCCCCATCTTGGCAGCCCAACTGGTATAAACGGTCAACGCTCTGATTGCTAAAGCGCACGGTGTAAAACTCATCATCTGCTTCTTCCGGTTCTTCATCGAAAAAAGCCCACAGCAAATCATACATGATCATGTCAGGGTCTTCCGCGTCCACCTCTGGGTAATCCCGAATGATCGCGTTGACCATATCGGCATCGCTGGTGTGAAGATATTTTAAGATCCGCAAGAAAAGCAGAATATCCCATTCATATTCGTTGTCATACATGGGCGCACCTCAAAAGAAGGTTCGATGCAGCAGCCGGAAGGTCTGCGCTTTTTTACTATTGCCGGCCAAGGCTGCGATCCAGCTGCTTTCAGTGCGTCGACAAATATCATTCAAACCTTCAGGTGTGACCTCCTCCATTTCAAAGGCTAACCAGTTGATCATAGCCAGGTTCAATACGCCATCTTTCTTTACCGTGTCCATCACCGTCTGGAGGTAAGGGTTGTACTTTGGTTCGGAAAGTACAGTTTCTTTCGCAGGTACCTCATGGAGCAACTGCACAAAGCGATCTCTATGGAACTCAAGCATTCTTGATTGCCTCCTGCCCAAAGCTGACCATGCACAGGGCGTACTGGTCCAAATTTTGTATAATCTCACTGCGTTCCTGTTCAGATGCAGATGCCCGGCCGAGCGAGGCATAGTAAATGCCGCAATCAGGAATAGGTGCTCCTTCCTGAATCAGAATGTTCCAGACCGTATGCGCCAGCAGCTCGGGATCGCTGCCATCCACAACCGTAGAGCAAAGCAGCATATCACCGATCTTCTGCGCGCCGCCGAGATTCGCTTTACGGAGCATTCCCGCAGTATGGAAGGCAACCGCCTCCCGCTGCGCTTCCTCGCCAGCCGCGAGCAACCGGTGGAACACCTCCGGTTCCTGTTTCCCCAGCACAACGCCAAAGGGGCGGGAGATCCTATGCTCCCACACGCCACCCGAGGGATTAAACTGTCGGTACAGCTTTCCGAGTTCCGGGCGCAGCAACGCCGTTACCTTTTCCCACACCTGCAAGCGCAGGGCTTCATCGCCTCTGGTGAGGCCGCTCACAGGAACGACAATCACCATATCTAAAGATTTCATTTTTCTTTCTCCTTTATCAATATTCGTCGGCCAGCATGATCGTAGTGGCTGAACGGTCTGCCTCCGTGATGATCAGAATGCGGATCTTGCCGCTGATTTGATACCAAGATAAGATACGGTCCCCATCGCGGATCGCCTGCTCATTGGCTTTTTGATCCGCCATGCAGGTATCGCCCCAGTTACCACGGATATGCCGATTCACAAGACAGATCAGCTTTTCCTTTGAGACATTCGCCAAAGCAGCCGTTGTGGCGCGGACTTCTCCGGTGGGAAACCGGATGGGTCTGTACTGCATAATGGGTAAGCCCCCTTTCTTTATGTCAATGCCTTAAAGCCGTTTGACGTTAGGACATTGAAGATCATTTTATTTGTGATGGTTTCCCTGACCTCACTGCCAAGGTGGTTTCCGCTGGCACTGAACTTCTCCTCGCTCTCCGTGCGCACAACCTTGACGATGCGGCCCTTGATGATGTGAGGGCTGTCGCATTCAATAAGGCCGTTGATCATGCCGGAGCCGCCGATTAGCCCGATCTGGCTGATAGACAGCGGCAGGAGCGGGCGCTTGGCACCACTGTCCAGTTCGCTGCGGCGCATCATCTGTGCGAAGCTGTTAGACTTGCGAAGTTGCTGCTCCAATTCCTTTTGGTTGAACCGCTCCCCCTTGAAGGTGTTGACCTGCAAGGGCTGTGCCGGGAGCGCATAGCGTCCTTCCTCAATCTTCTCAAGAGTCGGTATCGAGGCGGGACTGCACGCAAGCTGCTCCAGCCAGAGCGTATCCTGCAATTCCGTATCTCTGTGCTTTCGGACGCCGAATATAGCAACCTGTTTGAACTGCTTAAACTCGCTGTCTGTAAAGCGCCAGACGGAGATGTCATCGAAATTATCAACGAGGACACGGCAGATATCCGGTGTCAGGCGGTAGTAAGGAATGACATAGATCAGCAGTCCGCCATACATCAAGGTGGGTAGACTCTCGATCAAAAACCGCTTTTCATGCCGGGAGCGGCCGCCGCTTTCATTGATGACAGACAGGTACGGCGGATTCAAAAAGAGCAGATGAAATGCTTCATGGCTGATACGGCTGTAAAAGAAGCTGCCAAATCCGACGCGGTGGAGACGTGTCTGTGCTTCTTCCGCACGGCTCTCATCCAGCTCCACGCCGTAGGCATAGCAGTTATTCCCCTGAGCCAACTGGCGCAGAGCCTTACCACAGCCGCAGCATGGATCGAAGAGGTTCGTGGTGACGCCATCTGGGAACCGGATACCCCGCAGCATCAAAGAGATGTTGTCAGGATCGGTAGGGTAATAGCCCAGCTTAATGTTGTTCATCAGGCGGCCCACCACGGCGGCATTGGCCTTTTGCCCTGTGGGGAACGCAGCCGTGAACTTGCTCAGTACCTCATAGATAGGCTTGTAGCCTGTACTCATGAGATTGAAGCTGCTCATGCCCCGACAAAGCTGTCCTGCCATAGATGCCAGTTTGTACTCTTCCATCTCCAGCAGAAATAGCTGGGCGGCAGTAATCTGCTCTGTCAGATCCCTGCGGATCTGCTCAAGCTCTGTGTAGGTATCCCGTGCCGCCACCAAGTCGCTCTGCCGGTATTTTTCAATCCTTGCCCGCTGCACGACCATGCTCTGCACTGATTGCATGATCTGTGATTGAAGTTGGGTAAGCTGATCCAGGGCATAGGGCCTTTGTGTTTCTAAATCAAGCGGCTTGCTCATCAGATTCCCAGTCCTTTCTCAATGCACAAAGGGCATCCAAGAGATGGGTATAAGACCATTTTTCAAGTTCGTGCCGGGTGATAAAGTGGTTATAGCCGCCTTTATAGTCTCTGCTATGGCGCACCGTGCGGTAGAGCAGCACTTTACCGCTGCCGCAGGCAGGCTGGGAAATGGAGACATAAAGGCCGCCGTTCTCCCACATTCCGATCAGGCTGCACTCTCCCGATACTCCAATGCCACCGGCGTTGCTGCTGACGGTCACATCACGTAGCCCGAGATCTCTTGCGAGGGCGCGCAGGAAAACCTTTCCCACATTGAGGAAGACCTGCTTGCTCCCGTTGGGGCCACACTCCTTTTTTCCATGGATATTGCAAAGATTGATATTAAGCAGCGCGGCCAGCCGCCGCATATTGTTCGTCTGTGATTTTATAGACATGGCAATTCCTCCGATCATTGATATAAAAGATGGCAAGGAACAGATACAGTTCCTTGCCTTCTTGTCGCACGGCTCATGCCGCGCTCTTCATATTCTCTTCGGCTTGCGGTGAAGATTTAGCCGTGCCTGCCGTCCCCAGCGGGACGCGCTTGGCGCAGTATGCTTTTAACCGCACACAGCCGTTTTCTGTCAGGATACCGTGATAGCGCTTTTCATAGAGGACGGCTTTCCCATTCTCGCTGATTCGTACCCTGCTCACCACATTGATCTCCCGCATAGGCTCTTACGCAGCGTTGCGGAGGATACGCTCATGCTCAAAATCGAACACGGGTGCATTTTCCTCCGGCGTGCCGGGGATGAGCTTGAGGGTGTAGCCCTGCTCACGCGCCAGCTTGAAAATGCCGACGATTCGATTGAGTTCTTCATCCACAGGTTCAGGCTCGGCAGTATTTTCTGTCGCGCATGGTACAGCTTGCGCTGCCACAGATTCTTGCTTTTCTTCCTGCACCGGTTCAACAACATCCTCTCGCACATTATCATCGACGTCTGCCATGGCTTTCAGTTCCTTTTGACCGGGAACCGTCAATACCGTCCAGATTGAGCGGAACGCGGAAGCAAGAAGCGTACCGAAAAGTGTACGCTTTTTCGGTGCCAGGTTAACGATCTCTGCGGCATTTACTGTGTCGATCTCACTAAGCGTTACCGTCAGCTTTCCTGTCTCCACATAGGCGGTGGAAAGAAAGCAAGATACCGCGGCGCTCTCTGAGGCAAAGACCTCCGGCGACTGCACACGCTTAGCGAGCAGGCGCTTACAGACGATGCTGCCAGCGTCCATATCATCAACCCGGATCACATCGGCATTCACGGTTCCGGCATGGACTGTTCCGTACCCTGTGATCGTTTTGGCCGTGATGCCGCAGGACACTTGAAGACACCCGTGAACGACCAGATGCTCTGTTGCAAGAGATTCGTAACGGATAGTTTCTCCCTTGGGAATGTAGATAGTTTTCATATTGCTGTCTCCTTTTCATTTTTTGAGGGCGCATCGCCCATTTTCTTTTTAGTCTCAGGCGGCCATTTCATCACGGAGCCGAACCGGCAACACCAGCGCAAAATCGCTGCGCCCCTCTGCCTCGACCACGATGGGCGTATAGGGACCGCTGAGTTTGATCCGCACCGTTGGCTCTTTTCTAAACTGTTTCAATGCGTCCAGCATATAGCGAAGATTAAAACCAATGGCAAGATCACCGCGGCCAACCATAGATACACGGGTCGTAAAACGTCCGGAGGGCACATTCATGGATAATTCCTGTCCGGCAAAGCGTACATACGGAAATGTGCAGCTGCCAATGCATTCTTTGAGATAGGTGAGTTCCCGCAACAGTTCATCCGTTTTCACCGTAATGACTTCCCTGTAGGCCTTGGGGATCGCAGCGTCGGGATCATAGGTGTCCACACCATACCTGCGGACATACAACTTCAGCGTCTCGTCTGAGAAGCATACCTTGTGAGCACCGATCTGTACCGCAACTTCATTTTCTCCGAACGCCCTTAGATGCGTGAGCGCATCGCCCAGCAGCAAACAGGGCACAGGGAAAACCGTATCCGGCTGCGTATCACAGGCCATGCGACGTCCATCCAGAGAAAAAACGCGGTCTTCCCGAAACTGGACACATGCGCTCTGCGGCCGGCGGTCGAGGCATCCCTTTTCTGCGGCATAGCGTACACGCTCGACTCTGCGGAAAAGCGCAGCGGCGTTCAAACGCAGGGATATGCCGTCCTCTATGGTCCCGCACTCCGGATAATCTTCATGGGCAATGACAGGAAACTCCGCGGCTCTCTGCCCACAGAGCACCTCTATCTTCCCATCCCTTTCGTCCTTTGGAGCAAAGGTAATCGCCAGTTCTCCCTCAAAATGAGCACAGGCTTTCATCACGTCCTTTGTTCTGGAAAAAACGAAGGATACATCATCGCCGTGAGCGGGAAGCTCCGCCACGAGCCATGTTTCAAGGTCCGTTGCCATCAGTGTGCAGAGTCCATTCTCTACATGCACGGCGATTTCCTCCAGAATAGGGAGCGGGCTTTTCCGCAGGACCTTACTGACCTTGCTCATCGCGTCCGAGAACGCTCCGGCATCTACCGTGAACCTCATCATGCTACTTTCCTCCTCGGCTGTTTTTCCAGTACCGTCTGCATCCGAATCGTCCGTGTGGAGAAGTCCGTCTGAAGTGCGATATTTTCTCCGTGGGTCAGGATGTTGTAGACCATCGTTAGAACAGCCGTAGCCGCCGTGACATTGGCAACGATGCTCTGCGGATCTGCCTGGGCCGCTTCGGCACAGCTCAGTTCCGAAGGAAAACGGTCTATGACCTTCAGCATTTCCGGGTGGACGCCGCCGATGGGTCTTCGCACGGTACGACCGTTTTTCCGCACACCGCAGACCACCTGGCCAGTATAGCTGCCGTTGCCGCTGTCGATGTAGATGAGATCTAAGCTCTTTTTGAAGGCCTCATGGCAGAGCTGGCGCGTGCGGTTATTGTCCACGCAACCCAGCAGGAGAACCATCTCTCTGACTTTTCTTCTCGGATAGCCGTCCGTTTCCCATTCTCCCGGTTCGATTAAGGTCATAAGCTCCGGGAGCGTTTCAATGAAATTGGGAACATACTCCGTTTCCATGCCCAGCACGGCGGAGTAACGCTCCGAGAGCACACGGGCCTTATTTTCACCAAGATCAGCTTCCACAAAATTCTGCCGATCAAGGTTTTTTGCCTCGACGAGATCTCCGTCGCAGATAATAAACCGTGCCGGACGATCAAGCATGTGCAGCAGGCGGAAGAGGTACGGCGCAACATAGCCGCCTGTCCCGCCTGCGCCCAGCATCACGACCTTTACCGGACGATCCATTGGAAATCTCATCACCACACCTCCGAAAGAAACTCTCGAAAGCTGCGTTTCTTTTCCACCTTCACAGGGACAGGTCTGTGGACGCTGACCTGATCCAACCATTCCTGTGGAAACGGCTGCTCCAGCCCCTCAATGACCGTAGCAGGATCAATAGTAACGAAGTTGTCGCCGCAGAAGATACGAGCTTTGATCTCCGGGTAAAAATGATCAAGTTCTCCAAAGACAAAGTAAAGCCCTACGGAGCGCTCGTCCCGGTCGTCCTTTCCCGAGAAAAAGGCGTCCATGCTGTTGTGGGAGTGGATATCGGCATAGCAGATATAGCGCTCCTCATCGTCATAGGGGCAGCCGCGAAGATCCGCCTCCACTTCATCCTTGCAAACGCTCTGCTTGGGGACATAGGCGAAAAAGCGCTTTTCCTCCTTGTCCCAGTAGATCTGAACGAAAGCCTCGTTTTCCTCATTTTCCGTCATAAGGGCACGGAAGAAAGCGATGATCTCGCCCATGAGCTGAGCGGGGATCTTCGGCAGAGCCGGGGTAAACCCGGCTCTGATCTCCGAAAAATCTACTACATTGTTTTTTGGGGCGATAAACTCGCCCTGCTCCATCTTGCGAAGCTCATAGATCCTGCCGTTGCGGGCGGGAACCATGCAGATGACCTTATCCGATGCCCGCGCCTCCTCCAGAGAACCGAATTTTCCCTTATAGGCGGCGTTGCCCTTGGTCTTCATCTCCACCTTGGGCTTCACATAGCAGCAGGGATTTTTTTCTTTTGTCTTTTTGAGGGCTGCCAAGAATTCACGAGACCGTTCGATCGTCTCTTTCACG
>OCSG01001610.1_pt1 | contig 13634 bp, 13 predicted proteins | sample 1538831 | NCBI WGS metagenome assembly OCSG01 (sample SAMN04571729, study PRJEB22368) | human gut metagenome | biome: human gut; material: stool | host: Homo sapiens | place: Luxembourg | collected 2012-09-20 | reverse complement strand
TCAAGCACCCCGTCGTCGCGACGAATCATATCACGCCGTTTATCGAAAACGATGTGCCGGATCTGTGGGCGTACACCTGCTGCGGTCAGTGCGTGGACGTGGGCAACCGTTTCCTTGCGATGCCCTCAAACCGCAATCGCATTTTGGGCGTGCAGATGTGGAAGTATCACATCACGGGCTTCCTGCACTGGGGCTATAACTTCTGGAACTCGCAGCTCTCCAAAGCGGTTATCGATCCGTTCAAGGTGACGGACGCAGGCGGCGCGTTCCCGGGCGGCGACGGATTTTCCGTCTATCCCGGCGAAAACGGCCCGCTGCCGTCGCTGCGGCAAAAGGTTTTCGCCATGGCGCTTTATGATATGCGCGCGTTGTCGCTCGCCGAAGAAAAGCTCGGGCGCGAAAGCGTCTTAAAACTGCTCGGAGACGGCGAAAGCATGACGTTTGCAAACTATCCGCGCACATCGTCCTATCTGCCTGATCTGCGCGAGCGCGTGAACGAAGCCATCGAAAATGCGTGCAAATGAATTAATTTTTTAAAGACTGTCGTACTGTTTCGGTGCGGCGGTCTTTTTTTCTGAAATTTGCTCTACCCATATTTGTCGTTTTGTGCTATGATGAATAGAAACAAGGAAAGGAATGACCGAAATGTTAAAGACTTCTGAAACCACCGAAAAGCTGCTGAAGTTTATCGACGCTTCTCCGTCGTGCTTTCATGCGGTGAAAAATATATGTGTAATGTTGGAAGATGCGGGCTGCATTCGCCTGCTTGAAAACGAAACCTGGACGCTCGAAAAGGGCAAGCGCTACTTTACGACGCGCAACGGCTCCTCCGTTTTGGCGTTCTCCGTGCCGGAAAACTATAACGGCATGCAGATTGTCTCCGCGCACAGCGATTCCCCGACGTTCCGCGTAAAGAGCGGCGCGGAGATCACCGTAGAGGGTCACTACAAAAAGCTCAACACCGAAGGCTACGGCGGCATGATCCTTTCCACGTGGTTTGATCGTCCGCTGTCGCTTGCCGGCCGCGCCGTGGTGCGTACCGAAAGCGGCGTAAAGAGCGTGCTTTTGAACATTGACCGCGACCTATGCATCATCCCGAGCCTTGCCATTCACATGACGCGCGGCATGGCAGACCACAAGTTAAACCCGCAGGTCGATCTGCTACCCTTGCTCGGCGGCGAAAACGCCGATTATAACGCGCTCATCGCGGAAGAGGCAGGCGTTAAAAAGGAAGACGTCATCTCGAGCGATATGTTCCTCTATCCGCGCCAGCACGGCGTTGTATTCGGCATGGAGAACGAATTTATTGCATCCCCGCGCCTCGACGACCTCCAGTGCGCGTTCTCCGCAACGGAAGCGTTTTTGAACGCGGAAAACAAAGAAAAGCTGCTCATCAGCGCCGTGTTCGATAACGAAGAAGTCGGCTCGCTGACAAAGCAGGGCGCAGATTCCACGTTCCTCACGGATACCGTGCGTCGCATCGCTTCCGCGCTCAATATCCCCGAAGCGGAGTGGCTGCGCAAAATGCCGGATAGCTTCATGCTTTCCGCCGATAATGCCCATGCCGTGCACCCGAACTACACGGAAAAGTGTGACCAGACGAACCGCTGCTACTTAAACGGCGGCATCGTCATCAAGTACAGTGCAAACCAGAAGTATACGACGGATTCCGTTTCCGCCGCCGTGTTCGGCGAGATCTGCCGTAAGGCCGAAGTGCCGGTGATGATCTTCCACAACCGCTCCGATATGGCGGGCGGCTCTACGCTCGGCAATATCTCAAACGGTCATCTGTCGCTCAACACGGTCGATATCGGCATCCCGCAGCTCGCGATGCACTCCTGCGTGGAAACGGCGGGCGAAAAGGACACCGCGTACATGGTAAAGGCCATGACAGCGTTCTATAATGCGGATATCCGCCAGACGGCAGACGGCATGTATACGTTTTAAGTTGCAATCGGCATAACTCTCTTGAAAGGAACGGATATAACAATGTGGGCAGATGAAACGGTGTTTTACCAGATCTATCCCTTGGGCTTTACCGGTGCGCCCATGCCGAACGACGGCGTGTGCGTGAACCGCATTCAAAAGGTCAAAGGGTGGATTCCGCACCTGAAAAAGCTGCATATCGGCGCGGTGTATTTTTCCCCGGTGTTTGAATCGGACAACCACGGCTACGATACGCGTGATTTTACAAAAATAGACTGCCGCCTCGGCACGAATGAAGACTTCAAAGCCGTGTGCGATGCGCTGCACGAAAACGGCATCAAAGTTGTGCTCGACGGCGTGTTCAACCACGTGGGACGCGGCTTTTTTGCGTTCCGTGACGTGCAGGAGAAAAAGTGGGACTCTCCCTATAAAGACTGGTTTCACTTGAATTTCGACGGTAACAGCGCCTATAACGACGGCTTTTGGTACGAGGGCTGGGAGGGACATTACGAGCTTGTCAAGCTCAATCTCTATAACCCCACCGTAGTAGAGTACCTTTTAAACTGCGTCGGCAGATGGATCGACGAATTCGGCATCGACGGCCTGCGTCTTGACGTGGCGTACATGTTGAATGAAGATTTCATGCGCCGCCTGCGCGCGTACTGCGACGGCAAAAAGCCGGAGTTTGTGCTCATCGGCGAGATGATTCACGGCGATTACAACCGCATCACCGCAGACGGCCTGCTGCACAGCGTGACGAACTACGAGTGCTACAAAGGGCTTTACTCTGCGTTCAATTCGATGAATCTCTTTGAGATTGCGCATTCGCTCGGACGGCAGTTCGGCCCGGAGCCGTGGACGCTGTACCGCGGCAAGCACCTGATGAACTTCGCCGATAACCACGACGTAACGCGCATCGCGAGCATTTTAAACGACGAAAAGCAAATTTACCCGCTGTACGGCGTGCTGTTCGCCATGCCGGGCATTCCGTGCCTGTATTACGGAAGCGAGTGGGGCGCAAAGGGCGAAAAGCATGAGGGTGACAACGCCCTGCGCCCGTGCTTCGATGCACCCGTCGAAAATGAGCTGACCGCGTTTATCGAAAAACTCGCGAAGGTGAAGACCGAAAGCCGCGCATTGAATTACGGAGATTATAAGAACATCACCATTCAGAATAAAAATCTGCTGTTTGAGCGTCATTGTGATCATGAGACGGTGTTTGTTGCCGTCAATGCGGAAAACGCGCCGTGTTCCATAGACGCCCGCGGCGAGTACAAAGCGGTCGATTTTTTAACCGGTGAAACAAGCGACATCCACGGCAGGGTGGAGCTGCCGCCGTATGGGGTCAAATATTTGAAGCTCGTATAAACCAAATACTTTAAAACCGGTGTATTTTTTAGAAAAAGCAGATGTGTCACCAAAATCGGTAGATACATCTGCTTTTTGTCGTGTTTATGGCGTGTTTATCCCGCCTTCTCCATTTCTGCCTTCAATCGGTGCAAAATGCGCTTTTCAAGCCTTGAGATGTACGACTGCGAAATGCCGAGTGCATCGGCAACTTCCTTTTGCGTGTGCTCCTTTTGCCGGTTCAGCCCAAACCGCAGCTCCATGATCTGCTTTTCGCGCGGGTCAAGCTTTTCAACGGCACGGAGCAGCGTTTGCTTTTCCGATTCCTGCTCGATGCCGCGATTCACAATGTCGGGGTCGCTGCCAAGTAGATCGGAGAGCAGGAGCTCGTTGCCGTCCCAATCCACATTCAGAGGGTCGTCGAGCGAGATTTCGTTTTTCAGCTGCGCCGTTTTGCGCAGGTACATCAGAATCTCGTTTTCAATGCACCGCGAAGCATACGTCGCAAGCTTGATGTTGCGCTCCACGCTGAACGTATTTACAGCTTTGATGAGCCCGATGGTGCCGATGGAAATGAGGTCTTCCACATTCACGGCAGGCGATTCAAATTTTTTCGCAATGTACACGACAAGCCGCAGGTTATGCGTGATAAGAGGGTCGCGTGCGTTCGGTTTTCCGTCACGGATGTTCTGAAAAACCACCTGTTCTTCCGCTTTCGTCAGCGGTGGCGGAAGCGTTTCCGGGCCGTTTATGTAGTGGCAGGTGTCTTCGTTCAGCTTTGATAAAAAGTGAGCAAAAATTTCGCGCATGCGGGTGAGAAAATCGTGTTTCATAGGATGTCCTTTCCGGGTTTTAAACCCTGTATCTGCGCGGTGTCACACACGGCGGCGCCGACGAGCGCCTGAAAACTCCCTGCGGAAAGCGTGCGGTCGGTCACGGCCACCCAACATTCAATCGGCATGCCCGAAAGCGAAGCCGCATCCGGCCGAAACGCGGGCAAAACACCGTCCGCTCCGAGTGAAGAAAACGGGATGAGCCGCATAGAAACAGCATTTTCCGTGCTTTGCATTCCGAAATTCGGCGGCAATATGGCACCGAGCGCACGCCGTTCTGCAACGATGGCAGGCGTGCCGGAAAAAGGCTCCGTCAGCGTCAGCCCCGTGTCAATTTTCGCCGGCAGCGTGACGGTTTTGCCTTGCCGTGTGATGGTCAGTTTTGCGAAAAACACGTCCGGCTCCTTTTTGCGAAACAGGCGGTCGAAGCCGTACAGCACGCCGTAAGAGACGCACGTGAGCAAAATGAGCGTCAATGCGGAAATGTTAAAATACACCGCGCCGTTTGCGAGCAAAATACCGTGTATCGGCAGAAAATACGCCGCAGCCGTCAAAAGCCCGGAAAGCGCCGCGCCAAACAAAAACAGCAAAAAAACGGCTTTTAAAAGCTGCGTCATCGGCTTTGGCGCAAACGCTGCCGCGCACAGCGCAAGCGATTCCAACAGCGCCAGCGGAAACAAAACAACCCCCGGCAGCGCGGGCAGCAGGGCAGAAAGCCCAAACACCCCGCCGAGCACGGAAGCGAGCAAAAGCCTTTTTCCCGTAAGCGGCAGCCGCAAAAAACGCCGTACCGCGCTGAGCAAAAGCGCGTCTATGTAGAGGTTCACGATGAAAAGCAGGTCGGCATAAACGGTCACGCTTTCACCTCCCGACACCAGTATACATGTGGGACAAATTTTGATTCTGTCACATTGTGCCGCCGGGAAAAATTTTCGGAAAAGGCAGCGGAACGCGTGCTGCTTGCGGGTTTTGCATTGACAAAATCCGCATTGCCTGCTATGCTGAAAATACTTTTGGAGGTGGCGTTTACATGAACCGAATTTCTGTTTTTTACGAGCACATGGCAGAAGCCATGAAGCAGGAGAATATTACATTAGATGAAGTGTGCGCGGCGGTAAAACGCTTTGGCTTTGACGGCGTGGAGCTTGACGCGAACCGCCTTAAAAACGAGGTCGGCACAATTTTACCCGCGCTGCAAAAAGCCGGCCTAAGCGTGAACGGCATTTACAATTTTTTCGATTTCGGCAGCGCAAACGGTTCGTCGGAAAGCGACAGCACGGAGACACTGCGCATTATACGGTACTGCGTGAAGATAAACTGCAAGTTTCTGCTTGCCGTGCCGGGCTTTTTGACGGAGGACGAAATGGTGCGCGGCAGTGCAAAGTATGAAGCCCGCCGTCTGCGCATGGCGGCGTCTTTAACGGAACTCACGGCAGCAGCGGCAAAGCGCGGCATCACGGTTGTTATGGAGGAGTTCGATAACCTTACGGCGCCGTACTCCCGCGCCGATGAGCTCATGTGGTTTATGCAGCATGTGCCCGGCCTGCGCTGCGGCTTTGATACCGGCAATTTCCTTTATAATGAGGAGGACGCGGTGAAAAATTTTTCCCTGTTCCGTCCGTACATTGCATCCGTGCACTGCAAAGACCGCACGTTTACGGAAAACACCGGCAGTCCGTGCGTCACGGTCGCAAACCGCAAGCTGTATCCCGTGGCGGTAGGCGACGGCAATCTGCCCATTGAAAAAATGATGCGTGTTTTGCTTGACTCCGGTTACACCGGCAGCTTTGCGGCAGAACATTTCGGCTCCATAGAGCAGCTGAAATGCATGGAGCGCTCGGCGGCGTTTTTGAAGCGGGTACTCGGGGAGAAGCGAGGCTAACAATTTGCAAATTGGAGATACTATGGAAAATCACAGAATTTTGATTGTTGAAGATGATGAGGCTATTGCGGGTGCGGTCAGCCGCATCATCGAATCTTGGGGGCTTACCCCGCGCTGTGTCCGCGATTTTCGCGATGTTCTGCGCGAATTTACGGATTTCGACCCGCATCTTGTCCTCATGGACATCACCCTGCCGTTTTTTAACGGCTACCACTGGTGCAGCGAAATCCGAAAAATATCCGCCGTGCCGATCATTTTCGTCTCCAGCGCGTCGGAAAATATGAATATTGTGATGGCGGTAGACATGGGCGGCGATGATTTTATCGCAAAGCCGTTCGACCCCTCCGTGCTTATGGCAAAAATTCGCGCCGTTTTGCGCCGTACCTATGACCTCGGCGACCGTGTGCCGGTCATTGAGCGTGGCGGCGCGGTCTTGAACCTGAACGATGAGACCGTGACGCACGACGGCCAAAAGGTGCAGCTCACACGCAATGAGTTCCGCATTTTGCAGACGCTTATGGAAAGCCGCGGCAAGGTCGTCAGCCGCGAAACGCTCATGACACGCCTTTGGGAATACGACCTGTACATTGAAGAAAACACGCTGACCGTCAACATGACCCGCCTGCGTAAGAAGCTTTCCGGCATCGGCCTGACCGATTTCATCACGACGCGCGTCGGCAGCGGCTATGTCGTTTTGTGAGGTGACCCATGAAGAAAAAAGAAAGCGCGCTGTTTTTCTCATACCTGTGCGCACACATTTTGCAGATCGCGTTTTTGCTGCTGTGCTTTACCATTTTTGCGGTGATCCTCTATTTATACGATTTGCCCGCCGATCCCGTTTTGTACGCGGCGCTGCTGTGCGCGGCGGTGGGGCTTTTAAGCTTTATTTTAAGCTATCTGCGGTTTCATAAGCAGTTTCGCCGGTTGGAATCGGCGCTTTTGAATCTGCCCGAATCGCGCGATGACCTCCCGGAGCCCTCGGGCAGCACGGCCGTGTGTTATGACGAAGCCGTGCGCATGCTGTGCACCAAGCTCGCCCAAAGTGAGACCGACCGCCGCCGTGGGCAGGAGGAGAACACCGATTATTTCACCATGTGGGTACACCAGATCAAAACGCCCATCTCCGCCATGCGGCTGATGCTCGGCGAAGAAGATACCCCGCGCAGCCGCGCACTTTCCGCAGAGCTGTTCCGCATAGACCGCTATGCCGAAATGGCCTTGAATTACGCGCGCCTAAACAGCACGTCAAACGACCTTGTGTTCGCCAAAGTCGAGGTCGAACCCGTCATAAAGCGCGTCGTGCGGCAATACGCCGGGCAGTTTATCCGCAAGCACATCGCGTTAAAGTGCGATATTGCCCCGGTGCAGGTCTTAACGGACGAAAAGTGGTTGGCGTTCATTTTGGGTCAGCTGCTCGCAAACGCCGTAAAATATACGGAAAGCGGCACCGTGACCGTCACTGTCACAATGAATAAGGTCTTAAAGGTCAGCGATACCGGCATCGGCATCGCACCGGAAGACCTGCCGCGCATTTTTGAAAAGGGCTTCACGGGCTATAACGGCAGGGCAGAAAAGAAATCGACGGGTCTCGGCATGTATCTGAGCCGCCGCGCCGCCGATATGCTCGGCCACACGCTCTCCGTGCAGTCCGCTCCCGGCGCAGGCAGCACCTTTTCGCTCGATATGAAGGAAAGCAATTTACAGGTGGAGTGACCTTACAAAAATGTAAGCTCCGCCTTTCATTTTGTAAGGTGAATCGATGTTCTGCGTCCGCTTTTTGCTGTATACTTTTGTCAACGAATTGAAAAAGGAGACTTATTTATGGCTGTTTTGGAAGTCAATGGATTGAAAAAGGTATATACCACGCGGTTCGGCGGCAGCCACGTGCAGGCGCTCACGAATGTCACATTTGCCGTGGAGCGCGGCGAGTATGTCGCCATCATGGGCGAATCCGGCTCCGGAAAAACGACGCTCTTAAATATCCTGGCGGCGCTTGACCGTCCCACGGAGGGGGAGGTGTTCTTAAACGGCCGTGCACTCTCGACCATCGGCGAAAAGGAGATTGCTTCGTTCCGCCGCCAGAACCTCGGGTTTGTTTTTCAGGATTTCAACCTGCTTGATACCTTCACCCTGCAGGATAATATTTTTCTGCCGCTCGTTTTGGCGGGCAAGCATTTCCCGGAGATGCAGGCGAAGCTTCTGCCGCTCGCGCAGCAGCTCGGCATTGCAGATCTGCTCCAGAAGTACCCGTACGAGGTCTCCGGCGGCCAGAAGCAGCGCGCCGCCGTAGCGCGTGCGCTCATCACCTCACCGCAGATTCTCCTTGCGGATGAGCCCACCGGCGCACTCGATTCCCGCGCGTCCGACAGTCTTTTATCGCTCTTTGGCGAGATTAACCGCGCCGGTCAGACGATTTTGATGGTTACGCACTCCACTAAGGCCGCAAGCCATGCCGGCCGCGTACTGTTCATCAAGGACGGCGTTGTGTTCCACCAAATTTACCGCGGTGGTTCCACAAATGAAGAGATGTTCCACCGTATTTCGGATACCCTCACCGCCATGGCGGCAGGCGCGTAACGGGAGGGCACGAAAATGAATAACTTATATGTGCGCTTGGCGGCGCAGAACATCAAAAAACACCGCCGCAGCTACGTGCCGTTTATGCTGGCGGGCGTTTTTGTGGCGGCGGTCAGCTACATTTTAAATTCGCTTTCCAATAATACGGAGCTCGGTCCCACGTCGCAAATGATGTTCACGCTCGGCAGCACCGTCGTCATGCTGTTTGCCGTCATATTTTTGTTTTACACGAACAGCTTTTTGATGAAGCAGCGTAAAAAAGAACTCGGTCTCTATAATGTGCTCGGCATGAACAAAGGCCACATTGCCCGCGTCATCGGGTTGGAAACGCTTTTCACGGCGCTTATCGTTATTGTAGGCGGCTGCGCCGTCGGCATTTTGCTTGATAAACTCACATTTCTCATCGTTGCCAAAATGATACGCATCACGCCGAATTACGGCTTTCACATCATACCGAAAAGCCTGCAGTACGTTGCTGTTGTGTTCGGCGTAATCTACGTTTTGATTTACATCTCGAATGTGTTTCGTGTGCGCATTTCGCGCCCCATAGAGCTTCTGCACGGCACGAACGTCGGCGAGCGCGAGCCGAAGACGAAAGCGTTCATGGCCATTCTCGGCGTGCTGTGCCTCGGCTCCGGCTATGCGCTTTCCATTCTGTCTTCCCGTGAGCCCGTCCTCGCCATCTCCCTGTTTTTCGTTGCCGTCCTCCTCGTCATTATCGGCACGTATTTCCTGTTCACGGCGGGCAGCATCGCGCTTTTAAAGCTTTTGCGCCGCAATAAATATTATTACAAAACAAGCCACTTCATCAGTGTTTCCGGCATGCTGTACCGCATGAAGCAAAACGCTGTCGGCCTTGCAAATATCTGCATTCTCTCCACCATGGTGCTCGTCATTTTGTCCTCCACCTGCTCGCTGTGGTTTGGCGCCGAGGATATGATCCACACACGCTACCCGGCAGATGTTCTGGTGAGTATGGAAGACCCGAACCACATGATCGACATGGACACCTTTCTGACCGATGAGCTGAAAAGTGTTCCGGGCGGCAGCTATACGTCCTACGAATTCCTGACCGGCTACGATTCCACAGAAGAAACCGAAGACCATTCCTCTGCAATCTTCATGAAAGACGGCACCGCGCAGGTCGACTCCATCACGCGTAACGTGCTGTTCTTTTCCGCAGAGACCTATAACCGCATCACAGGCGAAAACGTGACCGTGGAACCGGGCACGGCGCTTTATATGAGTGTAGACGGCGTACCTATGCCGGACACCATGACATTTGCGGGCACGACGTATACGCTTTTACCCACGCCGAAATCCTTTAATCTGCGCGGCAGATATCACGCTTACGTCTCCAAGCCGTATGTCGTTGTTCTGCCGGATTATGTGGAAAAAAGTCAAGTCATCACGCCCACCGAGTACTACTGCATCTCGCTCGGCAAACTGAGAGATGAGGAACAACAGACGTTTTACGATGCGATCCGCGAAGACGTTACGACCATCATGCCGGACGAAGAAAGTGTATTCTGGGACGAAGACGGATACTTCAATTTTGAGTGCCGTGTCGAAAATACGAAGGAAATTCGCAGCATGTATGGCAGCTTCCTCTTTATGGGCATCTCGCTCGGCTTTGTGTTCACCATGGCGGCCGTGCTCATCATTTACTATAAGCAGATTTCCGAAGGTATGGAGGATAAGAACCGCTTTGCCATCATGCAGCAGGTCGGCCTCAGCCAAAAGGAAGTAAAGCACGCTATCCATACGCAGATTTTGACCGTTTTCTTCCTGCCGCTCATCACAGCCGGCATCCACGTGATGTTCGCGTATCCCATCATCCGCGCTATTCTGCGCGCTATGATGCTCAGCTCCGAAACGGTGTTTATTACCTGCACCGTCGCGTCGTTCCTCGTATTCTCCGTGCTCTATGCGGTTGTCTATACCCTCACCGCAAAGGTGTATTACCGCATCATCAGCGAAGATAACAAATAGAGATTACAAGATTTATTCCTGCAAAAAGCCCTCCGCATCCCGAAAAATCGGAAGCGGAGGGCTTTGCAATTTTTGTTTGAAGATTAAACGTTGAAGCGGAACAGAACGATGTCGCCGTCCTGCATCACATACTCCTTGCCTTCGCTGCGTACAAGGCCTTTTTCTTTCGCGGCCGCCATGGTGCCGCATGCCATCAGATCGTCAAATGCAATGACCTCGGCACGGATGAAGCCGCGCTCGAAATCGCTGTGAATTTTGCCCGCAGCCTGCGGGGCCTTTGTGCCCTTCTTAATCGTCCAGGCGCGCACCTCGGGCTTGCCGGCGGTCAGGTAGGAGATGAGACCGAGCAGGGAGTAGCACGCGTTGATGAGGCGGTCAAGGCCGGATTCGGTCAGACCCATGTCGGCGAGGAAAAGCTCCTTTTCCTCCGGGTCCATGCCGGAAATTTCGGCTTCGATCTCTGCGCAGATCGGCAGCACAGCAGCGTGCTGCTCGTCGGCGATCTTCTTTACGGCGAGATAGCCGGGGTTGTTTTCAATGCCGTTTGCAAAGTCGGATTCGCTCATGTTGGCGGCGAAAATGATGGGCTTGTTCGTCAGCAGGTTGACGGAAGCGAGCAGCTCGGCTTCCTCCTCGTCACACGCCACGCTGCGGGCGGGCTTTCCGGCATCCAGCGCCTCGTGTACGCGCTCAAAGAACTCCAGCTCGCTCTGGTACTTCTTGTCCGCCTTGATCATTTTTTTCGTCTTGTCAATGCGGCGGTCGAGCACCTCGATGTCGGAGAGAATCAGCTCAAGGTCGATTGTCTCAATGTCGCGGGCCGGGTCGATGGAGCCCTCGACGTGAATAATGTCGTCGTTTTCGAAGCAGCGCACCACATGAACCACCGCGTCCACCTCGCGGATGTTGGAGAGAAACTTGTTGCCGAGGCCCTCGCCCTTTGACGCGCCCTTCACAAGACCCGCAATGTCCACAAACTCGATCGTCGCCGGGGTGAACTTTTCCGGCTCGTACATTTCAGCCAGCTTATCGAGGCGCTTGTCCGGCACGGCAACAACGCCCACGTTCGGCTCAATGGTGCAGAACGGGTAATTCGCAGACTGCGCCCCCGCATTCGTGATCGCATTAAAAAGTGTGCTCTTGCCGACGTTCGGCAGACCGACGATACCTAATTTCATTTTTCGTTTTACCTGTCCGAAAACCCGCATTTTATTTGGATTTTCGCCTTTCGCTAAATTTCTTTTACGCCCTTTCTACGCCCTTTTTTGTAACTGGCGGCGTAGTTTGCTGAAACAGGCGTACCGCATTTGCCAGTGATTCGTCCGTAACATGAACATACCTGTCCATGGTGGTTTTAATGCTTGCGTGTTTTGCACGTCAAACCTTTGAGATTTTTGCCCATTTATCGGGCTCCTTTCTTATTCTTAAAAAGAGTCCAACGCAGTTACATATTATAGCATAAGGACTCTGCTTTTTCAATCTCAACGGGAATTTTTCGGGGCTTTTGCGGCTAAAAGCTCTATATGACCAGTTTATGGCGGATATATTCTTCAAATTCACGCCGCTTCACGAGCTTCCGCGTCCCGACAAAAAGCACGAACGGGCAATTCGGCTGCTTCAGCATGGCGTCTATTTTGTTTATTCCGATGCTGCTGTATTCCGCCGCTTCTTTTATCGTCAGTGTCATTTTAAGGTGGATTGGTACGTGTGCTTCGACTTGCGCACACATCGGCGTTACGGCTCCTTTGCAGTGAAGATCACATGTGAAGTTTCGTTCTTTGTCGCTCATAGTGGTATTTCCTCCTGTTCTGCGAATACACGAAAGATGGTCATTTCGGTATGTAACCTGCCAAACGGTCGGGAGCGAGCCGACGCCACGGGAGTTTTACCCCAACTGACGGTCTGTCAGAGCCATTCTCATTGCCTGCGGCACCATCGGAGTGGCGGTCTTTTAGGTGCTCGGACTGTGACTGAACGGGAGTATCATTATGCTCTTTGCGGGTCATAGCGGAACCGGGAGCTGCCCGGTATTCTAAGTCGATGAATTTCGCTCGCTGAAAAGCAGGTCATGGCGCACCGCTTTGCACGCTCGCCGCAAAGAGAACGTATTTGACAAGTGGATATTCAGTTTTCAAGGTTCAAAAGGGAAACGGTGCAGCCGTTTCGGGGGACGCAAAATCAAAACGCACCGCGGAAAAAATACCCTTCACTATACACGACATTTTTCGGCGATTTATAAACGGGGGAAAGTCGTTTGTTTATAAATTGTTTACAATTAGAAGCTTATCGAGTTATCATCACAATAAAAATGAAAATGGCTTTATTAAAGTAATGAGGGCATCCCTCGGCTAAGGGATACCCTCAAAATCACTCTTGCTTTTCTTATTTACATAACTTTAGCTGCGCTTGATTTCACGCTTCTTAATACTAGAATATAAATAGTACAAGCCAAAATGAGAAATTCCAAATACACATAAGCATGATACAATAGAGGCATGCTGAAGGAGGATCTCATATGGCAAAGCAACATGACAAACAATTTAAACTTGATGCAATCCAGTACTATCAAGATCATAAAGATCTCGGAGTACGTGGATGTGCAGAAAATCTTGGCATCGGCTACAGTACATTAACAAAGTGGCTGAAAGACTTCCGTGAATCAGGTGATATTCCTGTTCGTGGTTCTGGTAATTATAAACAAAGCTAAAACTCGCCGAAATATCGATCAACCATTAATCATTCACTCAGATCGTGGGAGCCAGTATGTTGCAAAGGAATATAAAAAAGCAACCGAAAACATGCAGCGTAGCTACTCGAAGAAAGCTTTTCCGTGGGATAATGCGTGCATGGAATCCTTTCATTCTATTCTCAAGCGTGAATGGCTCAATCGCTTTAAAATTCGCGATTACAAGCAGGCATACCGGTCGATTTTCGAATATCTGGAAGCTTTTTACAACACGAAACGAATTCACCGTCATTGCGACTTTATGTCACCAGATGAATTCGAGCGAGTATATAAAAGAGCACACACTAAGGCGGAGCTGCTGGCAGGTTGAATTTGGGAGAAATTTCTCATT